>Ga0265314_10000405_pt1 | contig 58544 bp, 47 predicted proteins | sample 4126metaG_FD_203106 | JGI IMG/M metagenome (GOLD analysis project Ga0265314, IMG submission 203106) | Rhizosphere microbial communities from Carex aquatilis grown in University of Washington, Seatle, WA, United States - 4-1-26 metaG | ecosystem: Host-associated > Plants > Roots > Rhizosphere >... | reverse complement strand
CACTCTATTTAGGGATATGGCTAAATTTGTACATTTTATTCGACAAAAACCTTCTCTCTCCTCACCCACTTTTAATCACACCCGCGTCAGCCAGATCGTGGTTTTATCGGCTGGCACTGGCTACGCCAAGGTGCCGGAGGTCATCATCTCACTGCCGGATTTGGTGACGAGCGTTCTGAGCCTCAAGACACTGCCGCAACTAACTGTCTATGGCGCAGCAGGCTCCACCAACCAGATCCAGTGGGCGAATGCTCTTGGGATTACGACCGCATGGGAACCCTTGACCAACGTCGTCTTGACCAGCAACTCCTGCGTGTTCTCTGACACCATCTCGCCTCCTTCCTCCAAAGGCTTCTACCGGGCGGTCGTCCAGGGCGGGACGTGTCCGACCCCGCCGGTTGGTTTTGTGTGGTTGCCTGCGGGGCAATTCACCATGGGGACTCCGCTGGGTCTCCCCGGCGCTTTAGACCCTGAACAGCCGCAAACGCATGTCATCCTCACCCGTGGCTTTTACCTCTGCTCCCACGAAGTGACCCAAGGCGAGTACCAGGGGCTCATGGGCCGTAACCCTTCCTATGCCAAGGGTGATCTCAATCGTCCCGTGGAGATGGTAACTTGGTACGATGCTACGAATTACTGCGCAACCTTAACGGCGCAAGAGCAGGCTGCGGGCCGTTTGCCGATGGGCTACGTCTATCAGTTGCCGACTGAAGCGCAATGGGAGTATGCGGCGAGAGCAGGCACCAGTACGCTCTACAGCTTCGGCAACTATAGTTTCAGCAAACTGCGCGACTATGCATGGTATGGAGATGATAGCGGACTAAAGACGCATCCGGTTGGGACAAAACTGCCGAATAGCTGGGGGTTGTATGACATGTATGGGAACGTCTGGGAGTGGTGTTCGGATTGGCAAGGCCCTTATTCGGGTGGCACAGTGATCGATCCGACGGGGCCTGATACGGGGTCGCAACGCAGGAATCGCGGTGGCGGTTATGACTTCCCGGGGGACTTCTGCCGGTCGGCGAATCGCGGTAACGGCGGTCCCGGTGATACCTTCGATTACGTTGGGTTTCGCGTGGCCCTCGTCCCAGTGCCGTGAGCCACGGCCTCGGGTGATCGGATCGTGTCGGTCAATCCTCGCGCCGCCGTAATCCTGAAGGGCGTGCCTGCTCGGCCAACTCCAGGAGGCAGCCAAGTAGATGCAGACGCCGGTCGCGGCTCCTCCGCGTGAACCCAACACGCAAGCATCGACATCAGGCAGTCCAGGAGGCCGTCGCCCAGGATGCCCTTGATCATACAGGAGGCGGGCACAACGTGATCTGAACCCCTGCCGCCGGAACCGATCACGGACCTGAGGAATGTTGGCTACCAACCTCAGATCCTTGCCGTGGCCCACACCGTTTACGCGGACCCAGATCCCTGGCAGCCCCACGTAGCGGTCTGTTAGCGCCCACGCGGCGCGCTGAGGAATCTGGCGCGCTAGATCGACAGCGCGCCGACGCCAGCGCCCGTGACAGCGCAGCCACAGCCCTGTCATAGCCCTGGCTACCTCAACGAGGATCTCGACGACAAGCCCCAGGTTACCTGGAGGTTCGGCTGCGCGAGCTACGTCCCGCCAGGGGAGTCGACCGGTTCGTGCCAGCCAGCGCGTCGACCGTTAATTGCGGACATGCATCCACCCCGGGCGCAACGGCCATTTCGGTCCTTTCAGGTCAGTTCCCAGTCTGCTTGAATCCATCCCCTCGTCGCCATGAGCTATTCCATCGACGAACTGATCGATTCTTTCACGTCCCTGGATGCCTGCGGCCTCCACTTGCAGGACTTTGAATACCCCGTGGTTGAGACCTGTCCCAAGTCGCCGCCGCACGAACCGCCTCAGAGGAGGTTTCGACTCCTCCATTAGATTGATGGTCCAATTCTGGAGGAAGGTCAGGCTTTCGCTCTGGTGCGCCCGCTGCTGCCCCTGGACGACTACGACGCCCGCGTTCTGCGGCCCCCGAGTGAGTTCCAGATCAACTATCACGGCCTGGAGCTTGACGTGCTGATCTTCCCCGACGGTGGCAGTCGGAGGGTTGAATTGCGCCGCAGTGCCCACGCCATGCCTGACTAGCTTGCCCAGGGCCCGCAAGCTGAAGCAGCCGCGGGAAAGGCGGCATGGCGTTTGGCCGTGCGCTGGGCGGGTTCCACGTCCAGACCGCATCCGACGCTCCCTTGGACGGAAAGTGCCTCCGGGATGAAGGGTCACGGGGACCGCAAGCGGTAGAACCTTGACGGATATTTCTTCCACTGCGCATCACTGAAATGAGATGAGCCGTCGGTGAGGGTGTTGGTGGCCAGGGGGAGCCCAGGCGGGATGGGCGAGATCGGCGCAGGCTTGCACAACGACCTTGTTGCTTAAGTCGCAGCGACGGGTGGCGAGCATACTGGGAAGGAATGGAAATGGCCGCAAAAGTCAGATTAGGGTTCTGATTAAAATCCATATAGACTGATTAGGAGCGAAGAGAGGATCAGAAACAAGAAGTGACCGTCCTCCGAAATGAACCGCTACCCGGGCTTGAAATCCGGACGGCTTTCGCGGTTGCGCGGGAGGGGATTGAACATTACCCTGAAGAGATTGTCGTTTCCACGGCGTTCGGCATGGATAAAATATTGAATTACATTTTCGATGGCGTTGCGGTGATGCTCATGTTTGGGGCATCCATCTTCGTCCATGAGTTGGGCCACTTTTTGATGGCCCTGTGGCGGAAAATGAAGGTGGAAGCCTTCGCTATTGGTTTGGGGCCCAAGATCTTCAGCCGGGTACGGAACGGGATTGAGTATTCCATTCGCTGGATCCCAGCGGGTGGCTTCGTGCGTTTGCCCCAGATGATCACGTCGGAGGCACTGGAGGGCGGTGAGGCAGCCGCCCACGCCGCCATACCCCCGGCTCCCCCGGGCTCGAAGATCCTGGTCGCGGTCGCCGGACCAGCGATGAACGTGATTTTTGCCTTTTTGATCGCCGGGATCATTTACCTGGTTGGGCTGCCGGTGCCGATCAATCCTTCGATCATTGGCTACGTCCCGGACGATTCGGTCGAGGCCAAGCTGGGGATCAAGCCCGGAGATAAAATCGTGGCCGTAGACGGCAAGCAAGTGACGTCGTGGCAAGACGTGATGAATATCACCATCCTGGCACGATCCGAGGTGTTTAAGGTCGATATCGAGCGCGGCGGCAAACGCCAGACCTACGCGTTGACGGGCAAGACCGACAATTCGCTAGGCCTGAAGATGCTCAACCTCGATTCGCAAGAGAAGCCAGTGGTTGGCGTTGTCGAACCAGGGAAACCCGCGGAAAAAGCGGGGTTGAAGACGGGAGACCGGTTCGTTTCCTTTGGCGGTGTGCCGATCTTCAGCCACGAACAATTGATCGACGTGATCACCAAGCGGGCGGGTATTACGAGTGACGTGGTCGTGGAGAGAGATGGCAAGCGCATCGCCAGCACGGTTACTCCCCAGATGGACAAGGAGCTGAAGCGCGGCCGGATCGGGATCAGTTTTGCCAGCACCCCTTTACAGTATGAGGTGCAACGGCCCGGACCCACCCCCTGGAAGCAGGTGGCGGAAGTGTGGGACAAAACCGTCAAGACCCTCAGCGCCCTGGTTCACTCGCGGGAAACCGGGGTGGGGGTCAAGGATTTGAGCGGACCTCCAGGCATCCTGGCGATGATGGCGATCCAAGTGAACACGGACTACCGCTTGGCGTTGAGCTTTCTGGTGCTGCTGAACATCAACCTGGCGGTGTTGAATCTCCTGCCCGTCCCTGTGCTGGACGGCGGACATATCCTGCTGGCCTTAATCGAACGCGTGCGCCGCCGGCCTCTGAGCCCGCGCCTGATCGAATACACCACGACTGGGTTCGCGGTGGTGCTCATTTCGTTCATGGTCTACGTCTCGTTCAACGATATGAAGCGCATGAAACGATTCACGGAGGTGTTCCAGCGCAAGACCACTGTCGAGCAAACGACCAAGCCCCAGGACGGGACCTCCACGGAGCCAGCCCCAGCCAAGTAATTTGCGCATGAAGCACTGCTCGTCGCTTTTTCGCTTCGAACGGCGCGCTACGCGCGAGATGGTGGTGGGTGACCCTGCTCGCGGAGGGGTCGTCGTCGGAGGCAACCACCCGGTCGTGAAGCAGTCTATGATCACCTGCGACACCATGGATACGGCGGCCTGCGTGCAGCAGACCCTGGACTTGGTCGCGGTGGGTTGCCAAATCGTCCGGATCACGGCGCCAACCGTCAAGGACGCGGCGAACCTCCAAACCATCACGGAACAACTGCGTCGCCTGGGCTGTCAGGTGCCCATCGTGGCGGACATCCATTTCAAGCCTGAAGCCGCGCTCGAGGCCGCGAAATGGGTTGAGAAAGTCCGCATCAACCCAGGCAATTACGCGGACTCAAAGAAGTTCGCCATCAAAGAGTACACCTCGGAACAGTATGCCGCTGAGTTGGCCCGGATCGAGGAGCGGTTCACTCCCCTGGTGCTTCTGTGCAAACAACTCGGGCGGGCCGTGCGAATCGGAACCAATCATGGCTCGCTGAGCGACCGGATCATGAACCAGTTCGGCGACTCGCCGCTGGGGATGGTCGAGAGCGCGCTGGAGTTTGCCCGGATAGCGCGAAAACACGACTTTCACAATTTCGCCTTCTCAATGAAGTCGTCCAACCCCAAGGTGATGATCGAGTGTTATCGCCTGTTGGTGGCGCGGTTGGATGAGCTGGGGGCGGATTGGAACTACCCGATCCATCTGGGAGTGACCGAGGCCGGCGAGGGCGAAGACGGGCGGATCAAGAGCGCGATCGGCATCGGCTCGCTGCTGTGCGACGGATTGGGCGACACCATCCGGGTGTCGCTGACGGAGGATTCGCCCAACGAGATCGCGGTCTGTAACGACCTGCTGGACCAGATCCCCACCCTCACCTCACGTGAGGCCGGCGTGCCCGAGATCACGACACCGTTCGACCCATTCGCATTCGAGCGGCGTAAGAGCCCCAAGATCGAGCTGGCGGAGGGCGTGAAGTGTGGCGGCGAACAAACCGTGCGGGTCGTGGTGACGCGGGACACCTGGGATAAGGTCGCGCCCAAGATTCGTCCGCGCGACGACGTCCGCCCGGAAGCGGTCTATGAAGACCTGAACGTCTTCGAGATCGATCCGATGTCCGATTTCAAAGTGCAGTGCGAGACGCAGTTGGTAACGGTCCGCGACGGCGGGGCGCTTCCCACCATTACGGCGTTCCGGCTCTTGGCCGCGAAGCTGAGAAGGTTGGGCTTAGCCAACCCGATCCTCCTGAAAGATTGCTTGGATTTTCCCGAGCAGCCCTATCCGCCGCACATCGCGCTCTTGCGTTCGGCGGTTGTGATCGGTTCGCTGCTGGCGGATGGAATCGGCGACGCGATCCTGGTCCGAAATGAGACTGGAGCCGGGCAATCGCTGCGGCTGGCTTTTAACATTCTGCAGGCTGCGGGCTGCCGCTCGTTTAAGACCGATTACGTAGCCTGCCCATCGTGTGGGCGAACGCTGTTTAACCTGCAAACCATTACCGCACGGATCAAGGAGCGGACCGATCATCTCAAAGGCGTCAAAATCGCCATCATGGGGTGCATCGTCAACGGTCCCGGGGAAATGGCGGATGCCGATTTCGGTTATGTGGGCGGGGCACCGGGCAAAATCAATCTCTACGTGGGGAAGAAGCCGGTCAAATTCAACATCCCGGAGGGCGAGGCGGTGGAGCGGTTGGTGGATTTGATCCGCGAGCACGGCAAATGGGCAGAGCGAGAGGGCGCTGTCTCCTGAAGCGGTAAGCAGGCTGAATCTTGCGGCTATCGGAGAAATTGCGCTGCTTGAACGCCTATTTGAGCGAGTGCTTGTCCCCTCGGCGGTCGAGCAGGAAATAAGGCGACTTCAACTCTCCAGCAGCCGCTTCGCCCATATCACCTTGCCCGATTTCGTAGCGGTTTTGCCCGTGCAGAACACGGCGCTTTCCACTGCACTAAAACTGCAACTCTGCGCCCATCCCCTTCCGAGGCTCAATTCATCGACGGTCCGCCGGGCGGCAGCAGTTCCTGCGGCGTGATTTGAAGGTCGAGCTTGTCGGCTTGGCGGAGCACCGTGAGTGCGGAGGCAATGCCGATTTCGGCGCCGACCAGTTTTCGGACCAGCTCATCGATTCCGGCGATCGTCTGGCCTTTGAAGCCAATGATGAGGTCACCCTCCCGCAACCCGGCCAGGCGCGCAGGACTGCCGGGTTCGACGCCCGCCACCAGGACTCCACGATCCTGCTGGAGGCGGTAATGCCGGCGTAAACGCGCGTGAATTGGCGCTGTCTGGCCCACAATACCCACGTAACTGCGGCGCACGCGGCCTTCCCTCACCAGCCAACCGGTGACGAATTGGGCGGTGTTGCTGGCGATGGCGAAGCAGATGCCTTGCGCGGGCAGGATGACCGCCGTGTTGACGCCAATGACTTCGCCCGCCGAATTGACCAGCGGGCCGCCGGAATTGCCCGGGTTCAATGCGGCGTCGGTCTGGACGATATCCTCCATGAGCCGTCCGGTCTGCGACCGGAGTGAACGGCCGAGGGCACTGACGACACCGGCGGTGACGGTCGATTCGAAGCCGTAAGGGTTGCCGATGGCGATCGCAAGCTGGCCGACACGAAGGCGCGAGGAGTCAGCGAACTTTACGGGTGCCAGGCCGGGGGCGTAGACGCGGAGCACGGCGAGGTCGGACTCGGGATCTTCGCCAACAAGGACGACGTCCGGACGGCGGCCATCGGACAGCACTACCTCAATGCTCGCCGCGCCGTGCACCACGTGGCTGTTACTGAGCACCAGGCCATCGGGGCTGATGATGAAACCGGAGCCGCTGCCGCTAGGGCCCCGAGAACCACCTTGCGGCGCCCGTTTCTTGGTGACCTCGATCTTCACAACGGATGGGCCGACGTTCTCAGCGGCGCGTACGACCGCTTGAGAATAGGCGTCCAAGAGTGATCCGTCGTTATCCGCAATGGCGCGCCCTGGCTCGGGCGATGCCGAGGCCGGGAAGGGTTTTTGCTCATCATTCAGGTCGCCGATTCGGATAACACGAGTGTCCATAAAAATGTCAGGCAATATGGATGATGACGTCCGCGTTGGCAAATCGACCATGGGCATCGTCGCGGTCCCACCGGTGGAGGCCCGGTAACCAGCCAGCCAAACTAACAGGGATTGATAGCGCGTCCAAATCGCGGAGAGCTTCCGCGCGCGATTCACTTGTCGTTTTTAGGCTTTAGGGTGAGCTGAGCGAGTTTTTGGTTTTCGGTTCAAAATCGTTGAGTTCGGCCAGTAGCCCATCGAGATCAAGCGGCTTGGTCGACATGCGGAGCTGATCCTCGGCGCGCGGCCACTCGTCGCGGGGACGATCCCAGTAGAGCTCGACGCCATTGCCATCCGGATCGCTCAGGTAAATGGCTTCACTCACGCCGTGATCGGATGCGCCTTCGATGCATACGCCGTGATCGAAGAGGCGCTTGAAGGCTCGGGCGAGTTCACGCCGACTCGGGTAAAGGATGGCGAAATGGTAAAGACCTGTGCGGCCAGGGGGCGGCTGAGCAGCCCCCTCGCCAGCCCAGGTGTTCAAGGCGATATGATGATGGTATCCGCCTGCCGACACAAAGACCGCGCTTCGCCCTTCCCTCTGTGTGATCTCAAATCCAAGCGCGTCCCGATAAAACTTCAGTGCGCGATCGAGGTTCGAGACGGTGAGGTGGACGTGTCCGATGCGGACCTCAGGATGGATGGCGGCGGTCATGATTGGCAGAATGTTCTCGAGGTTCTTGAGGGGCTCTAACACTCTTGTGTCGGATTCATCTCGTCAGCCCCGCTCTGATCACTTGAGGCCGCCCGAGATTGTCAGGGTCTCGCCGGTGATCCATGAAGAGTCCGACGACGCGAGAAACACGGCCGCTCCGGCGATGTCCAGCGGCTGACCGATACGCCCGAGCGGAGTTTGGGCCTCGACCTGTTTACGCATATCGCTCCCGTCGATTCCAGCCGATTTCACGCCTTCAGTCTCCACCATGCCAGGATTGATGGCGTTGACGCGAATCTTGCGCGGCCCAAGCTCCTTGGCCAGGGATCGCGTCACCGCATCGACGGCACCTTTGGTGCCGCTATACACCGCAGCATTCGGAAAACCCAGCGTACTGACGACCGAGCTGATGTTAATAATGTTCCCACCCTCAGGCCCGAACTGTCTTACCGCCGCTTGCGAAGTAAGGACGAGGCCCAGGACGTTTAGATTAAACTGCTTGTGAAAGTGCTCCTCCGTCACGCCCTCGATCGGAGAGAACTCATAAACGCCTGCGTTGTTGACCAAGATGTCTACGGTGCCGAATGCGGACTTCGCGTGAGCAAACAACCGCTCGATGTCGGCCTTCTTGGCGACATCGCCCTGCACCGCCACCGCCTTGCCGCCCTTGCCGATGATCTCGGCGACGACGCGCTCGGCCCCTTCTCTGCTGGAAGCGTAATTGACCACTACCGCCGCGCCTTCAGCAGCTAAGTGGACGGCGATCGAAGCGCCGATCCCTTTGGACGCGCCGGTGACGACTGCTACCTTATTGGTGAGTTTCTGTGTTGGTGTGTTCATGATGAATGGATGTCTTAGGGTGGATACGAGATTTCCGTCAAACGAGGCCAAACGAGAGCGACTGGGCCGGTGGTAGGATCATCGGCCGGAGAACATCTTCATTCGCTCGTCGAATTGTCATCATTCTGGCGGGTTAGTATGCACGGGAAGTGCCAAGTGCGCCAAAAGCCTTTGCGAAACCACGCAACTCCTTGGGCCGCTGCGACTTTTTCTGTCTTCGGGCGCACCGGGTCTACCAGGCCAAGACGACGCAGATGCGTTGTTCAACCGATTTGCGTTGCAGCTCAACGCAAATGAGTTGCTGAATTCGAAGAACTGCGCTAGACGTAGTCTGCAATGAGCGCCGCGACCCACACGCGCAATGAGAAGCTGGCGGTGCCGCCGGAAATGGGCGATCCGGCAGCCCTGCTAGCCCGCACCCACGATTTGAGCCGCCGGTTGCACGAGCGCGAAGAGTTTTATCGCTCGATCCTCGAGAGCCTGGGGGAAGGCGTGGTGATTACCGATCGGGAGAGCCGGATCCTGTACGCCAACTCGCGCATCGAGTTGCTGACCGGCCACCCGCGGGCCGAACTCACTGGCGCGGTGAGCTATGAGGTGCTCACACCCAAGGAAGAGTGGCCCGCCATGCGACGCCGGCTAAAGGAGCGTCTGGCCGGAAAGGAGGAGACCTATGAGCAGGAGCACATCTGCAAGGACGGGCAGCGGCATTGGGTCTCCGTGCGGGCGATGCCCTACCGCAATGCCCGGGAAGAGATCGTCGGCACCATCGGCTTGATTTCATGCATCAAAGAGCGCAAGACGCTGGAGTTTGAGAACGAGTATTTGCAGGAGGAACTGCGGGGCAACTACCGGGAGATTCTGGGTAACAGTCCTCCCCTTAAGAAAGTGCTGGCGCAGGTGGAAATGGTCGCTCCTACCAACGCGAGCGTGCTCGTCCTAGGCGAGTCAGGCACGGGAAAAGAGCTAATCGCGCGAGCGATTCACGACCGCAGCCCACGCCACGCCGCCGCTCTGGTCCGCGTGAACTGCGCCTCGGTGCCACGCGAACTGTTTGAGAGCGAGTTTTTTGGCCATGTGCGTGGGGCGTTCACGGGCGCGGTGAAAGACCGCATCGGGCGCTTCGAACTCGCTCATGGAGGGACCCTTTTTCTGGATGAGATCGGTGAAGTGCCGCTCGAACTCCAAAGCAAACTGCTGCGGGTGCTTCAGGAAGGCCAGTTCGAGAAGCTCGGCGAGGATCGGACCCGGACGGTGGACGTCCGCATCATCGCGGCAACCAATCGCGATCTCGAAACCGAGGTGAAGGCCGGCCGTTTTCGTCAGGACCTTTACTACCGACTGAGCGTGTTTCCGATCGAATTGCCGCCCCTGCGGGATCGCGCCGAAGATATCCCCGCGCTCGCGCAGCATTTCCTCCAACAGTCAGCCCGAAAGCTTGGCGCGACAGTGCCGCGACTCAGCCCCGCGCAGCTCAAGGAGCTTCAGTCTTACGATTGGCCGGGGAACGTGCGGGAGCTTCAGAACGTCCTGGAGCGCGCGGCCATCCGCTCGCGCAACGGCCAGCTTGATCTCGCCCTGCCTTCTGCCAATCCCGCACCGACACGACAGCCAGCCAGCCCGAGTTCAGAGTCCGTTGGGACTCTTGGCTCTCTCCTCGATCTGAAACATCAGGAACGCGCGGTCATTCTCGATGCTCTGGCCAAGACGCGGGGCAAAATTTATGGTCCCGACGGCGCTGCCGTCCTGCTCGGGTTAAGACCAACAACGCTCTCCTCGAAAATCCATCGAATGGGTTTGAAGATGCCCATTTCGGTTCGTTGAACGCTTGGACCGGGCCCGGCTGGCCGTGCGCTGTGGTGAGCCAGGGGGGAATCGCGATTGGTGGAAGAATGATGGCGCTAACCCAGAAGGTCACAGGCCAATGAGGTCCCGTTGAGATACGCCTGTGACGTTTCCCAGATTCGGGACATCAGAATCCCACGGCCGACAAGGGCGTAGGTCCTTACGGTTCAACAAACGCCAGTTCTTGGGGTGTTCACGGTTTGGCATACCCAGTGCTTGGCCTTACGGGCCTTACGTCGGAGCCAGAGCCACCGTTTGGCTGAAGGCCCGCTCTCGGAACAAATTATGCGCGACCTTAGACTCGCAGTCCGCCAAGTTCTCAAGAACCCCGGCTTCGCCGCCGTTGCCGTTCTCACGCTCGCGCTGGGCATCGGAGCGACGACCGCACTTTTCAGCGTGATCTACGGGGTGCTGATCAGCCCCTACCCGTATGCCAACCCACAAGACATTTGGGCGCCGGGACTGCAGAGTGTAAGCGGCGACCAAACCATGCGGCCCTATCGCCTGAACGAATACCAGGAAATGGCGAAGTTGCCGGTGTTCTCTCAGGTGATGGCGACCGGTCCGGGACGGGTTCTCCTGGCCGGCGAGTTTCCTCCTGAAACCGTCGGAGGCATCAGGCTTTCCGCGAACGCATTTCAATTCCTGGGGGTGCCCCCTGTGCTCGGGCGCACGATCGGCCCTTCGGACATCCGCCCCAACGGCGAGGCCGAGCCAGTCACCGTCCTCAGTTTCCGGCGCTGGCAGAAGTTATTTGGAGGCGACACCAATGTCCTCGGCAAAACCCTGCGGCTGGATGACCTCGCACACACGATCATCGGTGTGATGCCTCCGCGTTTCGGGTGGTGGACGGACGACGGCCTATGGCTGCCATTGGCCACCAATTCGCGCGAGGGCCGGTCCGTCTTTCCGATCGTCCGGCTGGCTCAGGGAGTCCCTCCGGCTGCGGCCCGCGACCAGCTCCATCTGCTGCAGCTTAAGCTGGCCGAAGCGAACCCGTCGGGTTTCCCGCGGGACAACTTCACCACCAAGCTAACCAACTACCTGGACATCACGCAGGCCAGCGGGACTATGACGCACAGCCTGCAACTGCTCTTTGTCGCGGTTGGTTTTCTCTTCCTCATCGCTTGCGCCAACGTTGCCAATCTGCAACTCGCCAAAGCGGCCTCAAGGGGCCGCGAGATGGCGATCCGACTTTCGATCGGAGCACGTCGTGGCCAGCTCATCCGGCAATTGCTCACCGAGAGCGTCTTGCTCTCCTTGCTGGGCGGGCTGCTCGGCCTGCTGTTCGCGTATTGGATTACGCACTTGACGGTCAACTTGATGCCCGGATTCCTGATACCCAACGAATCGCGGATCGAAATCAACGGCCGGGTACTGTTCTTTTGCCTGGTAGCCTCAACTTTCACCGGAATCCTCTTCGGTCTGGCCCCTGCCTTGCATCTGTCGCGCCCCAACGTGTTCGAGACACTCAAAGACGAGGCACGCGGTTCCAGCGCGCTGGTTGGGGGCAAGACCCGCGCTTTGCTGGTCGTCGGCGAGGTCGCCTTATCGGTGGTCTTGCTCGTCAGCGCTGGGCTGACGATACGGAGCTTCTTGGCGCTGCAGGACGTGCGTTTGGGGTTCCGCCCTGAACAAGTGATCAGAATGGACTTGCCGCTCTCGCCCAAGCGTTACGCCAGTCTGGAGCAACGCAATCAGTTCGCGCAGGAACTAGTCGATCGAGTGCGGAATCTCCCCGGTGTGCAGGCGGTCTCGATCGGCAATGGGGGCTTGCCTTTCGGCGGGGGCGATTCGGGCTATGCGATCGAGGGCCAGCCTCACTCCGGCGACCGGCAGATCCTCCTGGACTTGGTGAGCGACGGTTACCTGGCAACCCTCGGCATTCCGCTCCAACGGGGCAGAATGCTAAACGACCGAGACATACGGGGCCAGGAACGAGTCGCGGTCATCAACGAAACGGCCGCCGCGCTGTGGCCCGCGGGAACGGATCCCGTCGGCAAGCGCCTGCGCTTGGATTTGCTCGAACAAGAGGGCGGCCCATCATTCATCATCCCGACCAACGCCTCCCCTTACGTAACCATCGTGGGCGTTATCGGCGACGCCCAAAACGACGATGTGCGCACCAAGCCCAGGCCGGCTGTATTCCTCCCCTACACGATTGTCGGCCCCTTGCAGCGGAGTGTGGTCATGCGCACCCAACATGAGGCAAGTGGCCTCATGAACGCTGTGCGCTCCCAGGTACGCGAGATGGACGCCGAACAACCGCTGAACGGGCCGACGACGCTGATCGAGATGCTCGATGCGCGGAACGCGCAACCCCGCTTTACCATGGCGCTGTTTACGTTCTTTGCGGCGCTCGGCTTGGCGTTGGCCACCGCCGGCATCTACAGCGTTCTCTCTTACTTGGTTTCGCGGCGGACGAGAGAAATCGGGGTGCGGATGGCGCTCGGCGCCAGCCAGGGCGATGTTCTCGGGCTGATCTTTCGGATGGGTGGACGTTTGTTCGGCGCAGGTCTTATCGTCGGCCTGGTGGTCAGCTTCGCCGTGGCCCGAGTGCTCGGGAGTCAGCTCGACCTGTTTCTGACGACGAGCGCCGACCCGGTCTCATTTCTGGGTGTGATAGTGGTCCTCAGTTTAGCCGCTCTCGCGGCCTGTTTCGTACCCGCCTGGCGGGCGGCGAGAGTCGATCCGACGAAGGCGCTAAGGCACGAATGAGCGCCTAACCTGCCAAGAGAGCTTACTGCTATCGAGCGATCTCTTCTTGCGCTTTCTCCAACTCCTGTTGGTGCTTGGCGCGGGCTCCGTGGACATCGTAACGATCGTTGTCGGTATGCTGGGCGTTGAGCGGAGAAATGGCCCTTAGCTTGGAGATGATCTTAGGCAACTGTTCGAGCAAGTAGTCAATTTCCTCGCTGGTGTTATAAATGCCCAGGCTGAAGCGCACGCTGCCGCGGGCGCGCATCGGGCTTAATCCCATTGCGGTCAGGACGTGGGAAGGATCCAAGGAACCGGTCGTGCACGCCGATCCGCTGGAGGCACAAATGCCAGCTTGATCGAGTAACATGAGGATCGCCTCAGCCTCAACGAAATCGAAGGCGATATTCGCGGTGTTCGGCAGCCGCGGATTGCCGCCGTTTCGCGCCGTGTTCGGAATGGTGCGCAAGACGGTTCTTTCCAGCCGATCACGCAGCTCGCGCACGCGGGTGTTCTCGTCCTGGAGATGAGTCATGGCCAGCTCGGCAGCGCGACCGAAGGCGACGATGCTCGCCACGTTCTCGGTGCCGCCCCTTCGCCCGCGTTCCTGGTGACCGCCGATGAGATAAGGCGTGAACTTGGTCCGTTTCTTCACGTAGAGCAGGCCAACGCCTTTGGGGGCATGCAACTTGTGAGCGGACAACGACAGAAAGTCCACCCCCATCGCCTTGACATCGAGCTTCAGTTTGCCCGGAGTCTGCACGGCATCCGTATGACACAGGGTGCCCTTGCTGGCGCAGATCGCCGCCACTTCTTCGATCGGGAAAATGACCCCGGTTTCGTTGTTGGCCAGCATCATCGAGACGATGGCCGTGTCCGGGCGAATGGACTTCTCCAGCAAATGCAAATCGAGTGAGCCGTCGGATTCCACCGGCAAAAAGGTGACTTCGTAACCCCGCTTCTGGATCGTCTCGCAAAAGTTCAGCGTGGCGGAGTGTTCTACCGCGGTGGTGACCACGTGGCGTTTTCCCGGGTGCAGCACCAGCGCGCTATTGAGCGCCGTGTTGATGCTCTCGGTTCCACAGCTGGTGAAGAGGATTTCGCGGGGATCGGCGTGAATCAAGGCGGCGGTCTTCTCGCGAGCGCCGTCAATGTGTTTGGCCACTTTGTGCCCGAAACTGTAGGCGCTCGAGGGGTTGCCCCACATCTCCGTAAGGAAGGGCAGCATCGCCTCGATCACCTCGGGCGCGACCCGGGTGGTGGCATTATTGTCGAAATAGTAACACTTGCTCTGACTCATACTGAAAACGGTTATGACCAGCCGTTATGCTGCACGCTACTTTAGGCGGCGGGTTCCAAAGCGCAAGTGCGGATTGGGAGCCTCAACCTCAAAACTCGACCGCCTGCCGATATTCCGGCACCACCACCTCCGCACCAGGGCGGACTTGCCGCAGGATCTCAGCGAAGGCCAGGGATTGGCTCTCCTCGCCGTGCACCACCGAAATGCGTTTGATATCGCCGGTTAGCGCCTGCACATATCGGCGCAGTTCATTGCGGTCCGCATGTCCGGAGTACGCATCGAACGAGACAATCTTCGCTTTGACCGCCTGCGGCTCGCCGAAGATGTTTACCGGGTTCGCTCCGGACAGGATTTGCGCCCCCAAGGTATGCTCCGCGCAATACCCAATGAATAGGATCAGGTTATTCGGATGGCCGATGTGGTTCTTCAGATGATGGCGAATGCGCCCGGCCTCACACATGCCCGAGGCGCTGATAATAATCGCCGGCTCCTTCAAGTCATTCAGCTTCATTGAGTGGGACAGCTCGCGAATGTAGGTCAGGTTCTCCATGCCGAACGGATTAGCCTTCTCCCGGAGGTATCGATAAATCGCTTCGTTGAAACATTCTGGGTGCAGGCGATAAACCTCGGTCGCGTTCACGCTCATGGGGCTGTCCACGAAAATCGGGGCGTGAGGCAGAGCGCGCTCGTCGGCCAATTGGTGCAGCTCGTAAACAATCTGCTGGGTACGTCCCACGGAAAAGGCCGGGATGATGACTTTCCCGTTTTGCTCCAGGGTTTCGCGCACCAACCGGCCGACTTCGGTGCGAGCGTTGGTGCGCTCGGCGTGATCCCGGGCCCCGTAGGTGCTCTCGATCTGCAGGAAGTCCACGGAGTCAACCGGCTGCGGATCGCGCAGAATGTCGTCGTGGCCACGACCGACGTCACCGCTGAAAAGATACCGGAACTTGCGCGCACCTTCGCGAATATCCAGAACCACTTGGGCCGAGCCGAGGATGTGCCCGGCGTCGCGAAAGGTCACGGTCACCCCGTCCGCGACCAGAATCGGGCGGTCGTAGTTGAGGGCAACAAACTGGCGCACGGCCCGTTCGGCGTCTTCAGCAGAATAGAGAGGTTCAACCGGCGGCAACCCCTTCTTGGCGCGTTTGCGAGAGACAAACTCGGTGTCCGCGATCTGCACGTGCGCCGAATCTTCCAGCAGAATGCTGGCGAGGTCGCGCGTGGCAAACGTGCAGAAAATACTGCCCGCAAACCCTTGCTTGCAGAGGTTAGGGAGGTTTCCGCAATGATCGATATGGGCGTGGCTCAGGACCACGGCGTCAATCTGACGCGGGTCAAAGGGAAACGTGCGGTTGCGCTCGATGGATTCCTCCCGGTGTCCTTGGTACAGCCCACACTCCAGCAATACCCGGCTGCCATTGACCTCGAGGAGGTACATCGAGCCGGTGGTGGTGCGGGTGGCACCCAGAAAATGGACTTGCATGCTCGCGAGGATGGGGAATTTAGCCGTTCAGGCAAGTTTTTCTAATCGCGCGGAACACCCGCGAGTGCTGGCCACGGAGAGCTACGGAAGGCAACCATACTGGAGAGCCCCCGCCCTCGGGGGCAGCAACGTAAAATTGGGAATGAACGTAGCCTCACCGTTGACTCGTCGAACGTAGACATCGCGCCCTTGCTGACTCGCCACTGGCCGCTATACCCTCGCCGGGCATGCGAATGACCTTGCGTTTGATCTCGGCCGCGGTCGCGTTCGTCTCCCTCGTCGTCTGGCTGTTCGGAGGCCCCAACTTGGGCTGGACCAAAACGTCGCTTGCGCGGGAGAGTGTCGATCCAGTGACCGGTCTGCGCTACATCACCTGGGAGAAGACGTTCCTGCCTGGGGTCGATTTCCTGGCCGCGTCGGAAGCGGCGGCAGGGATCCTTTTTGGCCTCTCATTCCTCTCACGAACAATTGCCTTGAACGCCAAAACGAAAACCGACTCTAATCGACCATGAAACCGACGCTGATGTTTGCTCTTGCACCGCTTGCCTGCCTCTTGGTCCAGGCTGCCCCCCTTTCTTTCGATTTCAAGGATCCCAAGGGTGTTAACCAAATCACCTTCAAGCTCGATGCCCCGCTCGAGGCCATTAGCGGCTCAGCCTCAGGCGTCTCGGGGACCGTCAATTTCGATCCCGCTGCGCCCGACACGCTCATCGGGAAGATCGTGGTGACAACCGAAAGCATGCACGTCCCCAATCCGATGATGAAAGGACACCTGCACAGCGACAAATGGATGGATGCAGCTAAATACCCCGAAATCACCTTCGAAGTGGCCCGAGTGGCGAATGTGAAAACGGCCGGCGACGAGACCTCCGCGGACGTGACCGGGGATTTCACCCTGAAAGGCGTCAAGAAGAGCATAACCGTTCCCGTTCGCCTGACCTATCTGAAGGGCAAGCTCAAGGACCGTGTCCCCAACCTGCAGGGCGATCTACTGGTCCTGCGCTCGAACTTCAGCATTAAGCGGAGCGATTTCGGCCTCAATTCGGGTCAATTTGAAGACAAGGTCGCCAACGAGATCCAGCTCTCCCTGAGCATGTCCGGACAATCGGTTCACTAAGCCTCCCGCCCGAACAACGTGGACAAGGCGGGGCGACTCTCCCCAACGGGTTTCGCCGAAGCCCTAGCGAAGGCGGATGGAGCCCTTACTCCTTTCTTTCTCCTATCCCTGAAATCCGTGGTTAAACCTTCGTTCTTTTCGTTCGCTCCCGTGGGAAGCGGCCTCCTGTTTTACGTCGAGGGGACTTTTTCTTAAAAGACATTGCTGCGAAGGCACTTGCTGTGATTCGACCGAGATCCAAGGTCCAACAAAAGCTATCTGGTTATCACTGCAAAGGCTCAACCGCGAAAAAGTAAACCCCTGGTTTCTTGATGGCATTTATCTCTGCGGCAATTCGCGATGCCTGCGGCTGGATCTCCGGCCAATTGCCGCGCCCAAGGATGAACAAGGCGATCTTCCATCGGCTGAGCTTTTGCTGGTGCAGGAGATTCTGATCGGTGGTGACAAGCACCTCAAAGCCCGCATTTTCAGCGAGCGCCAGCAATTCCCCATTCTTCTTAGTTGCCCAACCAAGTTGAAACGCGCGACTCACCTGGTGGCCGGAGAGATGCGCCTGCAAAGGTTTGGGGACGCCCTGATCGAACAGGATTCTCAAGCCGTCCTCGCAGTGCGGATTTCTTCAGCGGTCTCCAATTGGTCGCGAGTCACCCCGTCATACCATTCCAGAAATTCTTCGAGCGTGCCGCCGTGATCGAGGTGATCGAAGAACGTTTGAACTGGAACGCGTGTGCCCTTGAAAACCATCGCGCCGCTCATGACCTGCGGATCCTGCGCGAAAACGTCAGGCAATTTCCTCTTACCTGTCATACCCAAATCGTGCCGCGCTTTAATCATCAAGTCAAAAGCGATTTCCAGCCCGAAGAAGCCCAGTTCCGAGTTGCTCTTGCTCCCGCGATACCCGAAACCATTTGAGACTGCGAATCCAATACCCAATGTGATGCATACCTTACCCTTGCGGGACGGTGGAGCCTCGTTCACGGCCTATTGTTCTCCGCATGCGTGCCGAACCGGTCGTCGAACTCGCCGCTACGTCCGTATTCCACTCTAAACTAGTTGGAGACCACCGGCGCAAAGCCAGCCATAAACGAGAGAACTGCTAATCTCATTCGTACAGCACGGGCCCTTGTAAAAGCTTGCCCGAGCGTAAGGGCGCCAGTACTCAATGCAGTATTCGTTCGGGGCTGGCTTACAGATCGCAAAGGAGTACCGCACTGATTTCGCCCACAGGTTTGCGCCGAGCTTGTTACAACTCCCCTCGCGCCTGGCCTGCAATTTCCCACACTTCCGGTTGTCGCACAGCCGGACGTCGCCTTCTTGTGGCCAGACTGGCCGTCCGTCGTCGTCAAGCAAGCCGCTGCTCAGATCACGCTCTTGTACGTCGAATGAGCCACCCTGTGGCATGAGGCACCGGTCGCCTTGCTCGGTCGCCCGCAGCGCCTCAAAGGCCCGCTCTCGCGCACCCGGAGACACGTAGACACGACCGCGAGCGCGCGCGACGTAGGCAAACACGCGTGCATCCGTCTCGTCGTGGTCCGGGATCGGCTCCAGGAGATCGATGAACGAGTCGAGGTTGATGCCAGAGTTGTCGGCCTCCCGGGGACTCACCGCAGACGCGACCCGACCCAGGACCGCGAGACGTCCCAAAACCCCCATCAGCAATGAGCGCGCCTCGGCAACCTCGTTCGCCAAGAAAGAGCTCGAATCTCCGAGGCTCGCCCCCAAATCCATCTTCTGCGCAGCACCGCCGCTACTGCCTTCCCCACTCTCCTTCTTGGGTTTAGGCAGGCAATCCCACTCGATCGTCCCTTTCACGGACACGTCGAAGGCCACGACCTTGCTCGGATCATTCTTGTCCGGTATCGCCGTCTTCGAGCTGGTCGTAGTAAGCGATTTTATCTTTAGATCGCATTCGGCATCGCAAACAGCGGCGGCAATGAGCCTGGCCTTCAAGGCTGTTTCCAACGTGGTTGCCTGCGTCTGTGCCACCCCTGGGTCCGCCCCGGTCCGAGTCTCATCCGAATCTTCTTTTTTTTGATTTGGAATACATCCCATAATTTTCCTCAGTTATCCCTGTTCTAACAACCCGCGAAGCCGCTCACCTCGCAATAGCCAACCTCCACACGTTGCTCATTTGTTTCTTGCGTAAACGGTGCCGAAGGCGGCGCGCCAGCGTCACATTCATCCGCAGCCCCGTCTCCTTACGCTGCTCAGCGTACCCTCGACGTCTTCGTTGCCCTGAATACGCTCTCACGATTTTCTTCTGAGGCAAATTAGGAAAAGAGTAACAGCCAGCGAAAAGGGGAAAGGGAAGAATGGAGAATGAACAAGTTGACGTCGCACGGCTGGAGCAGAGCATAAAGTCTCTGAGCATCACTCTGGATCTCGACGATCAAGCCCTTGCGAGCCTGCCCCTGGCGCCCGGCGAGCGGGAACGGCACATGCAGATCGAACTGGCCTGCCGGTTTTACGCCAATGGGTGGCTTACGCTGGGGCAGGCGGCCCGGGTGGCGAAGCTTGACTGGTACGCTTTCGGCGCCGCCTTGGCTGAGCGCGGCATCCCCCGCCAATACACGGTCGGGCATCTCGATGCTGATCTCGGCTATGCTGGTGGTCAGTAACACCTCGCCGCTTTCCAATCTCGCGATCCTCCGTCGTTTTCATCGGTCTGGTTGGCCTCATTGTTTCCCGAGTATTTGCTTCACCTCGGGGTAAAGCGGCGAGGGACCGTCAAGGAGGTGATCATCTTCACCCAAGAGGTACTTGGCGAAAAAGGAGAGAGCGTAGGTGTGCAAAACATGCGACAGCCGCTGCGACAGCGCGCCGCCAGAGTAGAGCGGCACGTCGCTCATGTTGAGATGAGCTGAACCGTGGATGTTCAGCCAGTAAGCAGGGCCAGTGGCGCGGTTGTACAGGCTCATTCCGTCAGTTAAAACTCCGGTGATCACTAGGAATGGTTTGCCGATTCCGATCTTGCTCAGGTTCGTGACATACGAGATGAGGCCTGGGTCCAATAACACACCCACTTTGATTCGACTTTCTTCGAGACACAGTTGGGCAGAGTTCACTCCTCCCGTGGACCAGCCAATTACACCGATTCGGCTTAAATCAAGGCGTCCGCCAAAACGCGGGTCATCGGCGTTCATCGACTCCAGCGCATCCAATACTACCTGCGCATCCTGGTAGCGTGACTGATAGGTGCCAACGGAGTCGGCCGGGCGATTCCCGGTCCTGATCGTTCCGTCCTGCAGTTCAACTGCTCCGCCGTCTTCATGATCGACGCTGACCACGATGAACCCGTGACTGGCAAGGTCTTGCATGAGGCGAGCATTGTCTCGGCGATAGCCACCGCCACCGCACGAGTAGATGACCACTGGATAGAGGGCTTGGTTGGTCGCGAGCGGGGCATCGCGATACGTCTGCATGTGGAAGTTGGTGAAGGTGCTTACCGAACTGCTAAGCAGGCCCGCCACGACTTGGCCCAGACGTGGTCCAAACAGAAGGTCCGGAACCATTCCCGGGCCCGCTTGAGCCGGATACCACAGGCTGATGAAGAAAGCGTTATTCGTCCGAATCCCGTAACGATTGGTCCGGGATTCATCGGCCAACAGCCGATCTACCGTTCCGACGGCGAATGGACCAGAGTTACTCCAGAACGGAGAGACAAACCAATTCGTTGGAGTCCGGTAATAGCCTTGTGGGCTGCCCACGGTGCCGGAGGGTTCTAGAGCCAAGTTATTGGTGTCCGCGTTCGTTCTGATGATGAGGGTCGGGCCCGTCCAGTCCCTCAGGTTGACCGACGATTCCAGCGGGAAGATGTCGAAGAATGGCTTGTACTGCTTCGGGAGTGTCGCATCGAGACTCAGTTGAAGCGTTTGATTGGACAGGATCGTGATCGCACTGAAGTGGTGCGGCGCGACCTGCGCCACCGGCGATCTGGGCAGTAAGCAAGCAAGTGAGCCGAGCGCGAGGAGCGCAAAGCTTCGAAGCCGGCGCGGCAGCGAAAAGTGGCGAGAAGTGTGCGGCGTCATGGGCATTACAACGTTTTGGCCACTACTCCTGCCTTACCCGGTAAAACCTCGCCGGATATTTCTGCCAGTCCGGGTCAGTAAAACTGAATGTCCCGTTGTCGAGCGCATTCGTCGCGACTGGAAGCCACGGGTTATGGTCCAGGTTGGCAGAGGCTTCCACCACGACCGAAAGGTTGGTGGCCCAGGAGATGGTGAAGGCGAACTGGTTGGTTTGGATGCCGAAGTCCGGGCCTGCGGTGAGAACCAAAGGGTTCGGAAGTGACCAGATCGCGGTCGGAAGGCCACCGAAGGTCGCGCCCCAGCCCGTCGTCCCTGGCAGGTAATAAACGGTTCCGTTCCAGGTTTCCCCAAATGGGGGGTCTCCAGCGGGAGCGTTGCCTTGGAAAAAGATTATGTTTGGGGAGAAACTGTTAGTACCCGGGCTACGATTGCACTCGGCGCAGAGTGTTTCAAATGCGGCCAGCCCTATATTGGTGACGCTCTTGGGGATCGTGACACTGGCTAGGATGGGGTGCCCCGCGAAGTAAGGATCTTGGAGGAACGCTCGTTCCCCGATACTGGTGACGCCGGTGCCTAATATCAGGTTGGTGATGCCGTTGCACCCTTCAAAGGCTGATTTGCCGATGCTGACGACACTGTCCGGGATCAGCACGCTGGTGAGCAGGGAACAACCGGAGAACGCATAGTCGCCAACGGTCTGAACACTGTCGGGAATTGTGACGCTAAGGATGCTAGTGTCGCCGTAGAAAGCATTGGCCCCAATGCTGGTCACCATCAGGCCACCCACTATGCGAGGGATGGTCAAGTCACCGCCAGGGCCGATGTATTGGGTGACTGTAACTGTGCCACGGTTGGTGGTCGAAGTGAAGGGCATCACGGGATCCCAGGACACGACCGACAAAGGTGCAAATGCTGAAGTCCACCCTGTAGTGCCGGGCACATAATAGAGAGTCGATGGGGAGTAGGAACGAACGGAGCTATCGAAGAAGGCACCTGAATCAGCCGCTGGAGCGTTGCCCAGGAACCACACACCAACCAATCTCGCGCAGGCTCCGAAGGCACCCTCTCCCAGGCTAGCGACGGTGTTAGGGATGGTGATGTCTCGCAGGCTTCCGCAGTTGTAGAATGCGTTGTCGTCGATGCTAGTGACTCCGTTACCAAGTCTCACGGTGGTCAGGCTGTCGCAGAAAGAGAACGCACCGTTCCCGACGTTGGTGACGCCATTGGGGATCGTCACGCTGGTCAGGCCGAGGCAGCCTGAGAACGCACCGCCCTCGATGACGGTGACTCCATTGCCTATCCGGACGCTGCTAAGGATCGTGCAGTTCTGAAACGCCCCGCCTCCGATTCTTGTTACGCTGTCGGGTATCGTTACACCGGTCAGATTGCTACCCTCGAAGGCACCGAAACTCTGGCTCGCTTTGGTAGAGTAGTAGCCTTCGATGTCGGTAACCGGCAGCCCGTTGATCTCGTTGGGGATGGTCACGTCCGCGCCAGGGCCAAGGTATTGGGTGATCGTGATGGTCCCGTTGTTGGTTACGTAGGTGAAGTCCTGGCCTTCAAGGCCCACACCCAGGGCAAGCAGCGTCAGCCACGGCATTGTACGCCGCATCAAACCGGACCGTCGCCCGCCCAAAGAACATCGTGCCTGGCGTGAGCGGCTACAAAGTCGAATCCGATCCGACATGGCACCGTCAATTGTCTCAAACGGAATCGTGATCATAATGCTTTCCCAAACTAGGAATGCGGTTCTTCCAACTGGTTTAAACTTGGATGGCGCGGATGAAGGCCGAAGGGATGGATAGGATTATTGGGAGCCGAAGGCGACAAGAGTAGTCAGTTCACCTGCGGGCGTTACTTTGAAGACAGTGCCTAGGCCACCGGCCCCGCCAAACTCGGTGGTCCCGTAAAAATTGCCGTCGCTGCCTTGAATCAGCGGAGCCACAGGCGTGCTTCCGTTCGCTCCGTTGAAGGTAACCAAGGTTGTTAGCACGCCGGAGGTGGTCATTCTGAAAACGGTTCCCCCGCCTCCTGAACCACCACCTGCTGTCGTCCCGTAGAAGTTGCCGTCGCTGCCTTGGACCAGGGCGCTAATGCAAAAGCTACCATTGGCGCTATTGAATACGGCCAGGCGCGTCAATGTTCCATCCGACGTCACTTTAAACACGGTGCCGAAACCGTATCCAGCGTCGGTGCCGAGGTCCCCACCGAATTCTGTTGTGCCGTAGAAGCTGCCATCGCTGACCTGAATCAGGCCGCCCGCGGGATTCTCCCCATTGCTGCCGCCGAAGGCCTTCAGCGTGGTTAGCCCGCCCGCCTGGGTCAGTTTATACACCACGCCGTACTGACCTCCAGCACCGCCGGAGGAACATGTGCCGTAGAGATTATTGTCTGTGCCTTGTACCAAGGCAGCAAACGGAGTGCTGCCATTGGCGCCGTTGAATGAGACCAACGTCGTCAACGCCCCTTCGAGGTTCATCCGAAACACCGTGCCGAGATTTTTCGCGCCGCCCCGGAGGGTTGTTCCGTAGAAATCGCCGTTGGTCCCAAGAACCAGGGCGGCCGCCGGATGGCTCCCGTTGGTCCCGTCGAAGGTGACCAAGGTTGTGAGGGTCCCGGCGGAGGTGACTTGAAAAACAGTGCCGTTGTTTCCGCTGGTACCGCCGAAAGCCGTTGTGCCATAGAAGCTACCTCCAGCGCCTTCCACGAGCTTGGCCCCTGGGTGGAAACCATTCGCCCCATTGAAGGATACAAGCGTGGTAACTGTCCCATCAGGGGTCATCCTGAAGACCGTACCGAAGCCGCTCGCCCCGCCATATCCGGTTGTGCCGTAGAAGTTGCCATCGCTGCCTTGGATTAGTGCCGCCGATGGATAGGCGGGCGGCCCTGACACGCCGGGGCTACTCAAGACTTGCAGGACTTCGGGGAAGGCCGGCGAGGGACCATCAAGGAGATGATTGTCCTGTCCCCGCAAATGCTTGTTGAAAAAGGAGAGCAGGTAGGCCCGGATGATCTGACTGACTCTGGCCCCACGCAGGAGCTCGCCACTGACAGGCGTGCCCCAAACGTTTGCTATCGATGCGGAATCGGCGATAAGGCCCGGATCGGCGAAGTTGCCGTGGACGGTAGAACCCACGGTCACCCAGTAGGCGTTGGTCGTCTGCGCGGCGTAAACCTCCAAGCGGTCGTCCGTACGACCGTCGGGCAGGTTGAGTCCTGGGTCCTGATCGGGCCCGCTGCCGGATTTGAGAAACAGCCATGGAGCAGCCATGGATTGAGTCAACACATTGGTCTCAAAAAAGAACCCATCCATGCCAGCGCCAGCTTTGCAGCGAGAGTCTCGAAGACACAACTGAGCCGCAGTCGCTCCACCCAGAGACCATCCGAACACTCCTATTTTGTCCAGATCCAAGCGCCCGCCAAGGCGCGAATCGTTTGCGTTCAAGCTCTCGAGTTTGTCTAGCACAAACCGCAGGTCAAGTAGGCGTCCTTCGATGGCCGCGGTAACGGTTGCAACGGTGCTTCCGGTCCCCTGGCCGTCGACCACCGTCCCGTTGGGAAACACGCTAAAAGATGTGTCAGCGGTATCCAATCCGACCACGACATACCCCCAACTGCTCAAATCTTCTGCCTTGTCTGTATTCTCACGCCGGTTGCCACTGGCTCCTGGGTCATAGAGTACAACCGGACAGTTCATGGCAGGGGTCGCGAATGGTGCGTTCGATAACGAGTGCGAGTAGAAACCCGCAACTTGGCTCGAGGAACTCGTCACAGTGTAAAGATAGGCACTGGAAACCTGCGACTCCACGTACTTGGCCGGAAGAACCCCGGCTTGAGACTTTGCGGGGTACCAGAACGTGACCATGAACTTTGCATTATTGCGGAGGGTGTTGGTTAACAGCATCGAAAAGGTCCCAACTGCGTAGGGCCCGCTTGGCTGCGGGTCCGGCGTCGGAAGCTGGCTGGCGGAGGTGCGGTAGAACCGCTGCGGGAATTGAGCGGCATTGGTGTCCCGAAACTTCAATCCGTCAAACGCCGCATTGGTTAGGTGCAGCATTGCCAGCGGTGTCCAGTCCACCAGGTTTGAGGAACTCTCCAATAGATACTCGTCGTAGTACGGCCCAAACAGCGGGGTGGTTTCCCCGGCGAGGGTCAATTCCACCGAGCCATCAGCTTGGGGCTGGATGTTGGTAAGGCTATGCTGGACCGCGCTAAACACCTTGAGTTCCGCAACTCGGCTGGTGACGGAGCCCGAGATGTTGGAGATAATCACGGCATAAAAACCCTGCGAGTCTTGGCGGCTGGCGACCGTGTAGGACTTGTTGGTGGCGTCCACAATCGGCGTTCCGTCAAACAGCCATTGATAATTGAGTGGTGCCGTGCCGCTCGCTGCCACCGAGAGGGTGATCGGGCCTGTGCCGCTGAGAAAATGATCAATCGGTTGAGTGGTGATGACGGGCTGGGCCAAGGCGGCGAAAATAGGAAGGAAGGCAAAGGAGAGAAGGTTGGATGGGCGCATGGGGTTGGGCGGCTGGTCAGGAGTCCACAGAGGGTAACGAAGCCAACGAAGAGACCGGTGAACACTCTCGGGGGTGGGGGACCGGCCAAGGAGGGTCGCGATCGCTCATGGGGCGTTGGTGAGAGCGCCGAAGGCGACGACGGTGCTCAGGCCACCGCTCGGAGTCACTCTGGAGGCGGTCCCGAGGCCGGAGGTATAGGAAACTGAGGCAGGCCGTGCCGACGTGAGAATCGACAATGTTTGCGGAGTTGGCGTTAGCGCGGGGGCCATTCCTAGTTCTTCTGAGGCAAATAAGCAGAAAGGTAACAGACTGGGAGGGGGGGCGGAGTTCTGGAGGTTTTCAGGCACTGGAGGATGAGAGGAAAGGGATCGTCGCCATGGAAGCTGGTCGACCTATCTTCGAGTATTGGCATGGCGGACAATCACGTCTTTCAGGCTGACTGAGACGAGGGTCGTGCCGTCCGGAGTGAAGGCTAGGCCGCGGATCTGCGGGTGTGCGTGACCTGTAAAGTGGGCGATCGGTTGGAACGTCGCTGCATCGTAAAGTGTGACTCTACCGTCCTCTGCACCCACTGCCAGACGACGTCCGTCGGGTGAAAAGGCCACGGACAGAACCGGAAGCACAGAGACCGAGAGGCGCGTAATTTCATGTTGCGTATCGGTATTCCAGAGCTTCACCAAACCGTCATTGGCGCCGGTGGCGATGATCCGCCCGTCTGGGGAGAATGCGGCAGAATTCACCAACATGCCGTGCGCGTGCCGGATGGTTGGGGGGCCGGGTCGTGACGGTTTCCACAAGGCCACGTAGCCATCGTCGTAAACCGCTAACAACCTCGTTGAGTCTGGGGAAAACTGGAGGGAACCAGTGACTCGTCCAGCGTGGCCGCCGAGCGTTTTGATCAATCGGAGCGTCGTAGCGCTCCATAGCTGAAGTTTGCCGTTATTATCCGCTAAGGCCAGAGTTTGTGCGTCTGGTGAGAAGACCATGGCTCGGACCGGGTCGGGAGCGCCCTCCATCTGGCCAATTCGATTGCCGCTAGCCCGTTCCCAAAGCCCTACAACTCCGTGGCCTTCGTCGACTGCCCTGAGTTTGCACCCGGGCTGGATCGGACAAGAGTCTCCATGAGGTCGTGGCGGATTCCATGCCGGCAGATAGTCCATCGAACGGAGGTCGAGCGGAGTGATCACGCCGCCCTCAGTCAACACCTCGAGGGTATTGGCCTCGGGGGAGAGACTCCAGCCGCGGGCGGTCGAGGGAAGCGCGAGCGATTCGCGCATCGCTTGCCTCGGCTCAACCGGCCATAACTTGATTTGGCCATCCATGCCTCCGCTGGCTAACGTCTGGCCATCTGGTGAAAACTCGAGTTGGCAAACCGGGCTGTTTTGGCCAGGCAACAGCTCCGACGACCCTCCAGTCACTGTGTCCCACAGACGAATCGTTTCGTCGGAACTGCCTGTTGCGATTAGATTCCGACGCGGGCTCTCCGAGACCGCATTGACGTTAATTCTGTGCCCTTCAAAACAATGGATTTCAGTCGAAGACGCAACATCCCACGCCCGCGCCGTGCCATCCAGGCTCGCGGAATACAAAACTCTGCCATCCGATGAAAAACTCACGCTCTTCACGCGTCCCTTGTGGCCGCTCAAGATCGTGGCGTTCGTTGAGCCATCTTGGTAAAGGCGAATCCCTCCGTCCCGAACACCAACTGCAAGCATCTCGCCGCCCAAGCCGAAAACCGCCGGGTTGCGGCCGTCAAAGTCGATCCGTGATATGAGCTTTCCCTCCGGCATTCCCCACAGGCTGAGATCATGCCCGCAGCAGCATTTAAGAAAGCGGTTGTCGGCACTGAATGCCAAAGCGAACACGGGGCTCGAATACACCAGCGCCGGCAACGCCCGGCGGAGAGTATTGAGGTCGTAGACATCAACCCGCTCTTCTCGCCCGCCAGCCGCCAACCATCGCTCGTCAGGGGAAAATGCGACGGCATCGATCTCTTGCCCGTGTCCCTCCCAAGCTGCCAATTGTCGTCTCGCCTGTGGGTCCCAAAGCTGCAATCCGCCTTCCAAATCCGCCGTCGCAAGGAATCTCCCCTTCGGTGAATACGCCATAGCAGTTATCGCGTTGCTGTGCGCCCCGAGGGTAGCCAATTCGTCGCTTCTGCAGCGGTCCCGGAAATAGTACCACTCCCAGCCGCGAAGGTCGGCGTGCTTTTCAGCGCCAAAGCGCGTACGCGCAGGCGGCCGGTGCTTCTCCAGCAATTCAGTGGCTCGACCGAAGTTGCCTTCGTCGATCGCCTGCTGCGCCAGCAGCATGTCGGCATCGTAGAGATACTGACTCGTCGCCAGCCTCCCAGCCAGCGCCTGACGCCATTCCCACAGGATTCCTGCCAGACCGAGAGCGAATACCAGGTGTAGAAGGATTAGCACCGACGAAAGTGCGGGCCGCCGACGGCACCATCGCCAGACGCGCCCCAGGAGCCCAACGGGCCGAGCAGTGATCGGTTCGTGCCTGAGGAAGTGGTCGAGATCCTCGGCCACGTTGCGTGCCGTCGAGTATCGGCGACGCGGTTCCTTCTCCAGGCATTTGAGGCAGATGGTTTCCAAGTCGGGCGGGACAATCGAGTTGAGTAAACTGGGCGCAACGACTTCACCCCCAATAACTTGAGCGATAACCGACGGCACTGTTTCGCCCTGGAAAGGAGCACGTGCGGTTAGCAAATAATAAAGGATGGCGCCCAGCCCATACACATCACCCTGCGGACTAGCTTCGCCATCGGCAGTCACCTGCTCCGGGGGCATAAAGTTCGGGGATCCCAACATCTGCCCGGTGACCGTCAAGCTTGTCCCCGCCTCCAGTCGCTTGGCCAAACCGAAATCAGTCACGCGAGGTCGATCGCTCTGGTCGATGAGGATGTTCGACGGCTTGAGATCCCGATGGAGAATTCCGTGGTCGTGAGCGTGTTGAACGGCGTCCGCAATTGCCCTGACGTAGCGGGCCACGTGCGTGGGCGGCGGGGGGCGGGCACCGACAAGGTGGGTGAGGTTGCACCCCTCGACGAAGTCCATCGAAAAATAATGCTGGCCCTGATGCACGCCCACCTCATGGACCGCGACGATGTTCGGGTGCTGCAGGAGCGCGGCCGTCGCGGCCTCGGCCTTGAAGCGTTCAACGAGATTCTTGGTCGCAAACCGGCCTGCCAGAATCATCTTAAGGGCTACCGTGCGCTTGAGACTAATTTGGCGGGCTTTGTAAACTACTCCCATCCCCCCACGGGCGAGTTCTTCAACTAGTTCGTAGTCACCGAATACCTGGTGAGTGGTGAGTGGATCAGTCTCCTCGTTCGTCACAATCTCGGCGTCCTCGGGATCCTCGACGTTGACCAAATCCAGCAAACACTCCGGGCAGAGGCCGCCCGGCGCGTCCTCCGGCAGGGGTTTGCTGCAAACCGGGCAACAGGCGTGCGGGCTCACCACATGAGATCTGTCGGTCGACATCATCGTTCTGAGGCAAGACCGCTCGACAGTAACCAACTCAATGGCGGAAGGCGCTGAGCAAAGCTTGGTATTCTTCCTCCGCGTCTTGAGGAGAGCCGGCGGTGGCGGAGATTTCTTCGCGGAGCAGCGCGCGGCATCGTTGGCGCATCCGAGTTACTGTCATTTTCAATGCGGCGGTAGTGGTGCCAAGCCGTAGAGCGACCTCAGCGTAGGTGCCATCAGACGTCGTCCCCAGCAGGAACGGCTTCAACTGGGCGAAGCCAACGTCTTTCCCGTTTGCCGAGAACCCCTTCTCCAATCGCTGAAGCACATGCTCCAGCAGCATCGTTGCCCACCGGCGCTCGAACAGCTTGAACGCGTCCATGCCGTCGACAGGCTCGGTGCGGTAACGCTCCTCCGCCGTGAGGGCATCGAAGGACACCGGCAATCGGCCGGTGTTCCGTTTCTGGCGATGCGCGCGATCCCACTCATCAGCAAGGAAATGGTTCATCGCCGCCAATAGAAAAGTGCGGAACTTCCCGCGCTACTGATCCGCTTGGCCCATATAGTTCTTCTCGATCAGCCGTGCGAAAAAGGCCTGGGTCAGATCTTGTGCATCTTCCGGGCCGTATCCGCGGCGACGGACGAATGCATAGAGTGGATACCAGTAGAGTTGGCAAATCCTCTCCAGAGCAGCATCGGCTCGAGCCGTCCCGGGACGCCCTGCATCGGTTACCACACTCCAATGAGTGGGCGGGAATTGGCCTTTAACCTGCAGCTCGTCTGCCCTCGTCGACGGTAAGCTATTCTGCCCCGGAGCATTCCGTTCCAAGCCTAGCCGTATCCATCCGGGCGCTGGGGTTCCGCTTACCTCGAATACCGTGGATTGCAGCAAGCCGCAGTCTGTGTTTCTAACTTCTTTGCCGTCTTTCATCACGTTCGTTCTCCTTACTAATGCGACGCAGGAACGCGTTTTGGGCCAAAAATCCGTCAGAAAGTTCTCTTTAACTCTTCGTAGAGCAAGGCTCGCACGTGCGTCCAGGGGGGCGCGGGCGGTCCGCTTGGACAGGCGGAGCCCTTCAGGGACATCAGGCTTGGAGAGACTTGCATGAACCGGAACCGGATGGGCTCGGCGTTCAGCGGTTTTCGGGATGCCAACTTTCCGAGGGTTTCGCTGACGGCGAGGACCGTCTCGTCGTCGCTAGCGACACCGACCTGCACCTGGTTGATATCCAGCCGAACCTGTCCGCGGTGGGGCATGGCACGGCGCTGGCAGCGGGCGTTTTCCACCAGCATGCGCTGCCTTGCCTCACCTGCCGCGGCGAGGGAGTGCGCGCGATCCCAGCATTCTCGGCCCTTCACCCCGACCAAGCGCAGCCAAGCCTCGTGCACCAGCGCGGTGGGCTGGAGGGTATGGCCAGGGGCTTCCTTCGCCATTTTCGACGCTGCCATCTGGCGCAATTCCTCGTAGACAATCGGCAGCAGCTTCTCCGCCGCTTGGGAACCCCCGCCCCCAACCGCATCAACTCTCTGAGTCACTTGTTCCGTCGCCGGACGCATGAAACCGTTCCCCGGCCTTCGCCTTCCCTGACCAGAGCCCTACATAAGCCCAAGGAACAATCGACATCAGACATCAACATCATGCAAAATGCAAGCCGGGAATCGCATCCCTTTCCTCAGCCCGATCCTGTCAAAACCGACTCATCCGCGTTACCTCCCCCGCCAAACGAGCGCAGGAATCGCCCCCGCTGCCGGTCCGAGCCATCCGTGGTTATCCTTCATTTTCTTCGTGGCCTTCTGTGAGCACTCCTGGCTGTGCATCGCGCCATTCTCCAGTCCTCTTTCGCCGTTTCCTTCGTAAGTACCGTAAATGTCGGCTATTGGGCAGGCAATTGTCGGCTAATTACTCCGTCATGCCCAACGCCCGACTTCCCAGTTAGCCGTGCAATCAGGGAAATCCGTGGTACGCCTTCCTTCTCTTCGTGGGCGGCCTCGATCTGTAGAAGCCCTCAGCGAATGCCCAGGGCTACTCCCCAGCGGTGGCAGCGGGCGCGGGCAACCCTCCGGGCAGATAGATGGTGAAGATGGTTCCGACGCCCGGCTCCGTGTGGAGACCGAGAGCACCCCGAGAGAGAAGCACCAGGCGTTTCACGATCGAAAGTCCCAGGCCCGTGCCTTGCGGCGCCGGCTTGGTTGTGAAGTAGGTGCGGAAAAGTTTGGCCACCACGTCAGGCGGCATTCCGGGACCCGTATCACGAACCTGCAAGGCCACCAGCGGCGGATGGCCGTCAAAATCCTCATGCCGAAGGAACCGATCCTGCGGGCCTTCCGTAAACAGGGTTAAATCCAGCGGTAAGTCGCAAGGTGCGGCGGCACTGATTTCGACCGTGTGCGCGGCGGGAGTGCATTGCAGGCCGTTCACAGCGAGGTTGAGCAGAATCTGGATGACGTCGGTCCCGTTGGCCCGGACCTGCTGATCAGCCGACATGGGCAAGATGATAAGCTGATTGTTGTTGGCGTTGGGGTGCGAGTGCAGGAGCTCGCCGACGTCCTGGAGAGTTTGGTTGACACTCACAGCGTCCACAGTTCCCGGACCTTGTCGCAGAAAACTGAGATACCTCTGGGTGATGCTCACGCAACTACCCACGTAACGATTTACGGCCTGCAATCGCTGCCGAAACTCGAGGGTGCTCCTTGGGTCCAGCGATTTGAGCGATCCTAGCTGCAGGTTGATCATGGAGATGAACCCCGAGATCACCGTCAGCGGCCCATTAATATCGTGGAGGACGCTGCCGTAGATCTCACCGCGGTTCTTAATGATTTCCTCGCGGAGCCTCTGGTTCTCGACTTGGTCCTGGAGGTCGTGGAGCTGCCGAGCGCAGCTTAGGACGTGCTCGGAAAGGGACTTCTTCTGCACTGCCCGCGAGACAGCGGCCCGCACCGTGGCTAAGTCGAATGGTTTGTTGAGGTAATCACACGCCTCCAGCCGCAGCGCCTGTCGGGCGGTCTCGATGGTTTCGTAGGCAGTCAGGATGATCACTTCGATGGTCTCATCCAACTTCTTAAGCCCGGCCAGCAGCTCGATCCCGGACATCCCGCGCATACGGATATCCACGACCGCCACGTCCACCGGGTGCTGCCGCGCCAGGTGCATCGCTTCGGCCCCGCTTGAAGCCAGGAGCAGGTTATACTCGTCCTTGAACACGAACCTCAAGGACTGGCGAGGACCGTCCTCGTCATCCACAATCAGCAGTGTCCTCCTGACGGGTCGGCTCGCCCCAGAGGGAGCCGCCTCAGAAGGCGCATCCGATGGAAAGACTGAGAGCATGGCTAGTGGCTTGATATCGTCCGTCGGCGGTCTCGCCGATGAACGATGGAGAAGAGCTTCCGCTGACCGTTCGCCAGGGACCATAGGCGAACTGATAAGCGAGGGCCCAGTTCCAGTGCCCGACGGACTGTTTTACCCCCACGCTGAAAATGTGCCTATCCGAGTCCGGGACGATCGGATTGAAGGATTTGTCCGGTACTGAGTTTTCGCTGTAGATATAGCCCGCGCTCACCGCAAAGCCCTTGGGCAACTGGCGGGTAGCGCCAAACTCGTAAAACCAGCTCGATTTCCAGTTGAAGCTCAGCGGAACCGTTGCCCCCCCCTGCTGGTTCAAATTCACCGTGTTAAGTGCGTCCCAATCGGTCCAGTCAGCATTGAACTCCAGGTTCCATTTCTCGGTAGGGCGGAATGAGTAACCGAGAACGACATTCTGAGGAAACTCGAATTTGGCCTCGGCGGCATTACGATAGTAGCCCGGCGGGTAAGGCGAGGGAGGAGAGGGCAGGATTGTGTTGAGCGTGCTATGCCCCGAATAATCCATCGTGGTCGCCGAACGGTAGGTGACGCCGAAAGCGTGCTTATCCTGAGGTTGCCAACGTACTCCTGCGTTGAATCCGACCGCGGTGTCATCCCCTTTGAACCTGAACTGGTCTCCCGGCACGAACAGACCTCGGCTCAACTCCGCGTCCGAGTAGTTAGCTGTTAGGCCGGCGGCGATCGAAAGGCTGGAAGTCACTTTCCAGGCCACCACCGGGTTAGCGGTCAGATAGGTGATGCTTCCCTTTTGTGCGATCGTCCGGAACCCGGAGTCATCGGGCCACTCGAGACTAAGACCGTAAGGAGAATAGATCCCCAAGCCAAAGCTCAGCGGTAAATCGGTGGGCGTCCAAGTGGCGTAGAGTTGCGGAACCGCATCGATCTGCCCCTTGGTTTCGGACTTGCTCCCGGTGGGGGAACGATAGTCCGAGGTGAAATCCACTCCGTAAACCCCGAACTTGAGCTGGGCTCCTTCTAGCTGGGTGATGCCGGCCGGGTTATAGTAAATCGCCGCGGGCGAATCGGCCGTTGCCGCGAAAGCGTTGCCGCGCGCGGTCGCCTCGGGGGCCTGGTCGGCGATTCTAATTCCCAACGCACAAGCGGAAGCCGCTGAGGCCACAGCCAGGATAGGAGCGGTTATGCGAGTCTTCATGGAAATCGAACATCAGCCGCTATCATGCAAGTATCTTCTCCCATAAACTCCCCTGCGGGGCAAGGACTATTTCTAATGACCATTTCCAACATTGACGCGCGCCCACAGGCCGGGAACATAGGATCATGCGCGCCGTCATCCAGCGAGTTCGTGAAGCTTCGGTAACGATCGAGGGCCAAACGCGTGGCGAGATCAGGGGCGGCCTGTTGGTCTTGCTCGGCGTGGAGGAGGCCGACACCGCCGAGGATATTGAATGGCTGGCGGGCAAGATCGTGCGGATGCGGATCTTCAATGACGACCAAGGTCTGATGAACCGCTCCGTGCAGGACGTCGGTGGCGATGTCCTGCTGATCAGCCAATTCACCCTGTTCGCGAGCACCAAGAAGGGCAATCGCCCGTCGTTCAGCCGCGCTGCCAAACCAGAGTTTGCCACAAGCATTTATGAGGTGTTCCGAGACCGGTTGAGCGAGGAGCTGGGCCGGCCGATCCAAACGGGTGTGTTCGGAGCCGATATGAAGGTCGCCCTGCTCAACGACGGCCCGGTTACGATCCTTATCGACAGCAAAGACCGAGAGTGAAGCGGAGTTTTGCCTTGACCAGCGTTGGTGACCGGCAAAGCTCATCCGGTAACACTCGCGCAACTAGACCACCAGCACGTTGCGGCCAGAACTTTGCCTCTGTTTCCATGGCTACCGTAAACCGTCGTGGCTTCCTGAAATACGCCGCCGACACGGGCGCGAAGGAAAGTCGCTTGCTCGATGGGGCTTACCTGTATTAACCGAGGGTTAGGCTGGCCGGGCAGGGGGCCCTGGGTCGCTTTAGCTGCGCTCTTCCTAGCGGCCTTGCCCGAAAAGACGAAATTCCAGGGGCAGGCGGCAGCCACCACAGGAGAGGTAGTGCAGGCGAGATCTCCGGCCGCCGAGAAGCCCCTTCACGGGTCGCCGGTTGCACTGCACATCCTCCCCGGGTCGGAAGTTTTCACCGACCGGCTAATTCATGAGGTCCGCATCGAGATCAAGCCGGAATCCATGGAAGCACTCCGCCACGCCGCACGCGATTACGTTCCCGCAACGGTACACTTTGGTGGTGAAACCTTCCAAGACGTGGCCCTCCATCTCAAAGGCGCAGCCGGAAGTTTTCGGCCCCTCGATGACAAACCCGGCCTGACCTTGAGTTTCGACCGTTTCCGGCGCGGGCAACTCCTTCATGGCCTGAGCAAGGTCCACCTCAATAATTCGGTTGAGGATCCTAGCTATCTTACCGAAGAACTTGGAGGCGAACTATTTCGCGCTGCCGGCATACCTGCGCCTCGAGTTGCCCACGCCCGCGTAGAGATCAATGGACGACGTCTCGGCCTGTACGTCCTGATAGAGGGGTTCACTCCGGAGTTTCTGGGAGGGTATTTCCAGCGCGCCGATGGAAACCTTTACGAGCCCGTTTCTGGACACGATATCGATCGACGGATGAAGCGGCATTTCGGAGCGGGCACGAACGACCAAAGCGACCTCAAAGCACTGGCCGCCGCGTCGTTAGAACCAGACCCAAGCCGGCGTTGGGGGCGACTGTCGCGAGTCTTGGATGTAGATCGATTCGTGACCTTCATGGCGCTCGAGGTGATGATCGGACACAGGGATGGTTATTGCTTGGCTATCAATAACTTCCGAATATACCACGACAGTGACTCGGACCGGATGTTGTTCCTGCCGCACGGGATGGATCAGCTCTTCGGCACGGCGAATCTGCCATGGCGCCCGCACCTGGCCGGCTTGGTTGCTCGGGCGGTCATCGAAACGCCCCAAGGCAAGGAGCTCTATCGCCAACGATTCGCCTACCTCCTCCAAGAGCGGTTTGACGCGTCCACAATAGCCAAGCGGGCCGACGAAATCCTGGCAGACCTGCGACCACAGCTTCATGGGCTCGAGTTTGGCGAGGTGAGCCATGAGGTCGAGGCGCTGAAGCAAAGGATCAGGGCTCGCGCCGAGGACTTGCGCGCACAGTTGGGGCGTCCAGAGCTGGGTCCTCTCAAGTTTGAGAACGAAGCGGCTCTCCTTTCAGGTTGGTCAATCATGGAGCCTTCGGGGAACGCTCGGATGGATCAGACTCGAACCAGGGATGGCAAGTTGGCTCTCCATATCGTTTCGGGACGCGCCACCTCGGCCTCGTGGAAGACTCGAATGATGTTGGGCCGCGGTCATTACCGCCTCGAGGGCAAAGCCATGGTCGAGGGAGTCAAACCCCTGCCGTTTGGAGCGAGCCAAGGGGCGGGTCTTCGGCTTTCGGGGCACCAGAGAAGAGAGGGTCGATTGATCGGAACAACTTCATGGAAAGCGGTTTATGATGAATTTGAGATCTCGCAAGATAACCAGACGGTAGAAGTGGTATGTGAGCTGAGAGCGAGCGGGGGGGAGGCCTGGTTTGACCTTGAATCTCTGAGGATTATGAAGAAAAACTAATGCTAACCCTCGTCGCGGATACTAAGTTCAAACCCGCGATCCCATTCCACAGGAACAGCATCGGGTAGTCTCATGATGGCATAAATAGTGCTTAAAAAATCGCCTGTTGTCGATGACCAAACACTTGACTCTTTCCATCACCCATTACAGCCTTTTTCGTTGACCTTGGTCAGATGGGGCTCACTGGCCACCTCCCGGGGCAAGATCCTGAGGCAATCATACCGTCATTTTATGAAAACGCCGCGAAACGCCGCCTTTACGCTGATCGAACTGTTGGTGGTAATAGCGATTATCGCCATTCTGGCGGGGATGCTCCTGCCCGCCCTGGCGAGAGCCAAGGCGAAAGGGAAAGAGATCGCGTGTGTTAACGACCTAAGGCAGGTGGGGGTCGCGTTCCATCTTTGGTCCGGTGACCACGGCGACAGGTATATGTGGGATATCTCCACGAACGACGGCGGGTGCGTGGAGACCTTGAAAGCGGATTGGGCGAATATCTTTCGTTCCTGTTCGAACGAGTTGGCCACCCCGCGAATCCTGGTTTGCCCATCCTCAACGAACAAGGCAGCGTCCAATTTCGGTCCGTTCTTCGACGGAGGGGCGAATGTAAACTATTTTGTGGGAAAGAAAGCGTCTGAAGCGCGCCCAATGACGGTCGTGGCCGGGGATGCTAACGTGCTCGGGGGCTCCGGCGACTTCGACGGATTCGACTCCACTTGGACGGCGTTCATGGGCAGTTCGATCGATGCGACGTGGAGCGAGAAGCAGCACGTGCGCCAAGGCAACCTCCTCATGGCGGACAACAGCGTCAAGTTGTCCAAGACACAAACGCTGCGCGAGCAAATCAGCGCGGAGCTAGCGGACGGATCCACCAATGTTGTTTTCTCGCTGCCCCATTCGCCTTTTTAGGGTTGCCTCCGGGCCCCTGCGGAATGCTCCTGGGTTCGGCTTCAGTCCTAGCAGGGAGAGGTGTTGATTCGGGCTTAGACCGATTCGCTATACGTGGCAAATGCGCAAAGGTCTGATTATCCGCATTGCCGCCGTGGTTGTGATCGTTGGTTCTCTGGCCTCGATCTTCTTATCGCTGAACGGTTTACCACCCAGTACCGATTCTCAAATTCACCGGGCGGCCGGTCGGGCACTGGCCAAGGAAGTTCTGAGCCGGCTGAGGGAGGACGGTCAAGTTCTCGTTATCACCCGCGACACCGTCAACTTCAAACAACCAGCAGCCGAGATGCTGCTCGACAGCCTGGAAAGCGAACTTCGAGACGCCCACGCAAAGATCCGAATGACCCGCACCATTGCGGTCGACCCACTGCGCCTGATGGAGGTTCCGTCCGGGGATTTTATGGAGATGATTCGCGCCGCCCCTTCCGGCAGCGTCGTCGTTTCACTCCTAGGCCCTCCTATGTTAACGGAACCGCAACGCTCTGCCCTAGGCGAAGTCAAAGCCAAGATCGTTGCCTTTTGTCCGGGTGGCATTCCGGCGCAGGTGGATCTGCGACTCGTTTTTGCCCAACACCTGTTGGACGCGGCTATTGTCAGCCGCCGCATCCCATCCCCAGCTAGCTCAAAGAACCCTCAAGGGGAATTCGAGCGTTTCTTCCGAGTGGTAACCGCAGCCAACGTGGGCAGTCTTTATGCCTCCGCCGCAGCGCCCCCCTAGCGTGCGGAATTCACCATTAGTGCATATCGATGGGAAAGCAACCATGCGGTTGCTGCTGAGGGGCTTCCGCTGCAAGGAGCTCGTGACGGCTGCCCGGGACGGTTTCACACTTACCGAGTTACTCGTTTCACTCGCGCTGATCTCCGTCGTGGCGGCGGTGGTGACAGCTCCAGTCGTCAACGCACGGAACAAGGCGCGCCGGGCCCGCTGCACCGCCAACCTGGAGCAAGTCAGCAAGGCGGTATTGGGTTTCTGTGAAGACCACAACAAAACCCTCCCAGCTCCGCAGGCGGGCGTTCAGGGTGACCTATCATGGTGGTACAAGGAGCAGGTCAAGAGCTACGCTGGGTTGAAGGAGCCCAGTTCGCCGTCCGATTCCGTGTTTGCCTGCCCTGACGACCGGGGTTATTCCGATCCCAAGCCGTTCAGCCAAACCGCTAGATTCGATTATGGCAGTTATTCGTTCAACGGTTTAACTCTACCGGGGGTCCCCAGCATCGCCGGTTGGGCGCTGTCGGCCATCCGGAACCCACGCAAGACCCTGTTGGTCATGGAGTGGTCAGCACATGCGCCTCTTTCTTGGCACAACAGCAGAACCGGCAAAAAGAATGCTCCATTTTACCGCGATGCCGAAAATGTCGTTAGCTTCGTCGATGGCCACGTGAGTTTCATCAAGATATACTACGACGGTTACAATGCGGCCTACACACAAGATCCAATCCCCGGCTATGATTACCAATACAGTGGTGAATGAGCCCCAACGAATTGGGGGCGGTTCCCGATTTGCGCCACGAACCGGCATTCACCAAGAGACCGCACCGCCCTCCCTCGACCGCTTGACGAATGTCCCCTGGTTCAAACTACAGCGAACCTTGGGGTTAGCGCTCCTCCTCGCGATCCTGGGAACCGGACAAGCCTCGACTGTGCTCGGGCCTTGGACGCCGTTGTTCAAAGGTATCGATCAGATGGTCGGAACCAATACGCCAGGAGGTGGTGGGTTTGCGCGCCTGCAAGTCGTCCATGCCTTGCGCGTAGATTTGACTGATCCGGACATTCGGCTCTTTCCCACACCGCGGATCGACAACTACGTTCCAGGTTCTAGCGAGACCGCTGGCCTCCAGGTGAGGGACTTCGTGGCAAGATATCAGGTCCAGGTGGCTATAAACGCCAATTTCTTCGATCCCCAGGACTACTACTTGCCTGCAGGAACCCCGATGCAAGTTTACGGGCTATTGGTAAGCGATGGGACGATCGTCTCCACGCAGGAGGGACCGGCGCACTCCTCGGCTTTGATTTTTGACGGCAACAACCAGGCGCGGATCATTTTCACCAACTGGCCGGCGATATCCAATGTGGGCATTTCAAATGCCGTCTCAGGGGAGTACCCGCTGGTTGTCGCGGGTGTGGATATTGCCAGAAGCTACCTAACCAGCCCGGAAGGCGTCCACCAAGTCAATCCCCGCACGGCCTACGGACTGTCTAAGGACCGGCACACTCTCTACCTGGTGACCCTCGATGGCCGTCAACCTGGGTATAGCGATGGATCCTTGGACTGGGAGACTGCGGAGTGGATGATCAAACTAGGCGCTTACGAGGCAATTAACATGGATGGTGGCGGCTCGACGACTTTGGACATGCTCGACTCGGCTGGCAATGTCATCGAGATCAACCACTCCAACGCCGTCGCGGCGTCGAGTTCGTACAACGAACGGACCGTGGGAGGCCACTTGGGGATTTACGCGAAGCCTGTCCCTGGCTTCATCAACGACATCACCGTCGTCCCACAGGACACCACCGCTACCGTCTCTTGGACGACTACTGCCCCCGCAACCACCGAACTGGATTACGGAGCTACCACCAATCTAATTTCCTCGACGCCGCTGGACCCGGCAAAGACCACAAATCATTCCGTATTGCTTACCGGCCTCACACCCGCGGCGGATTATTATTTCGTGGCCAACTCGATCGACGAGGGCGGCACTGGTTACCATTCCGACCTTTTCTTATTCACCACCACCAACTACGTGACGACGAACTTCGTTTTCGAGGTCACGAATGCATGGAGTTGGACAACAACACCGTTGGACGGAGTACCCTGGACCACCAAGACCTACGACGACTCCGGCTGGAACCCGCCTGGACCAGGCCTGCTGTGGGCGGACCGACGAGGCCCCAACGGCGCGATTCAGCCCCAGGGAACCCACATGGGCATCGATCCGGACACCGGGTTTCCGTATGCCACCTACTACTTCCGAACCCATTTTAACGTCACCAACACAACGCCGGCATTCTCCCTTCTCTTCAGCGCCTACATCGATGACGGAGCGGTTTTTTACCTCAACGGGCAGGAGATCAGCCGTGTTGAAATGGCCGATGCGCCAACTCAAATCTTCAACAACACCCTCTCGATCGGCTACTTTTGTGCCGGTGGCGACGCGACCTGCGCCAACAACTTCGAGGTCAGAGGGCCAGCCGTCACCAACTTGGTGAACGGCGACAACGTCATGGCGGTGGAAGTGCACAACTACAGCGCCACCAGCCCGGATATTACCTTCGGTACCGCGTTCTCCTACACCGTCCCACTCCCAGCCAAGCCCTCTATGACCGCGACCTTGGCGGGCGGCACACTGACCCTGAGTTGGTCGGGTGCTGGTTTCACCCTACAGCAGGCTGGCAATCCCGCAGGACCCTGGGCAGATGTGGCGGGCCCTGTGCTGACGAGCCCCTATGCTGTTTCCCCTTCAACCGGGGCTGAATTCTACCGCCTTCGACGATGATCCTGACCCTTTACCCACGCCTGGGAAGTTACCCAGGCCACGTCCCCCATCGATCCGGCGCGCTGAATCTCTGGCTGCTGCTCGAGTCCTCAAACGAGTTTAGTCCGATGGGCAGTGGATCGTCTAATTAATTTACGTATGTGCCTATTACCTCTCAAACCATTTCGTGCCGCATGGCTCGCGCTTGCGTTCACCGCCCTGGGAACGACCCAAGCCTCCACCGTACTCGGTCCATGGACGCCGATCTTCAAAGGAATCGACCAGATGGTGGGAACCAATACTCCTGGCGGCGGGGGGTTCGCACGGCTCCAGGTGGTGCATGCCATTCGCGTGGATTTGACCGATCCCGATATCCGGATCTTTCCGACACCGCGGTACAGCGCCTACATCGCCGGCTCTAGGGAAACAGCCGGTCTGAAGGTGATGGACTTCCTGACCAAGTACAAGGTCCAGGTGGCCATCAATGCCAATTTCTTTGATCCTTCCGATTATTATCTGCCTGCCGGGACACCGATGAGGGTCTATGGGTTGTTGGTGAGTCAAGGCCAGGTGGTATCGGTCCAGGAAGGGCCGGACCATTCGTCGTCGGTTATCTTTGGCACGAACAATCAAGCCCGGATCGTCTTCACCAACTGGCCGGCGATCTCGACAGCAGGGATTTCGAACGCGGTTTCCGGTGAGTACCCTTTGGTCGTTGCCGGATCCAACATGGCCCGAATCTACTTGAGCAGCTCGGACTTCATCCACCAGGTGAACCCTCGCACCGCCTATGGGCTCTCGAAAGACCGCCATACGCTGTTTCTGATGACCTTAGACGGCCGTCAGCCCGGTTACAGTGACGGCTCCCTGGACTGGGAGACGGCGGAGTGGATGCTGAAGCTGGGTGCCTACGAGGCGGTCAACATGGATGGAGGCGGCTCGACCACCCTGGTCATGGCCGATTCGGTTGGCAACCCAATAGAACTCAATCACTCGAACGCCGTGGCAGACTCCGGCAACGAGCGGACGGTCGGGGGCCATTTCGGCATCTATGCCAAACCGGTCCCGACCTTCATCAGCGATATTGCGGTAGCCCCAACAGATACTGCGGCAACGGTCTCTTGGACCACCGCGGCGCCAGCGACCACGCAACTGGAATACGGCCTGACCACCGACCTGGGTTCGTTGACCACCCCGGACCCGACTCCGACAACGAACCACGCGGTGTCGCTCACCGGCTTAGCGCCCGCGACCGATTATTACTTTGTGGCGCATTCCGATGCCCAAAACGGTGACAAGTACCAATCCGATATATTCGTTTTCACGACCACCAACTATGTGACCACCAACTTCGTGTTTGATGTCACTAATGCCTGGTCGTGGACTTCAACGTCGTTGGACGGCGTGCCCTGGACGACCAAGACCTACGACGATTCCGCGTGGAATGCGCCGGGACCCGGTCTCCTTTGGGTGGACCGGCGTGGCCCCAACGGCGCCATTCAGCCACAGGGAACGCAGATGGCCATCAATCCAGACACGGGATTTCCCTATGTCACCTACTATTTCCGCACTCATTTTGGTGTCACCAACACCGCCCCGGTATTTTCCCTGCTTTTCAGCGCTTACATCGATGATGGGGCTGTTTTTTACCTTAATGGCCAAGAGATCACGCGAATCGAAATGGCTGACCCCCCAACTCAAATCCTGAACAACACAATTGCTATAGGCTATTTCTGTGCGGGCGGCGACGCGACCTGCGCCAACGACTTCGAACTCAGGGGCGACGCGGTCACCAATCTGGTAAACGGCGATAACGTCATGGCGGTGGAAGTGCACAACTATAGCGCGACCAGCCCGGATATTACGTTTGGCACCGCGTTCTCCTACACGGTCCAGATCCAGACCGAAACCTCACTGAGCGTGACCTTCGCCAACGGCACGTTGAACCTGAGTTGGCCCAGCACGGGATTCACCTTGCAGCAGGCGGGCGATCCCGCCGGGCCATGGGCGGACGTGACGGGTCCGGTAACCACCAGCCCCTATTCGTTATCGCCCTCGACGGGAGCGCAGTATTACCGTTTACGCCGGTGATCTTAATGTTTAGCGTCGAGCCGCTCTCGGCAACTTGCAGACTCCAACCCCTATCGGGGAAGCGGTGTCACCACGCGCCTTGAACCCATGACTTTCTCAAAGACCCTCACGCTCGGCCTCATCGGCTGGGCATCCTGGATAAACTGTGCCACCGCCCAAGAGGCCGTGGTGATTTCTGAGTTTGTGGCCAGCAGCGACGGCGCTTTCCTGGATGAAGACGGAGCAGCCTCGGACTGGGTAGAGGTTTTCAATGGGGGGTCGATCGGAGTCGATCTCGGCGGATGGCACCTGACCGACGACCCAACCGATCTGCGGAAGTGGACTTTTCCGGCAACGAACCTCGCTCCGCAGGGTTTCCTGGTGACGTGGGCATCGGGCAAGGACAGGGCGGTAGCAGGCGCCCCTTTGCACACGAATTTCAAACTCGCCAGCGCCGGGGGGTACCTGGCCCTGGTGCATCCCGATGGCGTCACCATCGCCTCCCAGTTCGCCCCCGCCTACCCTGCGCAGCACCGCGGCTTCTCATACGGCACGCCTCAAGCCGTCTCTGTCAGGCAACTCCTCAGTTCCAATGCACTCGTTCGAGTCCTTATTCCGACCAGCGGCACTCTCGGGCTCTCCTGGGTCACCAACGGGTTTGATGATGCCGCCTGGCTAGCCGGAACCAATGGGGTAGGCTATGAGTCCAGCGTGACGGGTTGGGCCGTCCACTCCTACAAAGCGAACATTCTCGTGGATACCCTGGACAAAGCCGAGAGTGTCATCGCCACCCCGAGCGAACAGGCAGCCGTTTATGCGGAGAACACTCCGGTGGTCAATTACGTCAATAGTGGTGACGGCGCGCATTATGGCAACGACCGTCCCGTACCGGGTTTTGACACCGATACGGACGATTATGTAATCGAGGCAGTTGGCTTTGTGACCATTCCCCAGCCGGGTCCCTGGACCTTCGGCGTAAGCAGCGACGATGGCTTTCGCCTCACAGTTGGCGAATTCACCGACGCATGTGACTGCCTTAGGGGACCGGGTGACACACTCCAGACCTTCAACTTCAGCTCCGCCGGTGACTACCCGATTCGATTAGTGTTCTTCGAGCGCGGGGGAGGTTCTGAAGTTGAGGTTTACGCTGCCTTCGGGATTCTTGGCCAATGGGACAACACCTTCGCGCTGGTAGGCGATACTGCAAACGGGGGTTTGGCCGTGCGCTCCCAAACAGTCGGATCATCCAACACCTCGAGCTATCGCTCCAACATCAGGACCGACGTGAAATCTCTGATGCTCAGCAACAATGCCACCGCTTACATCCGGCTTCCATTCTCCGCAACCAACATAGCCGCGCTCTCCGACCTCTCGATGACGGTTCATTACGACGATGGATTCGTGGCCTATCTCAACGGAACGGAGGTGGCGCGGAGGAATGCCCCAAACACACCGGCGTGGGATTCGACGGCCACCGCAAGCCACTCCGCGACGGGCGGCGAGACGATTTCGCTCAGCGACCACTTGAATCTGCTGCAGGAGGGAGCCAACCTCTTGGCAATCCAAGGGCTCAACGATTCCCCGAATGGCTCTGCCTTCCTGCTCGAGGCGGAATTGGCTGAGATCCGAGTCTCCTCCGCGGCGACGGAACCCGGCTACTTCGCCGCTGCGACTCCCGGGGAACCGAACGTGGTTCCTCCGGTGGGGGGCTTTGTAGTGGACCCCGTTTTTACTCCGCCTCACGGCTTCTACGACACCAACCTGACCGTGTCGATAATATGTGACACGCCGGGCGCGTCGATCTACTACACACTTAATGGAAGCGTGCCCACTCCCGCCAATGGTTTCGCCTATTCGGCCCCAGTCGCGGTTACGAATACCTCAGTCCTTCGGGCTGGAGCCTTCAAGGATGGCCAATACGCCTCCGCGACCGTCAGCGCCACCTACATTTTCCTGCGGGATGTGATTCGAGAGAAGGAACGAGTCGCGCCTGGCCCGGGCTGGCCAGCCGCGCGAGGCCGGGGCACGGGCGCGCAAACCTACGATTATGGATTGGACGCCAAGGTGGTTGCGAGTGCAACGGTTGCGCCCACCATTGTAAGCGATCTAAAATCGCTCCCCACCTTCTCGCTGGTGATGGACCTAAACGACCTCTTTGACCCCGGGTCGGGGATTTATGCCAATGCCTACGGCGATACGATTGCCTGGGAGCGCCCGGCCTCCCTCGAACTGATCCAGCCTGACGGATCGCTCGGGTTCCAGGTCAACTGCGGTGCGCGCATTCGCGGCGGCTACAGCCGCAGTCCAGATAATCCCAAACACGGCTTCCGCATCTTCTTTCGCTCGGAGTACGGCCCAAGCTCCCTATCTTTCCCGCTGTTGAGTCAGCCGGGAACCAAGCTCTTCCAGAAATTCGACATTCGAACGTTCCAAAACTACTCCTGGAGCTTTGACGGCGACAGCCGCTTCATCGGCCTGCGCGATATCTTCAGCCGCGACACGCAGTTGGCCATGGGCCAGCAGGGGACGCGAGGCGATCTCTACCATTTCTATATCAACGGGGCTTACTGGGGCATCTACAATACCGACGAACGGGCTGAGGCTAATTTCGGCGCCGCCTACTTCGGGGGATCAGACACCAATTACGACACAATCAAAGTCTCTCCGGACGACGGCTACGTGATTTATGCCACCGACGGCGATATGGGGGCATGGACCCGCCTCTGGGAACAGGCCAATGATGGCTTCACGAGCAATTCGAACTACTTCCGCGTCCAAGGGCTGAATCCCGATGGCACGCCGAACCCGGCTTACGAGAACCTCATCGATGTGGACAACCTTATCGATTACATGCTGGTGATCCTCTACACCGGCAATCTCGACGCCCCGATCTCGAACTTCCTTGGCAACCAAGGCCCGAACAATTTCTTCGCGGTGCGAGACCGCACGGGTGCGCATGGTGGCTTCCGCTTCATGGCCCACGACTCCGAACACACTCTTCTGGACCTCAGTGCCAACCGAATAGGCCCCTTTCCCGCAGGCAACCCAACCACAGGAGGGGGCTTAGCCAGGAGCAACCCCCAATATTTCTGGCAACAGATGTGGGGCAACACCGAGTTCCGCATCAAAGTGGCTGACCACGCGCAGAAACACTTCTTTAACAATGGCGCCCTGGCTCCCAACATGGCGCTCGCTCGGCTAATGACCCGAAGCAACGAAATCTACCAGGCGATTAACGCGGAGAGCGCACGCTGGGGAAACGCGAACCATTCCCCCTCGTTCACACGAAACGATTGGCTAAACACGATGAAAGCAATTGCCGGGACCTTTATTCCCCGCCGAGTGCCGGTAGTAATCGCCCAACTTAAAGGAAAGAGTCTCTTCCCGACGATCAACGCGCCCCTGGTGAATCAATTCGGAGGCTTGGTGCCTCCAGGGTTCAATCTCTCGTTCACCAATTCCAATGCGGCCGGCACGGTTTATTACACGCTCGATGGCTCGGATCCGCGGCTCTTGGGCGGAGCACTGAGCTCATCGGCGGTTGCATATACCGACGGAACCCCTGTTCCGCTTGCTTTTTCGGCCAGGGTCCGTGCACGCGTGCTCAATGGCACGACTTGGAGCGCTTTGATCGACCCGAACTTCTACATCACCCAGGATTTCAGCCAACTCGCGGTCAGCGAAATCATGTACGACCCTCCCGCAAGTGGGGTCTCCTCAAGCGACGCACTGGAGTTCCTCGAATTGAAGAATATTGGCAATACGACGTTAGACCTAAGTGGACTGTCCTTCAGTTCGGGGCTCAGCTTCGCATTCACCAACGGCACGCGACTGGAGCCTGGGGCGTTCTTTGTGCTCGGGGCCGATGCTGCCGCGTTAGCCGCGAAGTATCCGGGTCTGGCAGTGAACGGCATCTACTCGGGAAAACTCAGCAACAAGGGCGACACGATCGCGATAACCAACGCTCTCGGTGGAGTGATCCTCTCGCTCACCTATAACAACAAAGGGCGCTGGCCGATCACCGCAGCCGGTTGGGGCTTCTCCTTGGTGCCCGCTCATCTCGGGGGAAACGGTGATTCCAACCAGCCGAGCTACTGGCGCGCCAGCACGAACCCCGGAGGCTCGCCGGGTGCGGACGATCCGGAGCCAACTGTGGCGCCGGTGATCATCAACGAGATCCTTGCCAGCTCCGTGCCTCCGGCCACCGATGCAATCGAACTCCTGAACCCCACAGCAACTCCCGCGGACATCGGCAACTGGTGGCTGACCGACGATCCGGCGTCGCCGATGAAATTCCACGTCCCACCCTCAACCACCATTCCGGCGGGGGGATTCCTGGTGTTCACCGAGGCTGATTTCAACCCCACCGGCGGCGCCAGCGGGGGTTTCGCGCTTAGCGCGTCAGGCGAGCAGGTCTATCTGTGCTCCGGCGACGCCACGGGATTAACCGGCTATAGCTACGGTTTTGCCTTCGGTGCATCGCCACCGGGTGTAACGATTGGCCGTTATGTAACGAGCAGCGGCGACGAAAAGTTCGAGTTACAAACAACCAACACCCTGGGCACAACCAACTCGGGCCCCCAAATTGGCCCGGTAGTGATCCACCGAGTTATGTACCACCCGGTGAATTCGGGAACCGCGGACAACACCGCCAACGAATTCATCGAGCTAGTCAACATTTCCGACCAGCCAGTTGCGCTCTTCGATTCGGCCTCGCCCTCGACAACCTGGCAGCTCCGTGGCGACGCCAGCTTCGTCTTCCCGCCCAACGTGAGCCTGGCTCCAGGAACGTCCCTAGTCTTGGCACCGCTTGATCCCGCCGATCCCGCCGCGCTCGCGGCTTTTCATGGCACCTTTCCGGCGTTGCCCAGCTCTACCGTGCTTGGACCGTGGAAGGGGAGTCTGGGAAATGCGAGTGGGACAGTGGAGGTTTTGCGCCCTGACTCCTCGGGTAAGTCAGGGGTCGCTTACATCCGAGTTGATCGACTCGACTATGCCAACGAAGTCCCATGGCCTGCTTCAGCCGATGGCGGGGGCGCCATGCTTGAACGTTTGGCGCTACGCGCCTACGGAAATGACCCAACCAACTGGGCTGCAAAAACGCCGATAGCCATTTGGCAGCAGCCCACCAACCTCTCTGTCCGACCTGGTTCGCCTGCCAGCTTCAGCGTCGTCGCAACCGGCACCGGCACCTTGGCTTTCCAATGGCTCCATAACGGCGTCAAGGTTGTCAACGAAGCTCCGGTGAGCGGCGCCGACTCGGCGAACCTGAGCATCTCAGACTCGGAGGTGGATCAGGCTGGCACCTATGCGGTGCAGATCACCGATGCTCTGGGCACCGCTTCGAGCCTGCCAGCTTCGCTGACGGTGTTAGTCGATCCGGCGATCGTGGCCAATCCGCAATCCCAATCCGCAGTTCAGGGAACGGACGTCACCTTAGCTGTCTCTGTGACCAACAACGCGACCTTGCCGTTGACATACGTCTGGCAGTTGTCAGGCCAGCCGCTATTGACCAACGTGAGCAGCCAATACACCGATCGATTCACCATCACCAACATCCAGAACGGCGGCCTCTATAGCGTCCAGGTCAAAAACGCCTCTCTCCCGACCACGGGTGTTACGAGTTCAGTAGCCCAGCTCACCGTGTTGCCCGATTCGGACGGAGACCACATTCCCGACGCTTGGGAAGTGCAATACGGCCTCAATCCCAATTCCGCCGCCGATGGTCCGCTCGACAATGACGGAGATGGCATGTCCAACTTGATGGAATATCTGGCGGGCACGGATCCAACCGATCCCGCCAGCGTGCTGCGGATCATCGCGATCGCCTCGCCTCCGCCCTACGTTCTAAGCATCCCCGTGGTCGCCGGCCGCAGTTATACGGTGCAGTATAGCGACGATCTTCCATCGGGGGCTTGGCTGAAACTGCGCGACCTCGCGCCGCCAGCTTTGGATGGCATCGCCCACGTAACGGACACGAACGCCCCCGCCTCCCGCGCTCGGTTCTACCGCCTGGTCACACCTGCTCAGCCCTGATCTTCGGCGTGCCGGTCTGAACCGAGCTGGGAAGGCCTCGAAGGGGTCGGGTTTCAAGCGCCAATCCAGCGCCGGGGGAGGAGGTTCTTTCCATCTGGCCGTCCCCCGCCAGTTGCGTTGCTGCCGAGAGGAGGATAGCTTCGCTTCATGAAGGCACAAAAGGTTAAGCTGCTGCTGCTGATCAGCCTGGCCTCCATCTTGGGCGCAGTGCTCACCTCATTCGCGGCGGGCTCCCATTTTCAGATAGGTTATGTGAACGGCAGTTTTAATTGCGACATCCACGTGGCCACCGGTGAGAGCACAGCGGCTGCCATGCTCGGTTTGATGGCACTCGCCACCTTCGTCTGCGGCCTCATCTTGCACTTATCGCCCGGGCGCGGCTCGATTTCGAATACTCTCAGTGATCAGCCTGACGATTCGCAGGCCTCGTTCTCCGAGGTCTCAGGCTGGTTGAGGACCTTGACCAAGTCGAAAACCGACGTCTGGCTGGGCGGCGTCTGCGGTGGTTTAGGGGAACACACCCCGCTGCCATCCTGGGGTTGGAGGCTGCTTTTCCTGGTCCTGGTCTGCTTCTATGGCGGCGGAATTCTCGCGTACCTACTTCTTTGGATCTGCCTCCCCGAGCAAAGTTCCAAGACCTAACCTTGAACCCGGAGGGTTGTGGCCCAGGGCGTGGAGGCCAAGCCGCCCCAACCTGCCGGTTCGTGGTTCGCCAGGAAGATGCTCCGCAGGGTCTGGTCGTAGGGGACCAGCGGTGTCCAGAGCAAGCCGGGACCATTCTTCCAACGCTCGTCCGGGGGCTCGCCATCGATGCGTTGGAACCGCGCGCCCTTCACTTGTTTGTTCCACATGAAATCGCGATTCGTCGCGATGAGGCGATCGATGTCCTCGCGAGAGAACACCAATCCGCTCTCGAAAGCGGCAACGATGCCCTCGAGGTCGATGTGGTAATAACCACCGTTGGGATGCACTCCGACCCAGTGTTGCGTCGAGCCGTCCACCTTGTAATCCCACGGTCCCGCGGGCTCCCAATAGTTCCAGACGAAGTATTTGCCTTCAGCCCGTGTATGCATCCGGGATCGCATCACTCGGAACCACAGTTCCGCCCGGTCGCGATAGACGGACTTGCCGCTGGCCTTGTGCATCGCCAATAGCCATCGCGCGATGTGATTCTGTTTGTTGTCTGGATTGCTAAAGCCGGTTTTCTTTCGCTCGCCATAGCCCGCGGTCCAGCCGCCCGTTTGCTTGTCGATGCCAAACGCGGGAACGACCCAGACGCCGCCTCCCTTGACCTCACGCCAGCAATCGCGCGAGTCCCATTTTTGGAAGACCTGGTGGGCGAGTTCCACGTAGGCTTTCGCCTTGGTTCCCCATCGGGCTCGCAAAGCGGCGGTGCTTTCGATCTCCTTCGCCATCAGGACCACCGGACTCAGCATCATCGCCTCACCCAGGAGGCTGTCGGAGTAAAGGTTCTCCGCTAGTACTCCGCCTGAACCTGATTTGGGCCAACCGATGGCTCCATCTGGCTCTTTGAGAGCGCGCGCGATGCACGCATCGGTCCAATCGACAAGCAGTTCCACCCACTTGGCATCCCGGGTGGCGAGGTATCCGAAATAGAACCCGTTGAGGAACGGACTCACCAACCACCCCAGTTCTTCCCCCATCTCCTTGTCGCAGTATCGGGTGCGGACATCGCCTAGTATCGACTTTTGCCAACGCTCGATCCAATCCTGGGCCGTGGCAGGATCCACAACCAGGCCTCCCGAGCCTGTCTCTCCGGCACCTAGGCAAACAGGCCGATAGCTGCTGCCCGCAACCAACCCCCAGGCGGGCAAAGTGAGTGCCTTGAGGAATGCGCGCCGTTTGATCATTGGCCTATCAGACACCCTGGCGCAGCCTTGTCGAGCGTCAAGATGCGGGAGACGCGTCCGCGGCAACAAACCAGAAGCGGCAGGCTCGAACACAGAAATGTGGGTTGAACTCCTTCGGCCTGGAGGTTACGGTGTGCCGCGTTTTTGAACGAACATGGCTACACATACTCCTAACGAAGGGCGCGACTGGCTCGATTTGGTCCTGTTTGCAGGCTGTTTCTACGGGTTCCTCACCGGGGCGGCCGGCATCGCCACGGACTTGGCGTCGCTCGCGATTCTTGGGGCCTGCATGGTCGGCGGGTGTCTGGCGGTTTTCGGCCTGCGCGCCTGCTTGGCGGAGGAGTAAGCCGAGACTGTAAGCATCCCCGAGCGGGATCCAGTTGCCCTTGCTTTCGGGCGGGCGTTGGCTTCAAATCCAACCCATGAAAGCCTCGCCATCCCGATCACCCCTCTCGCGTCGTCGGTTTTTGGGCACCTCCGCCGTCGCGACCAGCTTCCTCATCGTGCCCCGATATGTCCTGGGTGGATCGGGGCAAACCCCACCGAGTGCCAAGCTGAATATCGCCGGAATCGGCGCGGGAGGACGGGCAGCGGATGATTTGGACGAACTCAAATCGGAGAATATTGTCGCGCTGGCGGATGTCGATTGGGACCGAGGCGCCGACGGTTTCAAGAAGTTCCCTCAGGCTAAGCAATACAAGGACTTTAGGGAGATGCTGGACACGGAGAAGGGGATCGACGCGGTCACGATCGCGATTCCCGACCACATGCACGCCGTGGCGGCAATGGCGGCGATCAAGCATGGCAAGCATGTCTATTGCGAAAAACCTCTCACCCGGACCGTGCATGAGGCTCGAGCCTTGGCGCGGGCGGCCAAGGAGGCCAAGGTCGCCACGCAAATGGGCAACCAAGGAATGGAGTTTGAAGGCAACCGCCTGATTAACGAGTGGATCTGGGACGGGGCGATCGGCCCGGTTCGCGAGGTCCACGTCTGGTCGGATCGCCCGACGCACCTCGGGAAGAAGGACCTGTATTGGGCTCAAGGGGTAGACCGGCCCAAAGACACCCCGCCAGTCCCGGCTGGGTTGAATTGGGACCTCTGGCTTGGACCCGCTCCGTATCGGCCTTACAACCCGGCCTATGTCCCGTTCAAATGGCGTGGGTGGTGGGATTTCGGCTCAGGCGGCCTGGGCGACATGGGCATTCATAACGTGGCCCCAGTATTCTCGGCACTGAAACTCGGCGCTCCCACCAGCGTTTGTTCCAGCTCGACGCCGGTGTTCGAGGAGACGCTTCCGGTTGCCTGCACGGTGCATTACGAGTTCCCGGCCCGAGGGGATATGCCGCCAGTCACGCTTCACTGGTATGACGGCGGCTTGCTCCCTGCACGACCGCACGAATTGGAAGACGATCGGGAACTCAATCACGAGGATGGGATCATTTTCGTGGGTGACAAAGGGAAAATGCTGGTTGAGGGGTGGGGTGGCCATAGTCCTCGACTCATTCCGGAAACCCGGAATAAGGAGTATAAACGACCGCCCAAAACGCTGCCCCGTTCCATCGGACACCACAAGGAGTGGATTGCTGCTTGCAAGACGGGCTCACCCACGCGATCGAACTTTGATTTCGCCGGGCCGATGACTGAAGCCGTGCTGCTCGGCACCATTTCCGTGAGAATGGGCGGCGAGAAACTGGTCTGGGACAGCGCCGCCATGAAAATCTCCAACCTGCCCGAGGCGGAGGCGTTCCTGCACTACAAATACAGGGACGGCTGGAGCCTGTAGATCCCTAGAGTAAACTCGCGGAATCGGCGTCCAGGAAGAGAGTAGCCTGGGATTGGGTGCGCAGGTAGGACGCCGGACAAGCCGTGCTCACCGGACCGCGCAAGGTGTCGCGCACCGCCGTCGCCTTCCTCTTCTCGGGCACCACGCACACCATCTTCCGTGCGTTGCAGAGGGCGGGCACGGTCAGTGAAAAGGCGTACTGGGGGACGGCGTCAACGCTTGGATAGTAGCCTTCGCCAACCTGCTGCTGGCGGCATGGGAGATCCAATTGCACGAGTTTGACGGTATAGGGGTCCTGGAAATTGGCAACCGGCGGGTCGTTGAAAGCGACGTGACCGTTTTCCCCGATGCCCAAGCAGCACAGATCGATGGCTTGGGCGCGGAGCAGGCGCGTGTATCGCTCGCACTCGAGGAGAGGTTCGAGCGCCTCCCCACAAATGTAATGGATCGCCTTTGGCCGGATCCGGCTCTCCACCCGCTCTTTCAAAAACCGGTGAAAGCTCGCGCGATGGTCCGCGGTGATGCCCAGGTACTCGTCCATGTGGAAGACGGTGATTCTGGACCAGTCGACGTTCTTCGCGGCCGTCAGCTCATCCAGGAATTGGATCTGCGAAGTGGCGGAAGCCAGGATCACGGCCGCGGCGTTCTGAGAGGCCAGCGTCGCCTCCAAGTGAGTGGCGGCCGTTCGCGCGGCGCTCAGAGCCATCGCCGCTTGGGATGGATACACCTCGACGCCAAGGGCATCGACCTTGAAGAAGCTGCCGGGAGATTGTGAATGCGATTTGGTCATGGGGGTTGAATGGACGAGAGAGTGCGGGTCGCCCTCAGGCGGAGTGAGAGTGCTGGGATGGACTGAGCGACCGGTGGTTTGCCCATTGCGCGCCTGGATCGACTCGAGGGGCTGGCGCCATTAGCCCGGCGCTCGACGGCGCTGGAAAACGAGCAATAGGAAGCCCGGAGAGTCATCTCTACTCACCTTGAAAACCCGCGGCGATCCGATCAAGCTCAAACGTAACGCCACGTGCAAATGAGGACGAACCAGCAGCCCAACTCGCCCAGGCAGGCGGCAGGTGCGCCTCCGACAACGGGATTCACTCTGAACGAGATCTACCTCTATAGTTACTCACTCAATAGCTACTATTACAGTTCGAAGAACCGCGGGATCTCGTCGCTTTACGGAGGAGCGGGGGTGCCATTCCCCGCGTATCCGTCGGTAACCGGCGTCCTCCACGACCCCGTGCCAGCTGCCATGCTCCAGGAAAAGTCGAACTGCCTCGTCAATCGCCTCGCGCGCCAGCTCGCCCGCCACAGGAATGCGGCGGTCCCAGGCAAACCTAGACCTCGCCGCGATTCGAGCACGCCCTCACAAATGCGGTCACCAAAGGGTGCGGATTCGAGGGGCTTGAACGATGCTGAGGCAGAAACAGCGTGCCGACGAAAAACGGATGGCCAGGCAACTCCACCGCTCGGACAACCCCTTCCGCGTCGGAGCCGGCGAACCTCAACGCTCCGCCACGCAACGTCTCCACGTAGCCAGGATTAACTCCAAAGTTGCACAGATATTCCTCCTGAACACTGCTTCGCCCGTAGATTTGAGCCAGCATCGAATCGGGCGCCAGCGTGATCGTCATGGTGCGTCCAGCCAACGAGCAGGCCAAGCGCGAGATGAAAAGCCGTGAGGCCTGCGGCGCTGACTCCTCGTGCTCGGCATCCACAAAACCCAGCACGTTGCGGGCATGTTCGAGGACCATGTGCTGAAATCCGCCGCATGTCCCCAGCGCGGGGATCCGGCGCTCACGCGCCATCCGGATGGCCGACAAGGCGCCCTCCATGCTCACGTAAGGACTTCCTGGGCCGATCCACATCCCGCCGAACTCCTCCAACCTCCCCAGCCCGCCAGGCAGGGCGAGTTCTGCCGTGGGAACCCACTCCGGTTTTATCTCCAATCCAAGTGCCGCCGCCGAGTGCGCAAGGGCATCGTTGGTTGCACGGTGGGATTTCGACGACGCATCGAAATCGGCGACAATTGCCAATCGTAGGCTCATAGGATCAACGTCACGGTGAAACTTCAACGGAACGGTTCCCACTCGGGCTCGTTGTCGAAGATCCAGCGATAATAATCGGAGCTGCGAAGCTGGCCCGCCGCCTCCTCATCGACCACCACAGTGCATCGGTCGTGCAACTGGAGCGCGGTCGCCGAGATCATGGAAGTGATGGGACCCTCAACGGCTTTGGCCACGATTTCCGCCTTCTCGGTACCGGTGGCCAGCAGGATGCAACGCCGGCAGCCGAGGATCGTGCCCACGCCCATGGTGATCGCCCGGCGCGGCATCAGCGTCGGGTCACTAAAAAGCGGAGCGTTTTGGGCCATCGTCATCGGTGAGAGCGCCTTCACCCGCGTGCGCGAGCGCAGGGCCGACAAAGGCTCGTTGAATCCCAAATGCCCGGCTCGTCCGATGCCCAGCAACTGCAAGTCAATCCCGCCGCATTTAACGATGCGCTGCTCATAAGCACCACACTCCGCCTCCAAATCAGTGGCCGTGCCGTTGGGAAGGTGGGTGTTGCGCAGATCGATGTTCACGTGGAGAAACAAATGGTGGTTCATGTAATGCCGGTAGGAGTGCGGGTCTCCGCCCGGCAAGCCCACGTATTCGTCCAAGTTAAAAGTCCGGCAAAGGGAAAAATCCAGCGCTTCCTCCCGGTGCATGCGCACGAGAGAGCGATAAACCGCCTCCATCGTCCTGCCGGTAGCCAGGCCGAGAACCAAGTTCGGATTGGCGTGCAGTTCGCGCGAAATGATCCGCGCGACCAGCAAAGCGGCGGCCTCGCCGTTCTCTCGGATGATCACTTCCACGGATCAGGCCGGGTATTCTTTGGCGTTGTCCGCAAGGGAGAAGAGCACGCGCTGCGCCGGAACAACCTCGCGAAGGCCCGCGATCTCGTCGGCGCCAGAGGTGAGAGGCAAAGCAACTTGGGTCCGCTGGACCACCGATCGGCACAGACCCATCATGATTTCGAAGCCCTTATAAGCGGCCGCGAAATTACAGGGGTGTAGCGCCTTGTCGTCGTCCAGCCAGTTGGCCATGTCCTGAATGTAGGGGGGCATGTCCAGGTCGTAATTCATTGAACCCTCGCCGCTCCAGTGACCCGTCTTGGTCACTGCTCGCCAGCCGCCTCCCGTCATGACTTCGGCAAAACCATCGGTGCCCTGCGCGCCCACCCGGCACTTGCGCCACCAATAATTGACTTCGGGAACGTCCGGAGCCCCCGCACCGCACTCGACGATCCCTCTGACCCCGTTGGCAAAGTGGATAAACCCACCAATGTAATCCGGCGACGGATGCAGGTCGGCGAGTTTGCCTCGGCCCGCCGCTTGGGCCATGACCCATTCGGCGTCGGCTTCGCCATTGTACCAACGCATGTAGTCAACGAGATGCGACAACATGTGCATCATCCAGCCCGTAGCCGTCCCGTAGACCGTGTGCACGCGGCCCAGCGCCCCGCTGGCGATGATCTCATGCACCTTCTGGTAGTGCACCCCGTAGCGGTGCTGGTGGCTCACCACCGCCTTGGTGCCGGCGCTGTCCAAGAGCTGCTTGACGCGCATGCCTTCCGCGGTAGTCAACGCCACCGGCTTCTCGAACGCGATCAGCCGCGCCCCCGACTCGACCCCGACCTTGACCAATTTCTCGCGCAAATTCGGAAGCGTGCAAAAACAAAAGATGTCCGGCTTCACTTCCTTGGCCAAAGCGGCGGCATCGCTGCCCTTGGCGGGGTTGCCCAGTTTCGGGGCCGCCGCATCAAGTCGCGCGGCATCGATGTCACAAATGCCGACTACCCGAAACCGAGGGTTCGCATGGAAGGACGTGGCATGGTGCATGCCGCGTTTGCCCATTCCCACCACCATGACGTTGTAGGTCTTCATAAATATGCTGTACACCGCGAGCGCACAGTCCTCGCCGATTACCGACGAGCGGCTCGGGAATTGTTCGGAGCGCGATTAGGTTGCGCCGCTGGTCGCGGCGCTCAGATCAATGTTGAGCTTTGTCCCACTCAAGCGTTTTGGCGATCACCGCGTCCACTTCGTCTTCCCTCAACTCGGGGAACATGGGGAGTGAAATGCAGGTGGCGGCATTGCGCTCGGAGTTGGGAATTGGCCCGACGATGCGCGCCTGCTTGCCCCAGGGATAGCCTTCCTGTTGATGAATGGCGATGGGGTAATGGCTCTTCGCATCGATCCCCTGGTCGTTGAGGAACTTGAGAAGCACGTCGCGGTGCGCCGGCTTCTTGGTCTCGATCACGTAAAGGTGGAAGATGTGGCGATAACCAGGCTTGGCATGCGGCAGGGTAAAGTGCTTGGCGCCCTGAAAACCGGCGGTGTAGCGGGCGGCCAGCTTCCGGCGCTGATCGTTCCCGGCATCGATGTGCTTGAGCTTGGCGCTCAAGATCCCCGCATGCAGATCGTCCAATCGGCTGTTGAAACCGTAGCTGTGGCAGGAGCGCTTGTCCGAGCCGTGGTTGCGCATCTTGCGGACCCGGCGGTCGATCTCCGAGTTATTGGTCACCACCGCCCCGCCATCGCCAAACGTTCCGAGATTCTTCTGGATGATGAAGCTGGTCGCGGTCGCGTCGCTCAGCTCCCCGACCCGGAAACCATCCCCAGCCGAGCCGATTGCCTGGGCGTTGTCCTCGATCACGTGAAGCTTGTGCTTGTCCGCGATTTTGCGGATCGCCTTCATGTCGGCGCATTGGCCGTAAAGGTGCACCGGGATGATGGCCTTGGTGCGCGGGGTGATCGCGGCCTCAATCTTGGACGGATCAATGCAGTGCGTCAGCGGGTCGCTGTCAACAAAGACGGCGGTCGCGCCCGCGATCCAAATGGCCTCGGCGGTGGCAAAGAAGGTGTTGGTCGTGGTGATGCACTCGTCCCCGGGACCGATGTCCAGCGCCATGAGCGCCAACCAAATAGCATCGGTTCCGTTACCCACGCCGACGGCGTATTTGGTGCCGTGGTATTGAGCGAGTTCGCCTTCGAACCGCTTCAACATGGGTCCCATGACGTATTGGCCGCTTTCGAGGACCTCTTTGATGTTGGCATCAATCTCGGCCTTGATGTTGTGGTACTGGCGAACATGCCCGTAAAACTCGACTTTCATATTACTTCAGCCTAATCGAGCGCTTTTCGCTGTGACAAGCAATTTTGCCCACGGCGAAAAGGGGCGACTTTCACGCGCCAGTTCTCCCGATCTCCCTGGTTTTTGTTTGCTCAGCGGCGGAGGAGCAACCGAGTTGGTTGATATACCGTCGACAGACCCAGAGCGGAATCACACCCAAGACGCCAAACGAACAGTCGATCAAAGTCCACCCAATCGGAATCCCCCGGATGGGGCCCATGCCGAGGGCAAACAGCACAACCAGGCCGCACGCGATCATGCCGAACTCGACCACCCAAACGTTCCTTACCGGATCGCGCCACGGCCCAATGAAGGCCACGGCAATGACAATATGCGCAAACGCCAGCCAGTCCGTGCCGTAGGCAAGGAACGGATACTTCTTGTTTGTCTCGATCAGCCCCTCCTCAACTCTAGAGACCCATGCTCTCAGCCCCAAGGAATCCTCGCTCGTTCCATCGGAGTGGATCTCCATCGCTCGAGCCAGGAGGCGGAGCTCGGTTTCGAGGGGAATCGCGGTCAGCCCGCTGACCACGAGCCCAAGAATGAAAAGGGCTAAAAGCGTCCGAATCCGTTTCACCAGGGCTTCAGCATTCGTCATTGAGACACCTTTCTTATTGGCAACCGTCTTCGGTTTCAACTCGATCCTTGCGTCTGACGCCCAACGAGTCCATCAACAACGGATGGAAACCACCGAACGGCTCGAAATCGCCGCATTGAAGATCGAGGGCTCGATTTATACTGGGGAGACCTCATCAGCCGCTGCCAACCAGTTCTTTCTAGCGCCGGGCGATACCGCCCGAAGAATCCGCCTGATGCAGACAGCTGAAGTTGGTTTCCTGACCGATCGCGGTCGGTTCGTCTCGCAGGTCGAAGGCGAAGTGATCGCCCGGAGTGCGGGACAAAGCCTGGCATCTGGCGCGCTCTCTCAGCCCTCCACCCTTCCTTGAGCCCGGCGCGCGGCTCTAAGAGCGTGTTTTAAAAATAGGTCGGCAAGGGATTGCGAGCGCGGCGGGGCGGATGGCTAGACGCGACGAAGGCGCATATTCGTTAGAAATCTGTAACTGAGGAGCAACGACGCCAGACGCCCCG
>Ga0265314_10000404_pt1 | contig 58582 bp, 46 predicted proteins | sample 4126metaG_FD_203106 | JGI IMG/M metagenome (GOLD analysis project Ga0265314, IMG submission 203106) | Rhizosphere microbial communities from Carex aquatilis grown in University of Washington, Seatle, WA, United States - 4-1-26 metaG | ecosystem: Host-associated > Plants > Roots > Rhizosphere >... | reverse complement strand
GCCTCGCTGAGACGTCACTCAGCGCTTGGGCGCTAGTCACAGCTACACCAGTCGAACGCACAAAGTGGAAATGTTGCCCTCTCCAAAGCAAACTGCTGCTCATCAAGCCAGCGAGAACACGCAACATTGCTCATAGGAGATTAAAGCGCTCGAAGACGCGAAAGGCCAAGTTGGGGGCCCGGACGGCGCGGCCGCTCGCCTCGGCATGAAGCGAACTACGCTGCAATCACGTATGATGCCGCCCTCGTGGTTGGCTTCACTTAGACACGCCGCCGGTGAGATTGCTCCTACTTAGTTGCGCAGTGTTTACCGGGCGAAATTTGCGATAGCTCGCCTCAATTCTTCCACTCCGTTAAGGACGGTCTGCATATGACGTTTCGGAGTTACTAAGCAGTCATCGCCTTAGATGCCGTTGCTCTTTATTTTCAATCGCCATCCATATTCGCTAATAGGCACCCGTGGTCATGCTGGTTTTCGTTCCCAGAATCGATCGCGACGTTGATTCTTAGCATCACAATCGGGTTGCGATTGCCCGTTCGTCGCCATTCACTTCTGGAACAAGCGTGAGTAATCCCGATTATTCTCACAGATGAATTCCTCCACACGCTCCAAGTCCGTTCGGAGTGGCAAGGTTCGATGCACCATCCACGGCTTCTCGAATACGCTCGGATCTTCGATGGTGGCTTGATAGTCGAGATGATCGAAAGTCACTCGCCGAAACCGCTCCACCACGTGCAGTGCCTCGGTGTGCCGGTATCCGCCGGGAAGCTCTGTCTTGTCGTTAAAGCCCATAGTGTCGACCACCAGCGTGTCGCCCTCCCAATGCCCGATCGAATCGCCGTACCAGGTCGGATCCAAGTCCGACTGGTGCGGGCCGCCGTGCGTCGGAATCACTCGGAACGCACCGGGATATTCGTACAACACGACCACCTGATCGAGCCCCTGCACGATCTGCCACTGGTAGGGCGAAAACATGGCCTGGGGAACTCCCGGGGCGTGGCAATCTGCGGACGGGCCGGCATCGTTGGGCCCGCGCACGACTCTAAACTTCTCCGCACCGGCCTTCAAGACAGGCGTCGTTTCGAGCGGACCAGGCGTGTTCGAAATGTTCATGGGAGCGCCTCCCGGAAAGAAGCTGCCCGGGAAGATCATGTTGTAAACTCCGGAGAGGTTCGGCTTCCCGTCCGGCATTTTGGGGATTTCCCTCTTCACAGGGGTCACTGCTTTCAGCGGGGCGGTGCCCGGAATCGTGACCGTCACTTCCTGCGTGAGCATCTGGTCACGGGGGCCATGGACCGTCAGGACATACGTCGTGGTCTGCCGGGGGTTCACCTCTTTGCTCCCCCGAGCCAGGACAGCCCCAATTCCAGGCTCGATCGAGACGCCGATCGGGTTTTCGACCACCCACTCAAGCCGTACTGCTTGCCCTGCTTTAGAGGTTGTAGGCTCCGCAGTGAATCGCGCGACGCGCGCCTGGAGTCCCGGTGTTCCGCTATAGAAGTTGGTGTCTTTGGAGATACCCGGTTGTTGGGCCGGGAGAAGCCCGGGAAGAACCGTCAGAAGGAATGTCGTAAGAACATAGCTCCGCATAGCTACTAAGTGTATAGCGGCTGCTCCACAAGCGGTGCTACCCGGAAGTTGCCTATACAACCGGCCCTCACAGTTACGATGCGAGGCTTTTTCAGAACGGCAAATCGAATGATGGTAACGGCTGGGTGCGGCGAAATACCTCCGATCACGGCAGTTGAAACACCCACACGCCCGGAGCACGGTCCAGGTTCTGGATTTCCGGAACGAGCGGCGTGAACCCGGTCGCCTGCGCGCCACCGTTACCCACGCCAATCGCGATGTACTGCTTACCATTCACCATGTACGAAATCGGGGCGTTGCTCGGCACATCGCTCAAACGCGTTTCCCAGAGGAGTTTGCCCGTCTGGTCGTCGTACGCGCGGAAGTACCGGTCGATCGAGCCGTTGAAGATCACGCCGCCGGCCGTATCCAGTGCACCGCTCGATACCGGGGCGCGATGGCGTTCGGTCCACACCACTTCGCGCGTCACCATGTTGATGGCTTCCACGCGGCCGTACTTGCCGTCCGAATCCGGACGAGGCCTGAGAGTGGGACGGCCGCCCGCCGACAAAAGGCCCGCACGGCCGCCATCGGTGACCGGCGTCAAATCCATACACGCCTCGATAAGCGGTACGTACATAATCTTCGTGTCCGGGTTGAACGAACCCGGAATCCAGCTTTTGGCGCCGTCCACATGGGGACAGATCATCTTTGATTGCCCGTCGCCCGGCATCGTTTGCGGATTGATGGTCTTCTTGCCTGTAACGGGATCGATCGAGGAAACGATGTTTTGCAGGCCCAGGTCCTTCGAGTAGATCCACTTTCCCGTTTCCGCGTCGAGCACGTCATAGGTCGCTTGTTTGCCCGAAGTCATGATCACCGGCCGAACCACGCCGTTGACCGGCATGCGCACGATCTGGCGTTCAAACACCCAATCGAGGTCCCACTGGTCGTTCGGTAAATGTTGGTAATACCAGACCAGCTTGCCGGTGTCCGGATTGATGGCCAGGGTACAGTCCGTATACAGGCCGTCGGTTTTGACCCCCGGCCTCACAGGCTTCACCAGCAGAGCGGTGTCATAGGTCTGTGCAACACCGAAGAACGCGAGGTTAAGCGCCGAGTCGTAACTTCCCGCGGTCCAGACGGAGCCGCCGTTGCGCTCCTCAGCTGTATGATCGTTCCAGGTATCGCCGCCGGGCTCGCCGGGCTGCGCAATGGTGTTGAATCTCCACGCGAAATTGCCGGTCTCGGCGTCAAGCGCGACGATGTAGTTTTTTCCGCCCACCCGGCCGCTGGTTCCGATCATCACCTTGCCTTTCGCGACTAGCGGACCGCCGCTGAGGTTGAAGCCCCTTTCCTCCACCAGCGGCTGGTCCCAGACCACCCGGCCAGTCTTCACATCCAGCGCCACCGCATGCACGTCGGACGTCGCCATGTAGACTTTGTTGCCGTAAATCGAGATGGCGCGCTTATTCCCGGCGTTCACGCCCGGAGGCAAGATTCGCGCGTACTGCCACAGCAGGTCGCCTGTGGCGGCATCGAGTGCCTGGAGTTTGTCGCCGGGGCTATGCAGGAACATAACGCCGTCATGAACCAGGGGCGTGGCTTCGTTGGCGCCCGGGGAAAGCGTCCAACTCCACGCGACCCGCAGATTGTTCACATTCGATTTCGTAATCTGCTTGAGCGGGCTGAATCCTTGATCGTCGAAACCCCGGCGCCACGTGAGCCACTCGCCTGTGGGCGGGTTCTGCAGCATCGCGTCAGTGACGGGAGTGATCTTATCCAGAGGGTTGGCCTTCTTCGGGGGCGGAGGCAGTTTCACTCCGGGCGATAAGCCGCCGCTCCCCCCAGCACCTCCTCCGCCGCGTCCTCCCGGAGGAGCGGGAATCGTCACGGAAGCGAGCGCTGCCGAATCCGATGAGAACTCGCGTCGTCCAGTTGCGAAACCATTCTGCTGGAGCACGTAGGCGATGATCCGCGCGTACTCGGTGCCGGCGAGGCTTCCGGGATTCGCCGGTGGCATCTTCGTGCTTACATAAGTGAACAAATCAGCTGCAGGTTTCCCGGCGTACTTGCCAAGAAAAGCCGCGCCGCGGAGCGGAGGAGCCGTGCTGCCGTCATCGACGTTCGCGCCGTGGCAGCTGGCGCAGTTCCGCTGATATGCCGCCTTCCCCGCGACCGCTTGTGCCGATGTGAATAACGCGTCGGACGGCGAAGCCGCGCCGCGCCCGCCACCTGCGACTGGACCCGCGGGTGCCTGAGCATGCAGCTTTGCGGGTGACTCAACCGTCATCACTGCGACTGTTCCACACAGGGCTGCAAAGAGCGCCGCTCGCCACCTGTTTTGAGCATTTCTGGATGTCATGGCGGTTCCCTCCATAGCGGACCGTTACCTGCCAGATTGTACTACTGAAATTCCAGCCACGACGACCCGCGGCCAGACGCAATTTTCTTTCAGACAGCCTGACCGGCCTGGGTTGCGAACTGGGTTGCGAACTCAGCGGGTTTGAGGTCTCATGGAACGATGACGCCTGCAGTGAGGAGAATCATATTCGGATTGCTGATCGCGGCCAGTCTGCTGATGAGCCAGCAGAAACCGCCTGCCCCAGACGGGCCGCGGCTATATCGCGTCTGGAGTGACGCGCAAGGGGATACCCACCTGGAAGAGATCAACATCGCAACGAAGGGCCGGGGCACGATTCCCGGCATTGTCATGAATTTTTCCGGCGTCGTCACCGGCCCCGGGGGGCCACGCGGCGGCGAGCAACTTCACAATACCAGGGTGCGTCAGTTCGCGGTCACCGTGTACGGCGAGATTAATGTGGAAGCCAGCGATGGGACCCGGGCGCACTTGCGGACCGGCGACATGAGCTTCATCGAAGACGTCATGGGCAAGGGGCACAAGACCTTCGAGACCGGCTCGCAGAGTGTGTTTCTACAAGTGCCGGAAGGTTTCGACGTGAAGAAGTGGGCAGCGGGCCAGTAAGAGTAGGACAAACGGCTACCCCAGCACGGCGATCAACTTTGCTGGAGTATCCTAAGGGGCACTATGTTACTTGTGGAAACCTTCCGATGGCGTTCCGCCGGGTGTTGGGCAGCGGCTTTCATCCTGCTTGCAGGCGTCGCGAGCGCACAGTCCCCAACTCAAGCACCGCGCCCCGTGACGGATCGTGAACTGCTGGAGCCCAACCCCGCCGACTGGCTGATGTGGCGGCGGACTCTGAACAGCTGGGGCTACAGTCCGCTGAAGCAGATCGACAAGAGCAACACCGGGCGGCTGCAACTCGTGTGGACGCGCGGAATGGGTCCTGGCATTCAGGAAGGAACACCGCTAGTGCGCGACGGAGTCATGTACTTGCCGAATCCGAGCGACTACATTCAAGCGTTGGATGCGGCCACCGGCAACCTGCGGTGGGAGTACAAGCGGAAGCTGCCGGAGGATCTAAACAAGTTTCTTCCCGTGCCCAGCATCAATCGCAATCTGGCGATCTACGGGAACCAGATCATCGACACCAGCGCAGACGACTTTCTGTTCGCGCTCGATACAGTCACGGGAAAACTCGCGTGGGAGACGCGCATTGTCGACTATCGCGAAACCCCCGCACAGGAGACGTCGGGTCCGATCATCGCCAACGGTAAGATCTTCTCGACGCGCGGCTGCGAGTACAAGTTCAGCCCGGACGGCTGCATCATCACGGCGCACGACGCCACGACCGGCAAGGAGTTATGGCGGCGGCGGACCATCCCGAAGCCCGGCGAACCCGGTGATGAAACCTGGGGCGGGATTCCCGACGAGAAGCGGCGGCATGTGGGCGCATGGATGGTGCCCAGCTATGACGCCGAGCTGAATTTGCTATATGTGGGCACGTCGGTGACCTCGCCCGCGCCGAAGTTTCTGCTGGCGGGCAATGACAAGCAGTACCTGTATCACAACTCCACCCTGGCGATCGATGCCGATACAGGCCGTATCGTTTGGTATTACCAGCACGTCGTCGATCACTGGGATTTCGATCACCCCTTTGAGCGCCTGTTGGTGGATACGGCCGTCGCTCCCGATCCGAGCCAGGTTTCATGGATCAATCCGCGGCTCCGTCCGGGGGAGCGGCGCAAGGTGCTGACGGGAATTCCGGGCAAGACCGGCATCGTCTACACGCTCGACCGCCAGACGGGCGAATTTCTTTGGGCTCGTCCCACAGTTCGCCAAAACGTGGTGGCGAATATCGATGGAGCCACTGGCAAAGTCACGGTAAACCCGGATACGACATTTACCGCCGCAGGACAGACGCGCTTCATTTGTCCCACAGCCAGCGGCGGCAAGGATTTCCAGGCTGGCGCCTACAGTCCCGATACCAACGCGATGTACTACGGCCTGCAGAATACGTGCGGGCAGCAAACCGCGATCGATAACGGCTCTATGTATTCCTTTAATGCACGTGCGGAGATCGCACCGGGGACACAGAACATCGGTTCCCTGTACGCGATTTCCGCCGAAACCGGCAAGACGTTGTGGCGATATGATCAGCGCGCCGCAATGATGTCGGTGGTTGCGACGGGGGGCGGGCTGCTATTCGCGGGCGACACCAATGGGCGCTTCCGGGCCTTCGATCAGGACTCCGGCAAGATTCTTTGGGAGACGAGTTTAGGGGCTCCGGTGACCGGCTATCCGATTACTTACTCAGTCCGCGGCAAGCAATACGTTGCCGTGAGCGTTGGCAACTCGCTGGCGAGTTCCAGTTTGAATCGCCTGGCAGAGGAGTTGAGGCCGGGCAACGCCAGCAACGTATTTGTATTCGCGCTTCCTTAAGACCAGGGCAGCTTGAAAGCAGTGAGGGAGGGATCCTTGTCACAGTCATTACGTCTCGTTGTGTTCGCCGGATTCGTCGGCCTTGCGGTCGCCCAGACCCCGAAATTTCCGGCAGACATCGATCCTGTATCGATGTCGCGGTTCCCGATCGTCGAACGCGCGGCAATGAAGACGGACGCCGATCGCGCCGCTTACGATTACGTGGTGGGCACGGCGCCGCGGCAGGTGCCGTTGCGCGGACCGGGAGGCGTATCGCTGTATAGCCCGGGCACCGCCGAACCGATTGATCGTCTCAATCGCTACCTGCGCGGTGAAAGCGTCATCGGGCGACGCCTGTTCGAACTGTGCGCCATCATTGGGGCCTGGGAAATCGAGCAGCAATACGAGTGGTCCGGGCATGAGGCCGCGGCGCTGCAGTTCGGCATCAGCCAGAAGGCCGTCGACGCGATCAAGTTCAACCGCCCGCTTGTGGGACTACCAGAAGACGAAATGGTGGTGATTCAGATGGGCCGCCAGATCTTGCGCGATCACAAGCTCGACTCTGAACTCTATGCGCACGCGGTCAAGCTGTTCGGGCGGCAAGGCACCATGGAAGTGGCCATCAGTATCGGCGATTACGTGCTGGCGGGTATCATGCTCATCACGGCGGATCAGCAGTTACCGCCGGACCGTCCCCCACTTCTGCCCGCCCGCTGAGACTCGCAAGGTCCGCGACCTACTCGTAAAACTCCGGTGCAATCTTACGCTTGATGCCGGCGGTGTAATCGTGCTGGATCCATAACTGGGCGTTATTCTTCTTGACGAACTCCTCGATCATGGCCCGGCTCTTGGCGGTCTGTTCCATATCGAAATCGAAGGACGGGATGCGTTTGTAGGTCATCTCTTCGGGATAGTGATACAGATCGCCCGACAGCAACACCGGTCCGGTCTTGGCGAGTTTCAAGAATAGCGACTGGTGGCCGGGCGTATGGCCAGGCGTAAACTTGATGACAACGGTGCCGTCGCCGAACACGTCGTGATCCTCGCCCTTCAGTAGCAGGGTTTTGCTCTTGATCAAATCGGTGAAGTAGGCCGAGTCGACGGCTTTGGATTTCTTTTCGTTGGAGCGGCTGACGGCGATAATCGCATCACGGTCGCCTTGCTGCACGATCCAGGTGGAGCCGGCAAACGCGTTGGCATTAGCCACGTGGTCGCCGTGATAATGCGAAAGCGCCAGATAGGTGATGTCCGCCGGCGCGTAGCCGAGGGCAGCGAGTTGCGGCAGCAGCGGACGGTCCACCGTGTACGCGCCATCCGTCTGCGGCGTAACGCCGCTCTTAAAGGCACGGTCGGGAATCTCGCCCGTGTCCCATATCATGGTGCCACGGGGGTGGACGATCAGGAAGCACGGGGTGACCATATTGGAAGTGGCCAACTCGCCCGGCTTGAACCCCATAGAGTTTCCGTTCGCCACCGTGATCTTCCCGCAATCGAGGACATAGAGCCGCAACGATTTGGGTGGCGTGGGCTTTCGGGTCTGGGCTTTAGTTTGGGCTTGGGCGGAGGGCCAGGCTGCCACACCCATCAGTGCGGCGGCGGCCAGGACAAGATTCAGGGCTCGATGGATCATGTCGGAGAGTGTACCACCCCGATTAGGCAGCAACCCTCCTGTTCGTCTCATTATTGTTTGATCGAGGCTTCTATTTGCCGACCATATGTTTCGCGTCTTTTTCGTTCTCCGTGCACCAATACTCCATGATCTCCGTGCCCGGATTCACGCGATAAATGTATGAGGTGCTCCACGGCCGCGTATACGCCTTCGGATCCTCAATCGTCACGGTGTAGCGCATCGTGTTCGCGTTCAGCCGCCGATACCGCTCTACAAGGTGCAGTTGATCGCTGTGCGGATGTCCAGCCGAATCGAGCCAGGACTGTTCGTCATTGAAGCCCGTTACGTCGATCACCAGTTCCGGACCTTCGTAGTGGCCGACCGAATCGCCCATCCACGTCCCGGCATCCATCGGCACGATGCGGAATGTGTGCAATCCGCCTTCGTACATGGAAAGTACCTGATTGTCGGTCTGGACAATCTGCATCGGATACGGGACGCCCTGCGCGCGCGGCAACCCGCTGGGCTTGCACTGCATGTTCGGATCGTTTTTCCGCAGGCTCGCCGTGCGCTCCTCCCACAGCTTGCGTCCCCAATCTGTAAACGGAACGTCCACGGTCTTCTCCGCATAGCGACCGTCGGCCATGTCCACAATCCAGCCGCTATTCCAGACGCCACGCAAATCCTGAGTTTGACGACCTCTTCGCGATCGAAAATCGCCTTGGGCCTGCCCACCGCCTTCCCGGACTTGGTCCCATTTCGGCGGGCGTGCTCCATTCCCGCGAGCACGCGCTCCCGGATGATGTTGCGTTCGAGTTCCCGCCATCGCCCCGATGATCGTGAACATTGCTTTGCCAAGAGGAGTGCTACTGTCCAGAGCCTCTTGATGCGACACGAACTCGATGTGAAGTGAGCGGAACTCCTCCAACGCTAGGACGAGTTGCTTCACGCTCCGGGCGAAACGGTCAAACCGCCAGACCACCAGGATCTGGAACATTCCCCGTTTGGCGTCTGCCATAAGTGCGTCCAGGCCAGGACGTCGTTCCGCGGAACCGCTGGCTCGGTCCGAGTAGACTTTGTGGAGCGGCCAGCCCCGTTGATCAATCAGATCTCGGAGCGGTTGCTCCTGGACTTCGGGGTTCTGGACGAAAGTCAGCGCGTCACCTTGTTTTGTGTTCCCTGCGGTGGACACGCGGACGTAAATCGCCGCCCTCATACCCGCCCGCCTGAAGCAATCTTGAAATAATTGTGGCTTGATACCGATAAAATCAACAGCTTGCATAGCCTCCTCTAGCCTCTTGGGTCGAGGTAGACATCAGTTATCGGTATAGAAAAAGTGAGTAATGCGGTTGACAGCCATCTCAGTTTTCTGAAAGACAAAAGCGAGTGGAACGGCTCAGACATTGTTTTCGAGATCTCCCAGAAAGAGGGCAAAACCGAGGTCCGGTTTACCCACATGAGTCTGGTACCCGAATATGAGTGCTACGATAGCTGCTCGAACGCGTGGGGCATGCTCATAAACAGGAGCTTGCGCAAGCTCATCACCACGAGCAAAAGTCAGCCAGACACGTTCGCATAGGCGCGAGGATCTGTCCGGTGACGTCGGTTTCCGGGAAGTTTGCGGCTCACTTGGACGACGAGTTGGCATCTCGGAAAAGTGGGGTCAGGGACGAGTTCGCATTACCGCTACAATGTGAAGGCTTTGTTTGAGGGGCATCGGCATCTGCCTGCGGACGGCCAGAGCATCTTCCAGGGAACTGGCGTCCAAGAATGGGCGAGGGTCGCCCTTAAGTGCGTGGGCTATTAAATGCTCAACGAGTGTGCTGATAGCGTGAGATCCGCATCTTGGACTGGCCGAAACAATCCCGGTACGGCCGTCGGAACCGAGGATCTTTCGGCAAGCTTCGGAAGAGGCTCAGGGAGCGGAATGCACTGGACGTAACCGGTCTCGACAGCGCGGAGCTTCCACGTCTTCAAGATTTGGGCCACGCGTTGGTGTGCCAGGCCGTACCGGACTGCGATGGTCTCATGGGCCCACCCGAACACAAAATATAACTGGACGATTCTCCACTGTAAATCGGGCCGGTCGTGTCGGTCGAATGTTGGCACAGGACTTGGAAAGGTGACTAGGTTGGCTCGAACCGCGGCGCGCAATTGGTCGAGCCGCAGACTATTCAGGGTGCTTTGGTCGAACGGCGGAAGGACCAGCCGACCGCGACGGTGCATCCGGCGACCGCCGGCCAACAGCGAGGCGTAGTATCGTTGCATCGGCGTTACAGCTTGCACCTGCCAAGTGTGCGGCTAAACCCATAAAAAAGTCATAAAAAGGGCTAAACCGTCTATTCATCTTCAGTGGACCGGGCGGCCTGATCCGGATCAGAGGGATTCCTAAACCGGTAGCCTACCCACGGTTCCGTCAGGATGTACTCCGGCCGGGAGGGATCGGCCTCAATCTTCTTGCGAAGCATTCGCACATATGTTCGCAGGTACTCCAGCTCACTGCCGTATTCCGCCCCCCAAACGGCATGCAGGAGCTTCGCGTGCGTCAAGGGAACACCCTGGTTCTTCATCAGGAAAGAAAGAAGATCGAACTCCTTGGGCGAGAGGCGAATCTCCTCGTCGCCCTTCCGCAGCAGGTGACGCTCGAGGTCTATTTTTAGATCGCCCACCTGCAGGAGTCCGGAGACTGGGGTGTCCGTGCTGGTCCTTCGAAGCACTGCGCCGAGACGCGCAATGAGCTCCCGAAAGCGGAACGGCTTTGTGACGTAGTCATCCGCGCCTGCTTCCAGAGCGCGTACTTTATCTTCCTCAGCGTCGCGCACCGTCACCATGATGATCCCTGTGCGCGGGGCAAGAGCCCGGATTTGGCGGCACGCTTCGACTCCGCTCATCCCGGGCATATTCACGTCCAGAAGCACAAGGTCGAACGGCCTGCCTCGAATCGCTCCTACCGCCTCTTCTCCCGTGCCCGCTTCTGTCACGGAATAGCCGCTGGCCGCAAGGGAAGCGCGGATGGTTTTGCGCAAGGAAGGTTCGTCATCCACAACCAAAACGCTAAACGACTGCGGCGATGTCACTACGCTCACTTTCGGCAACCGGCAAGGTTAGACAAAACGCCACGTCTTTGCTTGCGCCAGGCTCGCTGTCAAGATCCAGGTTGCCGCCCAGTGCCACGGCGATCTTGCGAGCCACATAGAGACCTAGGCCGGAACCAGGACTCGTGTGCCGCCCGTTCAGCCCCCGATAGAACCGGTCAAAAACCCTGCTCTTTTCGCCGATGGGGATCGGATTCCCGCTGCTCATGACGCGCAAGGCGATGGAATCGTCCTGACGCGCGATGCTGAGCGTGATAGTCGATCCGGGCGTGGAGTATTTGCACGCGTTATCCAGAAGCTGGCTCACTGCCAGACGAAGGAGCTCACGGTCCGCCATGACTTCCGTGGACTCGCACTCCTTGATCACGGTAATCCGGCCGGCGGAGGACTTGTTGTACTGATCCGCCGTGTCGCTAATCACCGGATAGACGTCAATCAATTCCATCCAGGGCTTAACTTCTTCCCGCTCCAGGCGAGCGGTTCGAATCAGGCGTGTGGTCAAACGGCCAAGTCGCGCCGCCTCCAACTCGACGGTTTCGGCCATCTCGCGATGATCGGGATCGAGCGACCGTACTTCGCGCAGCGCGCCAGCCGCGGCGAGAATGGTCGAGAGCGGTGTTTTGAATTCGTGTGCAAGCGCGTCCAGAATGGCGGAGCGATACGACTCTACCTGGACGGCGGCGGCCGACCGACTCGCGTGGGCCAAGGAGTGGGTTCGTTCGAGATGGGCGGCAGCCAAAGCTGCTAGCGGGCCCGCCGTCAACTCCTGGTCCTTAAGCCCTTCAAACCCGATCGCCCCGGTCGTTCGTCCGCCTACCCGAATGATTTGCGTAGTAATGCCCTCAGCCGGGTCGTCGCGGCCCTTGCCATGGATGAAGGCCTCTCCCGTTCTCTTTTCGAGGTCCGCCTTCGCCTGTCCGGCGAGGTACAGCTCTGAGCGAGCGGCATCGAACAAACAAACCGCCTTGAGGTCGAATATCCGCCGAAACGGCTCCAGAAAATTGCTGCCAGCGCTGGTATCCGGCTCGAACGCCAGCATCTGCTGAGCCACTTCGTAAAGACGCTTTAAATTCTCATGCTGCCGGCGCGACGATTCGGTCTTGATTCGCAGTTGGGTCACCAGTCGCGTTATAACCAAGCCGGTTACGAGGAACGAGAGGAGTCCCAATGTGCCGAGAGGGCTCTCCACGCGGAATGAAAAGAGCGGCTCGACAAAGTAATAATCGAGGCAGCCCACAGACAGGACGGCCACAATCGCCGAAGAGATGAGATCTCCCAACAGCGAATGTAGAACCAAAAGCAGCAGGTAACAAAAGCTCGCGCTGACGAGAGTTAAGTGCAGGCGGAATAGGACCAGCGTGAGAAGGGCCACGGCGAGGCCGCCGCTAACGCTCCACATCGTAGTTCGCCAGAATCCGATTCTCGTGAATCGCTGCATCCTAATCCCTATGCGTCCAACGCGAGCGCGGGATCCCGACTCCAGCAAGAATCAGGATCCCGGCCGGTAGAGGATTGAGCTCGCTCCGCAGCTGGCTTACCTGCTGGCCTGAAGCGACTGCGCCATCTTCTCGTGATCGGCAGCCAGCTTGGTCGCGTTTTCATACTTCGCGCGATAGGCATCCGCCTGCGATTTCGAGGTCGAGTAGGCGTTCGGCAACTTCGTCCAGTTCTCCATATAGCTCCAGTGCTTCATGGTGTCCTCAGCGTCCACCAGCTTGCTCTGCGCTTGCTGCGCTTCGGACCGGTAGTACGCCGCCAGCCGAAGGTGGTCCGCTGCGGTCTTGGCTTCCTTTTCCGCCTTCTGAACTTCCCTGGCAGTAAGAGGTTCAGATACCTTTTGGGGCACCGCGCCTAACTGCACCGGCAGGCCCGCTAACATAATTGCCAGAGCCGTCTTAAGATATACACGCATGATTTTGATCTCCCTTTTGTGCGAGACGAACTGCCATGCCGAGCCGCGGACCAACATTGTCTTGCAGGAAGCCTCTTCGTTCACCCAGCCCAAGAACATCCGTGGTTTCGTGGACCTGTTTCGCATCGATTTCGAGTTTGCAGTAGAAGCCATTAAAAAGGCATAAAACGCCCAAACGAAATTTGGCAATGCGCAACCTGTTTATAACTTTTTGATAACTTTGGGATTGCCGATTTAGCCGGGCGCCCTGCTGCAGGAGTCTTGGTCACATTGGCAACACTGCTGCAACGCTGCTCACCGTCGTTTGCTATTACGTTAAACGTGGCCGAGGACTGTGTTCATCGCCCCGGTCGGGCCGTACGATGCGTCGAGCGGTTCAGGCATCCTCCCGGCGGATGATCAGTGAATCGGGATCCGATGGATTTCGGAAACGGTACCCCAGCCAAGGCTCAGTCAGGATGTATTCGGGCGCGGAAGGGTCCTTTTCGATTTTCTTCCGAAGTAGCCGGACGTAGGCGCGTAAGTATGCCAGTTCGTTGCCGTACTCGGGCCCCCACACCTTTTGTAAAAGTGTCACGTGTGTGAGCGGCGCATCCACGTGCCTCATCATGAACTCCAGAAGATCGAACTCCTTGGGCGAGAGGCGAATCTCCTCTCCGTTTCGCGCAAGAATCCGTCGCCGACAATCCATCTCCAGATCCCCGGCATGCAACCTGTCCGTCTTTTCTTGAGGCTCAATTCTCCGCAGGACTGCGCGGAGGCGCGCGGTAAGCTCACGCAGCCGAAAAGGCTTGGTAACAAAGTCGTCTGCGCCGGCGTCCAGGGCGCGCACCTTGTCTTCCTCGGAATTCTTGACGGTTACCATCACAATTCCGGCCCGGGGCAATAGCCTTCTGATACGCTGGCATGCGTCGAATCCACTGATGCCTGGCATGTTTATGTCCAGAAGGACGAGATCGAAGCCATGTTGCTTTATCACATCCAGCGCATCTTCCCCACTTCGGGCTTCTTCCACGAGAAATCCGCAGGCAACTAGGGAAGTACGCAGCGCCCTTCTCAGGGAGGTCTCGTCGTCCACAACCAGAACCTTATTTCGAGGTGACGACATGGATGGACTGCGATTGAGAAGCACCTGGCATCTCTAGGCGAAAGGTTACGCCACCGCTGGTTCCTTCTTCGGCCATAAGATACAAACTGCCCCCGTGCGCCAGTGCGATCTTCCGGGCGACGTATAAGCCTAGCCCCGATCCCGACGTGTGCCCCTTGGTCTCCGCTCCGCGATAGAACCTTTCGAAGATGCGGCGCTGTTCAGGAGAGGGGATGACGCTGCCGGTGTTTGCCACCTCAACCGCAAATCCATCCTGACCGTATTCGAGCGCAATGCGGATTTTAGCTCCAGGGGAAGAATACTTACAGGCGTTATCCAGGAGCTGACTCAGCGCCAACCGGAATAGCTCTGGATCGGCCGGCTCTTCCGTTGACTCACCGCTGTTGACAACGGATATCTGACGATCCGGCCACTGGCGCAAGTATTGATCCGCGATATTGCGCACTTCGGCATCTATGTCCATCAGTTCGATTCGCGGCCTAACGTCTTCGCGGTCCAAGCAGGCCAGGCGAAGCAGCCGCGAACTCAGGCGGCCAAGCCGGGCGGCCTCTTCTTCGACCGTGTCAGCCATCTCCGACTGTTCCGGACCCAGGAAGCCAGCCTCTCGAAGACCGCCGACTGCCGTGAGTATGGTCGCGAGCGGAGTCTTGAACTCATGCGCAAGCGCATCCAGGATCGCTGACCGATACACCTCTGCCTGGGCTGCCGCGGAAGCGGTGCTGGCGCTGCGAAGTGCCATAGTCTTTTGAAGGTGCGCGCTCATGAGTGCAGCCAAGTGGCCCACCGTTTCTTCCGCATCCTTCAGACCTTCAAACCCAATCGCTTCTTTGAGGTTACTGCCCAGTCGAAGACAACGAATGGAAATGCCCGCGGCGATGTCATGGCTGTCGCTTCCGGCACTGTAAGCGTCACGTGTCCTCTCCGCGAGTCGGCTCTGCGCGCTGCCGACAAGCCGCATTTCACCGCTCTGAGCGTCGAACACGGAAATCGCAGTGATTCCAAAAAGGCGATGAAACGGTTCCAGCAACATTTCCTCCGTTGCGTCTGGCTCCAGGATGAGAAGCTGTTGCGAGAGTTGGTAGAGCCGGTCTAGGCGGTCCTTCTTGGCTTTCGTGAATTGCATTTCCGCGCGTAGCCGGGAGACCAGCTGGGTGATGACCAGTGCCGTGATTAAGAACGACCCCAGGGCCAATGCGTCCGATGGGCGCATGACATTAAACGTAAGGAGTGGTTCGACAAAGTAATAATCGAGGCACCCTACCGCTAGAACCGAGATCAAGGCCGCCGACAGAAGGTCGCCGGTTAAGGATTGAAGAACGATGATGAGAAGGTATACAGGAGCGGCGAAGCTCAGGTCAAAGCCGAGTCGGTAGCACAGCAGCGTTAACAGCCCCGTCATAATGCCGCCGGCCAACGCGTACTTGGCGGAATGCCGCAGGCTTCGGCCGTCTATCCGCTTCATTCTGGGCGCCCGCCTAAGCTCAGCTTTGCCTTTGTTCGGCGGAGCGGCCGATCTTGCCGGCTGCCCCTACTCCGGCCGAATGCCCGCGGCAGCGAGAGGAGAAATGCAACCCGATCGGGCGCCATACGTTCCGGGTCAAAATCGAGAGTTCCGCCGTGGGCGACGACGATTTTCCGGGCCACGGAAAGTCCCAGACCAAAGCCCGCAGCAGAGCGTGGCGACTCGACTGTAAGATCAGAACGGTCGAGAGTGCGAGCGCGCTGGTGCGAGGGACCTTGGTCGCTCTCACTGGATACGCTAACCTCGACGACGCCGTTGCGCCCTTCCATCTTCACTCGGACAGACGAACCCGGCTTAGCGTATCTGCAAGCGCTATCCAGCACTTGGTTCAAGACGAAGCGAATAAACTCTGCGTCCGCGAACGCCCGCAAGGCCGTGCCGCTGCTGGCAAAAGCGATATGCCGGTCCAGCGATCTTTTTGAACAGTCCTCGACCGTCTGCGCGACCAGCGCCGTGATGTCGGTCCTATCCATGCGAGGGCGGATTCCCTCCTCGTCCTGATCCTGCCGAGCAATCCGATCCAGCCACGAAATTACACTGCCCAGCCGGGACGCCTCTTCCTCCACCATCCTGGCCATCTCCAACTGTTCGGCTCGCAACGGCCCGGCTTCCCGAAGCCCGCCAACGGCGGCGAGGACCGTCGTAAGCGCGTTCTTGACCTCATCGCCCATCAGATTGAAAATGACCGATCGAAACGCCTCGACCTCAGCTGTTACTGCGGCTGCTTCGGCCTTGTGATGGAAGCTCGGTCGCTCGCGAAGGGCGCCCGCAAGTGACGTCAAAGGTCCAGCGGTTAGTTGTGGATCTTCTAGCCCCTCGAAAGCAATTATTCCGGCAGTCCTGCCTTCCGATGTTAAGCGGCGGATCGTGATGCCGGTGACCGGATCATCCAGGTCCCTTCCGGCGATATAAGCCGCGCGAGTTCGGCTCTCCAGGTCGCTGCTGGTGGAACCGAACACAGAGAGTCCGGCCGTACTCGCATCCAACACGCAAATCGACTTAATGCCGAACACCCCCAGAAAGGGCTCGAGCGACTTACTTCCGTCTGCGTTTTGCGACTCCAAGACCAGCAATTGCTGCGCAAGCTGAAAAAGGCGACAGAGCCGTGCCTTCGAAAGCCTCGCCAAATTCGCCCCTTTCGCGCATCGAATCATGTATGAAGTGTGAATGACCGCGATGCTACGGTCCGAGCGATCATCGCAATGAATGACAGGCGACGAAGGCCTTCCTCACCACACAGCGTAAGCGGCAAGTCATTAAAAAGGCATAAACAATGGGATGGCGTCTTCGCCTCCCTCGGTCCGGGCTTGTATAGATTTTTATGAACCCCATCAAAACTTCCTTTCACACTTCTTTCATGCTTTTTATGACTTTTTAATGAACCGGGGACCATACTGGATGACACAGCAACCACTGGGGGCACAGGTCGAGATCTTAAACGGTTCCGGAAACTCGGGGCTGCCAGGGCATCGCTAGTGTTCCCGTTAGTTATTTGCTGACACCTAAGTCACAGCCATACCCCAGTCTGGTTAGGCTGCCCGGTCGAAGCAAGGCTTTTCACGCCGGAGCAGTGTCAGGGTCCACCAGTTCAATTCTATGGCCAGCTCTCTGTAAGCAGAGAGCAAGGAAGGATATTTGTGCACCAAAATATGCGTAACAAGACGCGAAGTGTCCTCATCGCGGGCATCTTAACCGCGGGGTTCCTGGGAGTCACTGCACAGAACGCTCGGGCGCAACAGTCAGCAGCGCAGAAGGCGCCCACCGACGTGATGAAAGAGATGGAGACGCTCAAGAAGAAGTTGGCGGAGCTTGATGCGCTGAAGAAGCAGGCTGCCGCACAGGATCCCACGCTTGTCGCCGACGCCGGAGGGGCGCCGACGCCCGGCGTACCCGAACCCGCGCCTGCTCCCGATCCCGCACCGGCGCCGCAGGCTGCGGCCCCGCAAGCGCCCGCAGCGCCTGCGGCCCCCGCGACTCCTCCAGTCGACCTCGACACGCCATTCGCATTCGCCGACTTTACTTGGATGATGTCCAATCCGCGTAACCACGATGCGGTTCTGGACGGGAAGTATTTCTCGGGTGAGTTCCGAATCGACACGAATTACATGTACGACTACAACCACCCCATTGATCACACCCTTACTGAAACCACCGAAGGCGAGCGGACGGGAGAGTTTATTATTCAAGCTATGAACGTCGGCGGCGACTTTCACGCCGGCAACATGCAGGGCCGCATCCTGACGCAGTTCGGAGCTGTTTCCACAGCGGTGCCCCGCAACGATGCCAGCTACAGCCAGGGCCAATGGCAACTCGACAACGCATACCGGTACCTTGCGGAAATTTATGCCGGCTACCACATAAACTATAAGCACGGCCTTAATATCCAGGTAGGCGACTTCCTGTCCTATATCGGCCTGTTCAGCTATTACAGTTTCGATAACTGGACGTATCAGCCGTCCTATGTGTCATCGAATACGCCGTGGTTCTTCACCGGAATGCGGGTTCAGTTTTTTCCCACCAACAAGCTGAAGATCGAACCCTGGCTGATCAACGGATGGCAAACCTATGCCAAGCCCAACGGCAGACAGGGCGTCGGAGGCCAGATTCTGTACCGGCCCACCGGAAACCTTGATTTCGTCTTCAATACATATACGCTGGGACGAGATGTTATCGGCAATCCTAAACGCTCTCGCTATCACGCGGACTGGAGCCAGGAGTGGAAGTTTTTCGAACATCCCGATAAGCTAGTGAACCGGATGGGGATGACCGTGACTGAAGACTTCGGTTGCGAAACCGGCGGTGGAGTGGTTTGCCATCACGGCAACGCGGCCACCCCCGCGCAAAACTTCCTCGGAATCATGGCTTATCAGAGGATCTGGCTTCACAAGGATCTGTTCGCGATTAGCTATGGCGGCGGCGTCGTGAACAACCCCGGACGCTATCTGGTTCTCCTTCCGCCGATCAACGGCGCGAATGCCACTACGGGCTCACCCTATTTCACGGAGAATCCGGGTGACAAGTTCAAGGCCTATGATTACCAGGTCGCGTTCAGCTATATGCCCAGTCAGTGGGTGACTTGGCACGTCGAATTCACGCAGCGCGGTGCGAATGTTCCGGTCTTTGGCGGTCCCGGCGGCATCACGCCTCAGCTAACTCCGGGACTGTACGTCAACACAGGCGATCCAACGCAGATCATTCCGGGATTTACGCCGGATCTGCGCAAGCAGGAGCGCCGGTTTATTTTCTCTTTGATGGTAAAACTTTAGTCGGGCAGCCGGCACCAAGTTCGTTTGAAGTAACCATGGCAGGGCGCCCTAAAAAGAGCGCTTTGCCATGGATAGTTAGGAGGCGCAAGTTAAGTCATGCACCAAATATCGAAAGCTCCGTTGCTTATCATCTCAGCGGCTTTACTCACGGCATCAGGTCCGTCCTGGACGGATAAACCCATCCAGCAGTGGAACGCCGACGACGCGAAACAGGTTCTGACTGGTTCCCCGTGGGTCAAGCAGGCTAAGGTTTCGCTGCTACCGCAAAGGAACGAGGCGCAAGAGCGGGATGCGGGACGCATGGGAGGAGCAGGTCACGGCGTCGGCCTCTCCGCGCTCCGGGTATCGGCTCTGACGGGCCTCGGCTCGACGAAATCCCAGGATCCTCCCCGGCGACGCGCTAGGCGCCGTGTCGTAAGCGCTCTCGAGGTCCGCTGGGAGAGCGCGCTCCCGGTCCGTAAAGCGGAACTGGCAGCCAACGAAGACGACCCGCCGGCCTGGGATGGCGAAATGTATGCGATCGCCGTCTATGACGTCCCCGGCCTGGACATTGACGACAAGGCCTTGCCCGGCGAGTTGAAACGGCTAGCGTTCTTGAAGCGCGACGGAAAGAAGGAAATGCGGCCGGTTCAAGTGGACCTGCTGCCGCAGGAAGGCGATCTCACGACTGTCGTTTTTCTATTCCCGCGCTCGGCAAAAATCACGTTGGAAGATAAGCACATCGAATTCGACGCGCGGTTCGGCCGGCTTTCCGTAGCGCAGTACTTTTACACCCAGGAAATGCAGTTTCAAGGTCAGCTCGAACTGTGAGGTGTGCCATGTGCCGAGTATCGAAAACCCCGCTGCTCGTATTCACCGTGGCGTTGCTCATGGCCGCGGACCCGAATTGGAAGACGAAGCCCGCAGCCCAGTGGAGCGAAGACGACGCTAAGCAACTTCTCACCGAGTCTCCCTGGGTGAAGGAGGTGGTGGCGGGCGTGGCTCGCCCCATGAGCGAGGACGAGCTCAGAGCAGGCGGCGAGATGGGCGAGCACCACGGCGTGGGGTACGACGGCGTGCAAGGCAACAAGCCTCAAAATGGGCAGTTACCAAAGTCCATGGGAGACCTCTTATTGGGAAAGGGCCCAGACCCGGCCAAATCCCGGCTCAAGGCCGGGCAGGCGAGAGTAACGGTGCGTTGGGAGAGCGCGCTAGCCGTCCGCGTCGCAGAGCTGAAGGCCCACGAAATCGAGCCTCCCACGATCGATGGTGAGGGCTATCGGATCGCCGTATATGACGTCCCTGGCGCCTACTTTAAGGACGATCCCCAAAAGTTGGGAGAACCACTCAAGAAAGAAGCTTTCTTGAGGCGCGAAGGAAAAAAGGACGTCAAGCCCCTGAGGGTCGAGGTGTTCCAGCGGGGTAACAGCCTGGTGATCGCCTATCTGTTCCCACTATCCGCGGAACTGACGAAGGCAGACGGGCAGGTCGAATTCAATGCGCACATCGGCCGGGTTGTCGTGGTGCATAGCTTCGATCTGACGCAGATGGAGTTGTCAGGCAAGCTGGATCTCTGAGGTGTGCGTTTGCCACTGCGGTCAAGTCTGCTCGCCGTCGCTGTTGTAACGTTGCTCACGGCAGATGATCCGTCCTGGAAGAGTAAGCCTGTTGCGCAATGGGACGATGACGACGCGAAACAGGTGCTCGCCGACTCGCCGTGGGTTAAGAACGTCACGCTGCAGCAGGTTCGTGATCTGAGTGTGGCCGAGCGCCGTGACAGCGGAGATTGGGAAGCGGGCACAGGTAAGGGGGTGGGACTGGCGGGGACTGGGGTGTTCGGCCCCTCCAGGGAGGCCCGGGCAATCGCTCGCGCACACGCCCGTCCCGATCCCGGCACGGTGGTGGTCCGATGGGAAAGCGCTCTTCCGGTTCGCGCCGCGGAAAAGAAGGCGGGCGAGATCGGCATGCCGGCCTGGCAAGGGGATTACTATGCCATCGCCGTCTACAACGTTCCACCTCCTTTTCGTTGGAACTTCGCTCACGAGCTAAAGGGGGTCGCGTTTCTAAAGCGCGACAATAAAAAGGATCGCAAGCCTTCGCTTGTCTTAATTCAACGTCACGAGAACGGATTCGCTACCATCGTTTATCTGTTTTCGCGCTCCGCTGAAATCATCAAAAAAGACCGCAAAGTCGAGTTCGTGGCCCAGATCGGGCGTCTGTTCCTGGCGCAGGTGTTCGACATCGACGAGATGGAGTTCGAGGGCAAGCTCGATCTTTGAGTCGGCCTTAAGTATCGCTCAGCCCTGCTTCCGTGCCAGGGATGCACAGTACCCCACCCCCAAACGAGCGATTTTCATAATCTTTTATGCGTTTTTAATGACTTGTGTGCCACGCTCGAACAGGATCAATTTTGATGCGTTATCCGGGAAGGGAATCGGGCTCATTTGTTGCGGCGGTACACGGCCAATGACGAAAAGAGGTTCGCGCCTTGAAGAGATCTCGTTGGCCGGCCCGCGCGGGCCAATCAGTCTGGCTCGGCCGAGCGGAATCCTGAACTGGCCGGCTTCCGACGACATCCTGCGGTTCGATCAAGAACAAATCCGGCGGGCCGCCAAATGGAGCATGGCTGGACTCTGTGGTTCGGCGTTACTTGCACTAATTGCCTTTCGCCTTCACCTCAACCCCGCGGGCGTGAGCTTCTGCTATTTGCTTCTGGTTCTGCTGATCTCGCTCTCGGGAGATTTGGTCTCGTCCGCGTTGGTTTCTTTTGCGGCTGTTGCCTGTCTCGATTATTTCTTCGTCGAGCCGGTTCTGTCATTTCGCGTGGAGAAACCCGTGAGTATTCTGGCGTTGGCCTCGTTCTTGGTCACCGGTCTGACGATTTCGCGACTCGCTGCGCAAGGACGTGCCAAGGCGGCGGCCTCCCAGTTAGATCACGAGAAGTTACAGCAGCTCAATGGATTGGCACAAAAGCTACTCGCGCTGGGACCGGAGGCCAATCCGGATAAAGGATTCCTCGAGTTGTTCATCGGCTTTTTTGGCATCCGGTCGGTTTGCCTTTTTGACGCCGCGAGCGGCGAGTTGCAATTCGCAGGGTCCCCCAGCGCGCTACTGGAAGAAACAACCGGGGAAGCATTTGTTCGAAGCGACAACCAGGATGATCCCGAGAATCGAATTTACGCCCGCTGCATTCGCCTGCGTGGCAGTGCTACCGGCGCAATCGGATTTGAGGGTCTGGAAGATCCGCATCTCACTGCTGGTCCTTTAAGTGCGCTGGGCGCCGCGCTCCTCGATAGAACGAATCCCTCTCGCACGACCAGGGCAGCGGGCGGGGCGCATTCCGAAAGTTATCGCACCGCGATCCTCGATGCGCTGGCCCATGAGTTTAGAACTCCCCTTTCCACGATCCTAGCGGCGGCCGGTGCCTTGCGCGAAGTGGACTCGCTGGGTACTCACTATCGGGAGATGGCCGAAACTGTGGAGTCGGAGGCGGCACGGCTGAGCCGCTTGACTTCGCGACTCATTCGCACCGCCCGTCTGGAGCAGGCTGAGGTCAAACCGTGGATGGAACTGATGGACCTATCCTCGGTTATTGCTGAAACCGCCGAACAGTATGCGAGACTGTGGCCGGCGCACAATATTTCTATCGTCAAGGAGTGTGATTCCAGTAACGTGCTCGCAGATCCGGAATTGATGCGGCTCTTAGTGAGCCAGCTTTTGGATAACGCTTGCAAGTATTCCACGCCGGGCTCGCCCGTGACGCTGCGGGTTTCGCATCGGCACGACTTCGTCGCCTTCCGCGTACTGAGCAACGGAAACGCAATTCAGCCGAGCGAGAAGTTGAGGATTTTCGATCGCTTCTATCGGGGAGTCGGCGGCCGACGGATGGCGCCCGGCTCCGGTCTCGGGCTGTTTGTGTCGCGAAAGATCGCGCTGGCTCATGGTGGCAGCCTGGAGCTCGATACCGAGGATTCGTCGGCAGACGGCACGGCCTTCTGTCTGATGCTTCCGATTCCGGAGAATGAGCGAGGTCGCGAGCGTCATGACATCGCCGCAGCTCTCTAAACTAGTCAGCGTCCTAGTGGTGGACGATGAACCGGCCTTGCGGAAAGTGATTCAGGGGTCCTTGGCGGTTGGCGGCTTTGAAGTCGAAGAAGCCGGAACTGGCACGGACGCGGTAGCCGCGATCAGGCAAAGGCGGTTTGATATCGTACTGCTGGACGTGAACATGCCAGGCATTAGTGGTGTAGAGGCATGCCGCCAGATCCGCACGTTTGCGCCGCACGTAGGAATCATTATGATTACCGTCCGTGATTCCGAAGAAGACAAGGTGCGGGCGCTCGAAGCGGGCGCGGACGATTACATCACCAAACCGTTCCGGCTTCGAGAGCTGTTGGCTCGCTTGGGGGCGGTGCTCCGGCGGACTCAGGCGCTGGAGAACACGAAATCCACTGTGCTTCAAGCCGGTGACCTGCGGCTCGAATTCGAACACAACTCACTATGGAAACGAGGCAAACAGATCCGGCTGTCGCCGAAGGAATTCGATCTGTTGGCCTATTTGATGAGGAATCAGGGAGCTCCCTTGACGCACGTTAAGCTGCTGCGAGCGGTTTGGGGGCCTGAGTATGGTGGCGAATTTGAGTACCTGCGATCATACGTCTGCATGCTGAGGAAGAAGATCGAAGACGATCCTGCAAGGCCCCAGTACATTGTGACCGATCCATGGGTCGGCTACCGCTTTAACGCCAGCGACCCAGAGAAGTCGGCGGACACTCAAAGCAGTTGAGAGAGAAGGGAATCTTAGATCAAAAGATTTATGGAGTCCATAAAAAGTTATTTAAACGCTTGCCATGTGATTTTATGACTTTTTCACGAGTCGGGACCCATACTTAGGTCACGCAGCAGGAGTCTTGGGCCTAGCTCCCACGGCACACCTGCTGGCCCTTAAAAATTACAGTCATGCCCAAGTTGGATACGGCTGTCCATTCTACGGTGAGGATCTCCGCGCCGGCGCATGTGAAAGAGAAGGAAGGAAACCGTGTACCCAAGAAGGCGCAAAAAGAGCCGACTCGCCCTCAGCTCCGTTGCACTGATGACTCGCAAATTACAGGGATCTGCCATTCTGCCTGCCTGCATCGCCTTTCAGCTCGCGGTGTTGACGAGTTCCGTTTCAGGCCAGGCTTCCGTCGGAATAGTGGGTGGTGTCGCGCGCGATTCCTCCAGTGGAAATCCGGTGGCGGAAGCGAAAATCATCGCTCACAATTTGGACCAAGGTGCCGATCGCTCCACGGTCACCGATGACGACGGAATTTTTGCGTTCACGAATCTAGAGCCGGGGCGATATGAATTTGCGGCCACGAAGACTGGATTCCAGAAGGCCTCGGCGCAGGCCGATGTAGCGGCCCTTCGAACCACAAGAGTAGATCTGCCGCTGCAAACTGCGGCCGGCGTGCGCGTGGCAACGGAGAAGCTGGATAACTCGTCGCTCATCGAGATGGTGAAGCAGTTACTCGAGCGCATCGATGGGCTCGAAGGACGCCTCGCCGCAATGGAAGCTGAAGCTAAGGAGGCGAGGACAACGCAGGCCGCCGCCAAGACTACACCGGCGACTCAGCCTCTAATGGCATCCTTGACGCCAGTTGCTTTTGGGCCCTTGGCGTCGCCGTTGCCTCCGACCCCGCCGGCTCCGGGGCCGGTACCGGCCCTCCCGCCTCCACAAGCGGCGGCTCCAGCCCCGCCGGCGCCATCGCTACCGGAAGCCCTGCAAGCCCCCGACCCCCCTCCGGCGGTCGACAATGATGCCCCGTTCGCGTTCGGCGACTTCACCTGGCTTAACGGCAACCCGCGCAACAAAGACGCGGTGCTGGATACGAAATTCTTCACCCCGGAAGTCAGATTCGATACGTATTTCTCGCAAAGTTTCAACCAGCCCATAGATCACAGCATGGCTGGGTCGACCGAGGAGTTCCGGAGCGGCGAATTCCAAGTGGAACAGGCCAGTGTCGGTGGCGACTTCCACTGGCAAAACGTTCGCGGCAGGCTCCTGACGATGTTTGGAATGTTTGCCAGCACGACGCCTCGCAATGACCCCAGCACCGGTACCGGCCAATGGGATCTTCGCAGCGCTTACAAGTACGTGTCGGAAGCCTGGGGTGGGTATCACTTCGACGTGGCCCACGGGTTGAACATTGACGCGGGTATCTTCGTGTCGTATATCGGTCTGTTCAGTTACTACAACTACGATAACTGGACGTATCAACCATCGTATGTTTCGTCCAACACGCCATGGTTCTTTAACGGCCTGCGTATCCAGTACTACCCCACCACCAAGTTCAAGATTGAGCCCTGGATCATCAATGGATGGCAATCCTATGCCAAGGCAAACGGCCACCATGGTTTCGGAGGGCAGATTATGTGGCGACCGCAGGAGTGGTTCTCATTGGTGCTCAACAATTACGGTAACGGCACGGACACTTTGGGTAATCCCGGGCGCGTGCGTTTACACACCGATGACAGCGTCCTGGTCCGCTACTACAACAACCCGCAGAGCACGGGACTCTCTAAGGCTGCTTTCTCTTTCACTGGCGATCTGGGATGTGAGTACGGCGACGGAGTCACCTGTCACGGCGGCAAGGGCGGGCCCAAGCAGTCATTTGTCGGCTGGATGGCCTACAACCGCTTCTGGTTTCATAAGGACTTGTTCGCGATAACGCCGGGCGGCGGCATGATGAACAATCCGGGCCGCTATCTGACGCTGCTGCCGCCCATCAACGGGGCCGATGCCATCTCCGGTTCTCCTTACTTCACCGAAAACCCGGGGGACAAGGCCCACATGTGGGACACCACCCTCAATGTCCAGTACATGCCCAAGCAGTACATCACCTGGTGGGCGGAGTTTGGGTATCGCCACTCGGATGTGCCGTATTTCTCGGGCCGCCATGGGGTCACACCGCCTGGAGGGAATAACGGTTCTCCTGGACAGTATGTCTGCAGCAGCGGTGCCGCGTCTGGGACGAGCGACCTCGCGACGGCGTACGGCAACTGCGGTGGACCCGGCAGTGTCTGGTTCCCGGATCTTCGCCATGGCCAGGCTGCCTTGAGCGTGGGCGTCTTGGTGAAGTTCTAGCGTGGAGCGTCTGTGAGAACGAGCACTATCGAAAGCCCCGTAACGACACGCTCTGTCACTCTGCGCCTGCCGCCAGGTTTCCGTCTTAAACCGGACTTCGAGAGCCTGGTTCTTGTGGAACGGATTCACTGTTGGGGTAAAAAGCTTCGACCGGCGATGCCAAGCGGTTTATGCCTGGCGGGAGTAATCCTCTGCACTTGGGTAGCGTTTCACTTCGGTCAAAGTTTCGCGTTCACTGGGTTTGTCTATCTGGTGCCGGTGGTCTTCGCGGCGATGTACGGTGGCTTCTGGCAGGCGACGGTCGTCTCCATTGCCGCCGCTACGTGCCTGAACTACTTCTTCATACCGCCTGTCTTCAGTCTGGAAAACAGTCCGGAGAATTGGATTGCTCTGGGCGCATTTGAGTTTACAGCATTGGTGATTAACCGCCTATCGCTCCGGGAGCAGCTGCGCGCGAAGGAAGCAATCGCCCGGCGGCGCGATATGGAGCGACTGTATCAAACCTCGCGGCGGATGCTGCTCTCAGACAGTTCTGACGAACCGGGACATCTCATAACGTCGCTGATCCGGGAAGTCTTCGAACTCAGAAGCGTGGTTCTGTTCGATGCTCTGGCGGGTAAGATCTATCGCAGTGGAGACTGCATCCCCGGAGCCGAGCAACTTACCCGCGCCGCGCATACCTTGGGAACGGATAGCTTCGATCCCTGTACCAGGAGCCGGTATTGCGTGCTGTGCTTCGCAAGTCAGCGCATTGGCGGTCTGGCTTTGAGCGGGTCAGATTTGAGTGGAACCGGTTTGAGTGGAACAGCGATGAGTGAGCCCACGGCGAGCGCTCTTGCCTCGCTGACCGGGGTGGCGTTGGAACACTTTCGGGCGCTCCGAAGAGAATCGCGCGCACAGGCAGCGCGCCAGGCCGAGCAATTACGTACATCGGTCCTTGACGCTCTGGCGCATCAATTCAAAACGCCTTTGACAGTTGCGCGGGCGGCCAGCTCCGGCCTTTTGGGTGCAGGCGGACTGTCGGACCTTCAAACTGAGCTTGTGACCGTAATCGACAAACAAGCGACAAAACTGGACGATCTGGCTACGCGGCTGCTGCAAGCCGCGACGCTGGAAAGCGCCGACTTCGAGCCTCAGCGTGAGCCATGCCTTCAGCGAACTTTGTGACTCTCGGAACCGTTCTTGTAACGGATGATGACTCCGATATTCGCCAAGTCCTCCGCAAGACCCTGGACACGTTCGGATTCACGGCCGCCGAGGCCTCCACTGGTGAACAGGCGCTGAAGCAGATCGAAGATCATTCGTTCGACGTAGTGCTCCTGGATGTAAACATGCCCGGCATGGGTGGAATCGAAGCGTGCCGGCAGATTCGACAGAAAGCTCCGCGGCTGCAAATCTTGATGCTGACGGTTCGGGATCGGGAGGAGGACAAGATCAAGGCGCTTGACGCGGGAGCGGACGACTACATCACTAAGCCTTTCTCCATGCAGGAGCTGGCGGCAAGAATCAGATCCGCTGTCCGGAGAAGCTCCACTCCGCCGATCGATACGAAAGCACCGGTCGTGATTGGAGAGATCGAGCTAGATGCGGAGCGCCGGATCGTGCGCAAGGCCGGAATCGTACTGCGCTTGACAAACAAGGAGTTCGATCTGCTGCACTACTTGATGTCGCATCCCGGTGTTCCCCTGGCGCATGCGAAGCTGCTGCGGGCGGTGTGGGGAGCTGAATACGGCCAGGAGCTGGAGTACTTGCGGGTGTTCATGCATCAACTGCGGAAGAAGCTGGAGGACGACCCGTCGAATCCCGAATATCTGCTTACAGAACCTCACTTTGGTTATCGCTTCCGAGAGCCGGCGGAAGAAACTGAGCGCTAGCCTTCTGGATGTCAGCGCTGAGCACTCATTTTGGCTGACATCGCTGTGATGACCCGTTGTGATACTCCGGCGGCTCTGAGGGCGGCCAACGCATCCGGGGCAAGAGTGTACTTTCCAGCCCGGGCCTCGATAATGCTGACGACGGTGTCTTCCTTCAGACCTCCCACGACCATTTTGACAACCGCGTCATTGTCCAGCAGTGGGTCTTTTGCCGTCGCTGGGACTTTGTCCGCCGCCGCACTGGGAAGCGGCAACGCAGAGTCCTTTGGAGCCGGCGCTACAACTGGAGCGGGCGTTACAACGGGAACCGCCGTTACGACGGGGCTGGCGGCGGGAGTTCGAGGAGCGGTTCTCAGGGTCGTCCCTAAGACGGACAAACGGGTTTCATTGCCCGCAATAGAGAGGAACATCGTCTTGCCCTCAACGGCGAAACGCACGGTGGCGCCCACAGCCAGCTCGCCCTCATCTCCGCCAATGGACCCTCTGACCAAATAGGTCTTGTCCGCCCCTGCGATGGCATGAACTTGGGAATCGCTATGAGTCTTTGCTTCGATGACCTGTCCGGCCTGCCAGTTCCTGCTCTTTTCAGCCGCGAACAAGGAAGGTACGCATATGGCTAATGCCAACCAAGCAATTCGCACGTTGCCGCTTTTCCTCAAATCCACCTGTCGAGAATCGGTAGCACAAACTTCGTCAGGATGCGATCCGTACGCATTCATTACAACATATCACCGCCGACCATTTGTCGGAGTGCGGACCTTAGAAACGCTCTAACGATCCCGCTGCGCCGTCTGCAACCCCTCAACAACCCCTTCGGGCCAAGAGTGTTACCTATGTCTTAGTACTTGGCTTGCTGTTGTAGGAGATTGGCGCCGGCTGGCCGAGTGGCTTCCTTCTTGAGCGTCAAATGCATGCGCTCATGCCCGTTGGGCGAAGCAAAGGGAACACCGTAGCGGAGTTCCTTCGCAGCGGGTGCGGGTGCGGGTGCGCGAGCGCTTGGGGCGAGTCACCAAACCTTCGGCTGACGCCTTCATCCGCGGGCGCCCAACACTTCGAGTGGCGCGACCCTCAGGCGGGTGAGTCGTTACTTGCCCTCGGTTCTGACGTGAGACCGCAGAGACTCAGGAAGCTTTCGGAAATCTGCCGGACTCACAACAGCCGGCGACATAGGCGCAGGCCCATTTTCATCTAACGAAGTCTTACCTGTGGCGCTCAGCAACAGCTGAAGGAATTTGATCGCATTCTCCCGATTTGGAGCATCCTTCAGCAATGTAATGCCCCATGCAACACGGGTGCCGGGAATCGCGATCGTGCGCGCGCTCCGCGGCGTCCCGAGTCCGGGAATCACCACTACGGCGTTTTGCCGATAGTAAGCATTTTGCGCCGGGTCGGACAGGTTGATCTCGTCGGGCAGGTCCACATAGCGATAATCCGGATTCGTATCGGCCGTCGCGCGGGCACTGTGCTCATAGGTGAGCTGAAAATCAATCCCTTTACCGAGAGTGGGGGCAGACGGATCCGATCCTGCGATCACCACGTGTTCGAGCATGTTGTTGTAGAGGTTTGGCACCTTGTAATATGCTTCCGCCAATTGGAAGATCATGGGACCTCGGTAGGCGCCAGGGTCCAGAAAGGGGTGTCCTCCCCCGATCACGACCCCGGGCATAGTTAGAATCTCATACCACTTATCCACCGCTCTTCGGCTGCCGGGCTCAGCGATTGGAGGCAATTTCTTTGCGGCCAGACCGCTGGCCGAATAAGCCAGCACCATCCTGCCGTGAGCGAATATGATGTTGAAATCGGCATAGCCGGCGGGTTTCATGAAAAGGTCGATGTCCAGATAATCAGCCGGCGCGTAAAGATCGCTAGTCTGTCCACCAGCGGTGATCTGCCGGCCAGCGTCGACGCTGCCCATGGCCACATCCTTCACTTGAATACCGGTTTGGCAGGTAAACTCCCTGATCAAGGGCGTGAACGCGCGCGTTAGACTGCCGGCGCGATAGATGATCAACTGCTGAGTCGAAGGCGGCACGCAGTTCGTAGTCTGCGCAACGGCCGCCGATGTAACGGCGATTGCCAGAAGTAGCCGCAACATAACTAGAACTCAAACCTCATGGAAGCCGTGATCAACCTGGGCTCTCCCAGGTGCCCGAGATAGCTCCCGGTACTCTGCCCGGTGATGCTGCCGGGGCCCAACGTAGACCAGTAGTGTACATTGCTCGCGTTATTCGCCGTGACGCGCCAGGTGGTCACTTTCCCGAATAGTTTGGTGGTGTAGCGGGCCCCGAGATCAAAGACGTTGTACTGAGGCGTGTAGGAGCTGTTGATATCATCGATCGCCCGGCGGCCCACATGCTGCCAGTCGAGATTCAGAAAAGCCCCAAGGATCAGAGGCAACCGGTACTCTGCGAGAATGTTGGACTTGTAGTCGGGGATGCCTACGAAGTTCCGGTTGTTGGTCGCGGCGATTCCTGTATCCGTGAGTTTCGGATTGAGCACCGACAGCCCCGCCGTAACCATCAAGCTTGGAAAGATCCGGCCGGAGAGCGTGGCCTCGGCGCCATAGTTAAGTTGGTTCCCGGTGATTCTAAACTCTTCGCAATTCGCCGTCCCGGATTGAGCGCCGCAGATCGGGTTCACGACGCTGGTAACAATATTCGCGAACGGCCTTTCCACGCGGAACAGTGCGGTTGAGAAATTGATCCTGCGCACTCTCAGCTTGTATCCGATCTCGTACTCCTTGCTGCGGTACGGAGGAAGAGCCTGGCTCGCATTCGTGATGATCGTGCTGCCGGTACTCGCCCCCGCGACATCCGGTGCCTGAATACTGTCGGCAAACGTTGCATAAAGCGTCATGTCCCCGCGTGGCTTGAACATCACGCTGGCGGAGGGACTGAGCCCCTGGTTAACATAGCCTCCCGCGATCGGTGTTCTCAGGAAATTCGTGGCTGCGTTATCCGTGTAACTGTCAGTCCACGTCCAATCCTGGCTGACGGCCACTCTCACCAGCCAGCGAGGAGTGAACGTGATGGTATCGCCAAAGCTGAAGCCCTGCTGCCGAATAATACTGGACCCGTAAATGCCGGTTGATGGACTGGTCTTCGCATAGGAAAACAGACCGCCCGGCGGCTCCACATAAACCATCGGGTTCGAGATGTTGGCTTGACAGATACCACTGGCGGTGCAAAGTGCGATTTTGGCAGGGCTCGTGACCGGTGAGTAGGACGCGAATCTGTAGCCCGCGCCGCCTGCCACTACTTCGTGGCGAATGCTTCCCGTTTTGAAAACGCCTGTCAGGTTGGCGATGTCGCTATCCACGTGGAAGCGCGGAGCCAGCGACGAGAAGCTGTTGGCGAGGTATGACTTGTAGTCTCCGCTGTTATCGATGAACTGATTCACCGCGGTATTGATATTGCGATCGGCAATTTGGTTCAGCACGCCCACTACGAGATGCCAGTTGGTGTTGAAATCGTGCTTCACCCGCACTTCGCCGATCTGCGACAAGAGATCCACCCCCGAGAAAGACTGCCCATATCCTCGGAGTGTCGGATCCGGCGCATCGGGCGGCAGCAGGATACTCTTGGAGCCTGACACGGAAAGCGGAGTCGTGGTGGGGGCGTATGCAAACCAGCCCGGATATCCATGCTGGAACAGATTGTAGTAACTGAAGTTCCCTTCGATCACGGTACTCTTCGTCAGACGGACATCACCTGCACCTGAGGCGAGTTGGCGGCGCAACTGGCTGGAATCGACATAGCCCTCACCATCGGCTAACAACAAATTTGTACGATATCCGAACATCCCGTTCTTGCCGAAGCGACCGCCCAAGTCGGTATGAATGGTCCCGACGCTCTTGCCCTCATAGTCCAGCTCGATTTCCCCGAGCCTTTCCTCAGTAGGGCGCTTGGTCACGAAGTTGAACATCCCCGAAGGATTGGCAGGACCATATAAGGGGCCGCCCAGGCCGTTGATCACTTCGATCTGTTCGTACTCCTCCAAGGCCGAAGGCGTGGTGACCGCGATTCCCATCCCGTCCTTGCGGTCGTTCTGCATATTGCTTCCCTGCATGCCGCGTGTCTCGGGACGCAGAACCTCGGGACCCTGCATTTCCTGAAACATGACCAGAGGAAGGTACTTGGCCGCTTCTTTGAAATTTCTCGACTGAGTATCGTCGATCAGTTGGCGCGAAATTACGTTGACCGTGTAGGGAAGATTCAGTATCGGCGTGGTTCCCAGAGGTCCCCCGGCGTCCACGTTGTCCATGCGATAGGCATTCTCGACTGTGCCTCCTTCGACCACAAAAGTGTAAACATCCGGGGGAATCAGCAGGCTGAAATCGAGATGGACGATCTGGCCAGGAGCCACTCTGACTTCGGGGCTCACGCCCGTTAGGAAGCCGCGGAAAGCCGCACTAACGACGTACGCGCCCGCCGCGACGGACAGAAACTGATAGGCGCCTTGGCCATCGGCGACCGTCGATGTTTTGGCTTTCGTCCGCGGGTTCGTCAGCGTAACGTCGGAACCGGGGACGACCGCCCCCGAAGTGTCCTTAACAACGCCAATAATCTGGCCGCCATCGTCGGGACTCTGCCCAGACGCCGAGAGCGTCAGCAGTACGACGCCGAACATATATGCAATTGTATACATATCTAATTTCGCTGGACTTCGCTTCGCCATTTGTCCAAGATAGACTTATTGGGAACACCTTGGGAATATGATTTCGACACCCTATCTAGATCAGGAGATATGAACAGAAGTACCAGAATCTCGACAGGTAATATCATTCTCAATGCACTGGTTGGATTCGTTGTCGGTTTGGCCGGAGGATTGGTCGGATTGGGCGGAGCAGAACTGCGACTTCCTTATCTGGCAGGTACGCTTCGCCTTCCCTTGAAGACGGCCATTCCGGTAAATCTGATGGTCAGTCTGTTGACTCTTCTCGCCGCGCTGCCCACGCGCCTTTACACGCTTAAGACCGCCAGCCTTACACCATACCTATACGAAACCGGTGCTTTAGGCATTGGTGCAGTTCTTGGGGCTTATGCGGGAGTGAGTGGGCTGAGGCGTCTGTCACCGCTTGCGCTCACGCGAGCAGTCTTCGCTTTGCTGCTCGCGCTCGGCCTCGTGATGATGGCAGAGTCGATTGTGTCACTTGGTCCGCTCGGCCTGTTGTCAGGTTCACTCCAGCTCAAAATCACCGCAGGACTGGCTCTGGGTTCCGCGATCGGCGCGATCAGTGGACTTCTGGGCGTCGCGGGAGGCGAAGTGATCATCCCGACTTTGATCTTGGGATTTGGCGCTCCGATCAAAGTTGCCGGATCGCTCAGCCAGATGGTGAGCATTCCCACGGTACTGACGGGATTTGTGCGGCACTACCGCGGCGGTGCGCTGAACGATCGAGAGATCATGATGCGCCTGATTCTACCGATGGGCCTGGGGGCGATCGCCGGTGGTATCGGCGGCGGGTTACTTTCTTCTCTGGCACCGTCCGGCTCCCTAAAAGCAATGCTAGGCGTGATCCTGATCGTATCCTCGATCAAGGTTAGGAGGAGGCTGCACTGATCCACATCGAAATCGAACCCGTATGGCGCTTCAAGCGTGACGGCGACACACAATCCATCCTCGTAATGCTCGATTTCTTGAACGAAATTAGGATTACCGGAAAAATCGGCCGGGCCGCGGAGAGCGCCGGTGTATCTTACCGGCACGCATGGAATCTCATCGAGAAATGGTCCGCTTTCTTTGAGGCGCCGTTGGTGGAAAGAAAGCAGGGACGTGGAACGAGTCTGACGCCGTTTGGCGTCAAGCTGGTGTGGGCCGGGCAGCGGCTCCAGGCGCGTCTGGGACCTCAGCTCCAGAACCTGTCGCAGGAATTGGAAACCGAGATCAACCAATTCCTCCCGCACGGCCCTTCCATTATCCGTGTGCACGCAAGTCACGGATTCGCTGTTTCGAAGTTAAGAGAGCTGCTCGGCCGTGAGGCGGACCTGGGTGTGGACCTGCGATACGTCAGTAATCAAACCTCCCTGGTCTCTCTCGCACACGATGGTTGCGAGCTCGCCGGCATGCACCTCCCTCAAGGAGAACTTCGGGAGCGGAGCATCGCCGACAGCAAAGGCTGGCTGACTCCCAGTGTTCACCGCGTGATTGGCCTGGTGACGCGCGAGATGGGTCTGATGGTCAAGCGGGGAAATCCACTTGGCATAACCTCGCTCGAGCGGCTGCTCGATCCGGAGGTTCGGTTCGTGAACCGCGATCCCGACTCTGGAACCCGCTTGCTATTCGACCAGTTCCTGGCGCAACACAAGCTCGACGGCTCGCGCATCAACGGCTATGAGCAGGTTGAATTCACCCATCTGGCAGTAGCAGCCTACGTCGCCAGCGATATGGCGGATGTCAGCTTCGGCGTGGAGGCCGCGGCCCGGCAGTTCGATCTCGATTTTGTTCGGCTAGTCACGGAAGACTATTTCTTCGTCTGCCGAAAGCAAATCCTGGGGTTGGAGTCGATCAAACGTGTGCTGGCGATCATGCGAGGCGAAGAATTTCAAACCGCCGTCTCCCAGTTGCCGGGCTATCGATGCAAGGACGCTGGAGTTGTCAAAACCGTTCAAGAGGTTTTCCAGCGGTCGGGCTAGCAACCGGTCGCGGACGCCTACCGGAAAGGCACGGGTTGCCGCTCGGGCAGCATCACTCCGCCCCCAAAGCTCATCCGCACTGGCGGGGGACCGCCCTGGGTGATCCTCACCGCGCAGTACTTGAACTCGGGAATCTTCCCGAACGGATCGAGCACCGGGTTGGTCAGCATGTTCGCCGCCGCCTCGTAGTAACAGAAGGGGACGAATACCGTGCCGCGAGGCATTCCATCGTCGGCGCGTGCGTACAGTGAGATCTTGCCACGCCGTGATTCGATGGTGATCGTTTCCCCAGGGGGAACGCCCAACTTCTCAAGATCCAGCGGATGTATCGAAACCACCGGTTCCGGCTCAATGGAGTCAAGGTTCGAGGCGCGGCGCGTCATGGACCCCGTATGCCAATGTTCGAGCTGGCGGCCGGTGATCAGCACCATCGGGTACTCGGCGTCCGGACGTTCCGCAGCCGAGATAAGGTCGGCGGGAACGAACTTTGCCCGTCCGGATTCGGTCGGGAAGTTCTCGATAAACACCACCGGATCCCCCGGATCGCCCTCTTTCACGCACGGATAGGTGACAGACGACTCGCGCTCGAGGCGCTCCCAAGTGATGCCGGCGATCGAATCCATGCACGTCCGCATCTCGTTGAACACGTCGCGAGGATGGGAGTAATACCAATCGACGCCGACGCGGCGAGCCAGCTCGTTGAGGATCCAGAAATCTTCCTTCGAATCACCGGGCGGTTCAATCGCCTTGCGCCCAAGTTGGACCATACGGTCGGTGTTGGTAACAGTGCCGACCTTCTCGGGCCACGCCGTGGCCGCAAGCACGACGTCAGCAAGATAGGCCGTTTCGGTGAGGAAGATATCTTGCACGACCAGATGATCGAGTGTAGCGAGCGCTTCGCGGGCGTGATTGACGTCGGGATCAGACATGGCGGGGTTTTCGCCCATGACGAACATGCCGCGAATGTCGCGTTTCTTAGCAGCATGTAAAGTCTCCACGACGGTGAGGCCCGGATCCGGATCGAGCTCCATGTGCCACAGTTTTTCGAACCGCTGCCGCGCTGCCGGTGTACCGACGCGCTGGTAGTCGGGATAGAACATCGGGATCAGTCCGGCATCCGACGCTCCCTGCACATTGTTCTGTCCGCGCAGCGGATGCAGTCCGGACCCAGGCTTGCCGATCTGGCCGGTCGAAAGCGCCAGAGCGATCAGGCAGCGCGCGTTGTCGGTGCCATGAACGTGCTGAGAGATTCCCATGCCCCACAAAATGATGGATGCCTTGGAGGTCGCGTACAAACGGGCAACCTCGCGAATGGTCTTCGCATCGATGCCGCAGATCGGCGCCATTAATTCCGGCGAGAACTTCTTTACGTTCTCCGCAAGCGCCTCGTAGCCGGAGGTGCGGTCCGCGACGAAATCCTTGTCTACCAGGCCTTCCTCGACGATGACGTGCAACATTGCATTCAGAAGAGCCACATCGGTGTCGGCTTTGAACTGGAGATTGTAAGTGGCGTGCCGGGCCAGGTCGCCACGTCGGGGATCGGCCACGATTAGCTTCACGCCCGCTTTCACGGAGTTTTTGATAAAGGTCGCGGCGACGGGATGATTTACCGTCGGGTTGGCGCCAATCAAAAGCATCACTTCCGCGTTGGCGACGTCGCGCACCTGGTTCGACACCGCTCCCGAGTTGATGCCTTCCATCAGGGCCGCGACACTCGACGCATGGCATAGCCGCGTGCAGTGATCGACGTTGTTCGAACCGAAGCCGGTCCGCACCAGCTTCTGGAAGATGTATGCCTCTTCGTTGGTGCATTTGGCCGAGCCGAAACCGGCCAATGATCGCTTGCCGTACGTGTCGCGGGCCTCGCGGAATCCTTTGGCCGCGGCATCCAGCGCTTCTTCCCAGGTCGCCTCACGGAACACGTCCTGCCAGTTGTCAGGATCGACGACAAAATCTTTGGTCTTGGGCACGCCCGGCTTGCGAATTAGTGGCTTGGTGAGGCGATGCTTGTGCTGAACGTAGTCGAATCCGTAGCGCCCCTTCACGCACAGACGGCTCGAATTTGCGGGACCGTCCTTGCCCTGCACGTACAGGATCTTATTGTCCTTGATGTTGTAGGTGAGCTGGCAGCCGACGCCACAGTACGGACACACCGAATCGACCTGTTTGTCGGCGACGATCTTGCCGACCTCGCGCGCCGGCATCAGCGCACCGGTCGGACATGCCTGGACGCACTCACCGCAAGCGACGCACGTGGAATTTCCCATCAGGTCGTCGAGATCGAAGACAATCTTCGAATGGCCGCCACGAAAGGCATAACCGATTACGTCGTTCACTTGCTCTTCGCGGCAGGCGCGCACACAGCGTTTGCACTGAATGCAGGCGTCCAGGTTTACCGCCATAGCTGGATGCGAAAGATCTTCCGCAGGCTGCTGGCGCGCGCCAAAACGCGGCTTGCCTATGGACAACTTCTTAGCCCAAAGATCCAGCTCGGAATTGAGCGTGTAGGATGTTTCAGGAATATCCGCCAGCAGTAGCTCGATCGACATCTTCTGGCTGGTCAGAGCCCGCGCGCTGTTGCTGGTGACCTCCATCCCTTCCTTGGGATAGCGGCAGCAGGAGGGCGCCAGAACACGTTCCCCCTTGATTTCGACCATGCAGGTACGGCAATTGCCATCCGGCCGCATGCCCTCCATATAACAGAGGCGCGGAATCTCGACACCGTTCTGCTCCGCGGCCTGGAGGATCGTCTGATCGGAACCGCAGACCACGGTTTTCCCGTTTAAGAGGAAAGAAACGGGCGGCGCCGCCACTGCGGCCGGCGCGATATCGAGGAGGGCGGTATCGTTCTGCGGCATTACTCGACTTCCTTGGGAAAAAATTTTAAGACCGTGAGCGCCGGATTAGGCGCGGCCTGACCCAAACCGCAGATCGATGCATCCATCATCGCCTGGGATAACTCTTGCAAAAGCGGTGCATCCCATCGCTTCTGTTCCATCAACTGAAGCGCCTTGACCGTACCGACGCGGCAGGGCGTACACTGGCCACACGACTCGTCCGAGAAGAACTTCATCAGGTTGCGCGCGACCGCGGAGGCGGTGTCGTGGTTCGAAAAAATTACGATCGCCGCCGATCCGATGAAGCATCCATACGGGTTCAAAGTGTCAAAATCGAGTGGAATGTCGGCTTTGTCCGCCGGCAAAATTCCGCCCGACGCCCCGCCTGGAAGATATCCGTATAGCTCGTGGCCGTCGAGCATGCCGTCACAGTATTCGTCGATGAGTTCCCGCAGAGTAATCCCCGCGGGCGCAAGATGCACGCCTGGCTTCTTGACGCGGCCGCTTACGGAAAACGACCGCATACCCTTCCGCCCGTTTCGGCCCTGGCTGGCAAACCAAGCCGGTCCTTTCTCGAGGATGTCGCGCACCCAGTGCAGTGTCTCCATATTGTGCTCAAGCGTCGGACGGCCAAACAGGCCGACCTGAGCCACGTATGGCGGGCGCAGACGTGGCTCGCCGCGTTTGCCCTCGATGGATTCGATCATCGACGATTCTTCGCCGCAGATGTAGGCGCCTGCGCCTCGCCGAAGATGGATGGCCGGAATCGCGTAGGGAGGATCCGCCTGTAAAGCTGCAATCTCTCGTTCGAGAATCGCCCTGCAGCCGTGATATTCGTCGCGGAGGTAAATATAGATCGCCTCGATGCCTACGGCCCATGCCGCAATCAGCGCGCCTTCAAGAAAGCGGTGGGGGTCGCGCTCCAGGTAGTAGCGATCCTTAAAAGTGCCCGGTTCGCCTTCGTCGATGTTGATCGCCATCAGCCGCGGTGCGGGTTCGGCCGAAACCAGCTTCCATTTACGTCCGGCGGGGAAACCAGCACCGCCCAAACCGCGCAGTCCCGAGTCTTCCATAACCGCGATGACGTCGGCGGACTTCTTTTCCCCGGCGATGCACGACGCGGCGAGCCGATATCCACCGGCGGCGCAATAAGCCGCGTAATCGATGTGGCCGGGAGTAACCACGCCGAGCTTGGGGTGAGTCACGTGACCGGCTTTGACGGCTTGCTCCACTTGCTTGGCGGTTGCATTCGGGATGGGATTCTGACCGACGACAGCAACGGGCGCGGTCTCGCAGCGGCCTACACACGGCGCGTGCAGAACGCGAACGCCGCTGCCGAGCAGAGCGGGCAACTTAGCGAGCAAATCATGCGAGCCCGCGAGCTCACAGGCGATCGAATCGCAAACGCGGACTGTGATCGCGGGAGGCGCCGTATCGCCCTCTTTGATCACGTCGAAGTGATGGTAGAACGTCGCCACTTCGTAGACTTCCGCCATCGCCATCTTCATCTCGGCGGCGAGCGCGACCAGATGCCGGGCGGAAAGGCAACCGTAGCGGTCCTGGATCTTGTGTAGATGCTCGATCAGAAGATCGCGGCGACGCGGCGCATCTCCTAGGACGGCAAGGACATCCTCCCGAGCCTGAGGATCAACCTGGCGGCCCTTCGGCCTCGAACGTACGCCGCCACCCTTGCCACGCTTCTTGTTTTTTGGGGCAGATTCAGGCGGGGGTGATGCTACAGAATTGCTCATCTTGAAGGCTAACTGTCATGTTATCATGTCTATGAGGCCGCTCGCTTTATGCATGTTGAGTTTCTTGGCGTTCCACGCCAGCGCGCCGGCATCTCCCAGCTGGAAGTGCAAGCAAATACGCTAGGTCAGCTGCTAGGCACTCTAGCATCGCAAATTCCACCGTTGAGCGAATTCATCGCAGTGGACCGCCTTCATTCCTCGTTTATTGCCAACCTGAACGGCGATCAATTTATCAGTGATCCGGCGACGCCGCTGGTTAAAGAGGATCGCGTACTCATCCTCTCTGCCGACGCAGGCGGATAAAGGAAGCCGATGCCCTTCGGTTACCACGGATCATATCTTCGGATCGACGTTTCCACAGGTAGCTCCGAGTATGTCCCGCTGTCCGATGCGGTTCTGCGCCAATTCCTCGGAGGCAGCGGGCTGGGCGTAAAGCTGCTGCTCGACGAAGGCGCGGCGGTTATGGACCCCCTCGCGCCCGAGGCTCCTCTTGTTTTCGCCTTCAGTCCGCTGGTCGGAAGTCCCCTGACGACTTCAGCTAAATTCGCGGTGGTAAGCAAGAGTCCTCTGACCGGGCGCATCAACGACTCGCTCGCCAGCAGCGGCTTTGCGATCGCAGGAAAGCGTTGCGGCTGCGATGCAATCGTAATCGTCGGTCGCGCGGCCGAGCTTTCGGTCCTGGTGATTGATGAAACGGGCGTTCGTATCGAGCCCGCAACAGAGTATCGCGGCGCGACGTGCCAGGCGACCGAAGCTGGGCTCAAAGCTCGCCTTGGCGCAAATTATCGGGTCGCGTCGATCGGACCAGCCGGGGAAAACCTGGTTCGCTACGCCACCATCTCGCACGACGGCCGGCATGCCGGACGCGGCGGCAGCGGAGCCGTCCTTGGCGCCAAGAACATCAAGGCGATTGCTCTGCGAGGAACACAGCGCGCCGAGTGGGCGAATCCTGGCGAGCTCACGACCATTAGCAAGAGCCTTTCAAAACGGTCGTTCGGCCCCGCCACTGCGAAGTACCGCGAACTGGGCACTGCAACCAATCTGCTCACATTCAACCGATTCGGCGCGCTGCCGACGCGCAACTTTCAGAGCGGCACGTTCGATGAGGCTGCGAATCTTTCGCCCGAGCAGTTGAGCACCACTCGTTCCAAAACACGCGAAAGCTGTGTGAACTGCACCATCGGCTGCGAACACATTTATTCGCTGGGCTCGTCTGATAAGGGCCGCGGAGTGCGCGTCGAGTATGAAAGCCTGTTCGCACTGGGTTCGTTGTGCGGAGTAAGCGACTCAGAAGCCGTGCTGCGCGCTTCTAAGCGTTGCGACGAACTGGGGCTCGACACGATCAGCACGGGAGGCACGATCGCGTTTGCCATGGAGTGTGTCGAGCGCGGATGGATCGACGAACCGTGGCTCACCTTCGGTAGCGGCGACGCGCTGCTCCGCGCGATCGATTTGATTGGCTCGCGCCATGGAATCGGCGACTTACTGGCGGAAGGCAGCCGCAGAGTAGCTCACGCGGTGGGACACGATAGCATCGCCTTCGCGCCACAAGTCAAAGGCCTTGAGATCCCTGGCTACGAGCCGAGAGCCTTGCAAACGATGGCGTTGGGCTTCGCTGTAGGCGCGCGTGGCGCAGACCACAACCGGAGCGGCGCATATGAGGTAGATTTCTCGGACAAGGTCGACCGGCGACACTTGACGCTAGATGCCGTTCGCCACGCCATCGATACCGAGGACAAGGCCGCGCTGATGGATTCGATGATCCTCTGCAAGTTTCTGCGCGGCGTGTTCGAGGATTTTCATATCGAAGCGGCGGAGATGCTTCGCAGCGTTACCGGCTGGGACGTGACCGCCGACGAATTGCGTGAAACCGCGAAACGTATCGTCTCCGCCAAACGGCAATTCAATCTTCTCGCCGGTTGGACGCCAGCGGAGGACACGCTCCCGGATCGGTTTCTCAACACCCCGCTACCCAACGATCCCGAGGCTTCGCTCAGCCGCGAACTTCTGGATTCATTAGTGAGCGAGTACCATCGTCAGAGGGGTTGGTAGCCCGCTTCGGAGAGCGCCGCCAGGTAGTCCTCGCGCGTATTCAGATTGCGCAGCGTTCGGAGGTCCGGGTCGACCGAAATCATGTCCTCTGGCCGTACGCGGCGAGTGCGCACTGCATCAAACAGAAACACCGGCCGCAACTTGTCTTTTTCCAACAATGCTTCGACATGTGGCAGAGTATCGCGCCGATACACCGCGGAGAGAGGATGAGGGAATCCGTCGATTTCCATGACGGCGATGTCATGATCGCCCAGTAGCTCGACCATCCGCTCAACGAATGCCGGCTCAAGCAGCGGGACATCGCAACTGGTTATATACGCGGCATCGACGGAATCCGGCAACGCTTTCAACCCCGCACGCAATCCTTCCAGGGGTCCCCGCTGTTCGCGTTCATCGCGGGTGATTTTGACGCCGGGAGGCAGTTCCGGTAACGACTGGTCGCGCGCCGCCACGACTACGATAGGTGAAACGACGGTCCCGAGCAGGCGCACCACGCGTTGAAGCATCGTCTCGGGACCAAAGGGCAGCGTAGCTTTGGGAACGCCCATCCGGGTGGACCTTCCTCCGCACAAGACAATACCACCCGCAGTCACGGCTTCATTCCCAGGCGGGCCAGCGCTTCTTTCGTCGAGGCTTGCTGTAGCAGCTTCATGAACGCTACGACTCCAGGTCGATTTGCGCGCGATTTTGGCACGATGAAATCGTACTGCTCCTCTTGTACCGGCAAGAATCCAAGTCCGGCGTTACGAGCGATGGTATCGAGCGTCATGCCCCAATCGGCACGGCCTTGGACTACGGCCGCCGCGACGGCATTGTGATTTCGCGGCTGTACGGCATAGCCGTGTGGCCTTATGCCCCCGAGCAGGCGATCGATCAACACCCGCGTGCCGCTCCCCTGGTTGCGATTCACCATCACACATGCCGGATCGTTCATAGCAATCGCGATGGCATCCCGTGCGGTTTTTCCTTCGAAACGGACATCTCCATGGCGGAACACAAGACCCTGCAGTCGTCCATAACCGGGAATGAGCTGTAGCGCCGGAGTCAGGAAAGGCCGATTGTATTCGTTGGTCTTCGGATCTAGCAGGTGGACGCCGGCGATATCGCATTCGCCGCGCTTGGCGGCATCTAATCCTGCAGTGCTGCCCACGGCGAGAAACTTCGAAAGCACGCCCTGACGTTGCAGCTCTCCAAGAAGAAAATCCAGGCCGATGCAATGGCTACCGATCACAACAAGATCGGCTAACTGCAAATCGCGCCCCAGAAGCTGGACGCTGACCGTGGTACCGGCCTCGACGATTTCCACATGGCGCCCAATGGTCGCGAATCCGTCGGCTCGACTGAACGTTGTGACGCTGCCAGACCCTTGCCCCATAGGGTACGCGGCGAGCCCCTCGTTCGGAGTCTCGACTAGTCCCACGAGAAGATATTCCGTCCGGCCGATCTCGCTATTCACTTTGACGGCCAGTTTGGCCGGTACAATCGTTCTTTCTTCCGAGCCGCGGCCCGCGAGCATGCGAATCACGGGGGCAACAAACTCGTGGAACGTGAAGATCGCCGACGTTGGAAATCCTGGAAGCACGACCACGGCACGTCTTCTACTCGCAGCGAGGCAAATCGGTTTACCGGGCTTGAGCGCCACGCCGTGCGCGACGATACCGGGATCATCGAGTTCGGCGACAACCCTATAGGAAACGTCGCCTGCGCCCTTGCTTGTTCCGCCGGACATCAGCACAACGTCGGCGACCGCCAGTGCATGCTGCAATCGTTCGCGCAAGGCGGTCACGTTGTCGTGCGTGATACCAAGTCGCATTGGTTCGCCGCCCAATTCCTGCACGGCGTCAGCCAAAACCTGCGCGTTGGAGTCGTAAACCTTGGCCGGTTGCATTGGGTAGCCGGGCGCAATGATCTCATCTCCAGTTGAAAGGATCGCGACAATCGGCTTCCGCCAGACCTTGAAGCTTGCGACACCTATCGCGGCGAGAACTCCAGTATCGCGGCTGGTCAACAGTCTTCCTTGACGAAGAATCGTCTCGCCAGCGGTGATGTCAGTCCCGGCAAATGAAATACCGCTGCCCGCCGTAACTGCCCGCGCGACTCGAAGCTCGCTGCCGCGCGTCTCCGAGTACTCGACCATGACCACGGCGTCGGCGCCGCGCGGCACCATGCCGCCGGTTGCAATTAATACCGCCTTGCCAGGTTGAATTACCGTGGTCGGAACGACGCCCGTGTGTATCTCCTCGTCACCCAACAGCACGGATCTTGGAACTTCCTCAGACGCGCCGAAAGTGTCTTCTGCGACGACGGCGAAACCATCGACATTCGAACGATCGAACGAAGGCACGTCCACTGGCGACAGCACATCCGCCGCCAGCACTCGGCCGAGTGCCGTGTCGAGAGGGATTACTTCGGTGCCGAGCGGAGTCAGATCGATTGCGGCTCGGAACCGTCGCTCCGCTTCATCCCGGTCGAGTACCTGGAGGAACTGTTCTTGCTCAGGCATGTGCTTCAGGCATAAAGCCAAACCTTGACCTCGGAGCCGGCCGCGAACCCCTCGCTATCGTCACCCACGATGACGAAGCCGTCCGCGCGCGTCGTTGACGATAAGAGCGACGCACCGCCCACGGTCAGTGGCTCGACCAGATCGCCTTCGATTTTCACACGGGCGTAGTCAAGACGGCCGATGGGCGAACTAATCTTGCGATTCAAGATGCCATGGACTGCTCGATACGGCCACTCTTTGGGGCGTCCTCCGAGCGCTCGAATCGCACGCCCGGCGAAGAAATCGTACGCGCATAAACTCGACACTGGATTGCCCGGTAGCAAGAAAATCAGGCGATGTCCTATCTTGCCAAATCCGGTGGGACTGCTCGGCCGCATCGCGATTCCATGTACGGCCAGCTCGCCATGTTGCGCGACAAGCATCGGCGCCAAGTCCTCGATGCCTACACTCGATCCTCCAGAGACAATGACGACGTCTGCGTCAGAGTGAAGCGCTTCAAGGATGGCGTTCGGATCGTCGCGAACCAAGCCTGGGAAGTCGACGACGCCTCCGTCGCGCTCGATCAGGGCCGAAAGCATCGGCCCGTTCGCATCCACGATATGAAAACCACTTGGATGCGACCCCGAAGGTAGTAGTTCGTTCCCTGTCACGGCAAGCCGTACCCGCGGCCGGCGAACCACACATGCCTCTCCCTGGCCAACAGAGCTGAGGACACCCAGATCTTGGGGGCGCAATGCGCGTCCGAGCCCAAGCAGTATCGTGCCGCGCACGATATCTTCGCCGCGCCTCCCCAGATTCTTTCCGGGAGAGACAGCTGCCAGGGCGCTGATGCGACGCGGATCATCGTCACTAGACTCCGCTTCTACCCATTCTGCAGGAAGCACTGCGTCGGCGCCGCGCGGCATCGGCGCGCCTGTCATGATGCGAACCGCCTCGCCAGCGGAAACACATCCTTCAAACGGTGAGCCGGGCATGGAATTGCCTATGACTGTCAGCGGTAGCCGAGTATAAGAGGTTGCACCTTCCGTGCTGTCCGCCACAAGGGCGTACCCGTCCATCGTGGCGCGATCAAAACCTGGCACATCCACATCGCTGACAACCGGGGCAGCCAGCACGCGACCGGCCGCGTTCCCCAGCGAGACAATCTCGGCATTCAGCGGTTGCAACTGGGAGTCCAGCCACCCGAGTGCGGCGTCCACTGTGTGACGCTGTGCGAACCCTCGCATCCGCACGTCGTCGTTGGCTCCTTTGTTGGTGTGGCGCATGGCGGGATCAGACGAAACTAATATTAACCTACCGCCGAACTTTCCTCCGGAGCGGACTCTATCGGATATGGCGTGACGTCGAGGGGATCCGTCCCTGATTTGGCCGTCTTATTCGCTGTAATCCTCGGAGGCGGACGGACGGCCGACGCCGTACGCCTCTAGAACATCCTCCAACACGACGACGCCGAGCAATTGCCGAACATTTGCTCGGCTCACGACTGGCAATACGTGAACCTTCGCCTTGCCCATCCTCTCCAACGCGAGATTTAAGGTGTGATCCGGGTGAACGTGAGGGAATTCTTTCGCGTCCGCTTTTGAGCCGAGAATTTCTCGGAGCGTAGCAGTCGAATCCCCAGGATTCTCGTTCGGGGCTCGCATCACCTGAGCGATCCGAATTCTGCCGTGATTGGAGCGGGATTCGGCAGTCGGAAGATGTACGCCGTCCTGATCGGCCAAAGCCTCGTAGATCGGTATTCGCTGAAACCGTTGAGAGATAAAGAACGCGATCAAATTCGAAATCATGAGCGGGACGATGATCGTGTAGTCCCGCGTCATTTCGAAGATCATGATGACCGAGGTGAGCGGCGTACGGACGATTCCTGCAAACGCGGCGCCCATACCCACTAGAGCGTACGCTCCCGGGCCGGCCGTGTAGTTCGGCAGAAAGTAGTGGGCGACACTGCCGAGGGCGCCGCCCATCATCGCGCCGATGAACAGGCTAGGCCCAAAGATGCCACCGGCGTTGCCGGAGGAATAACAGACCGCGGTCGCCACGATCTTCAAGACCGCCAGCAAGACCACCACCTGAAGGACCATATCGCCGTTGAGGACCTTCTCGACATAGTTGTAGCCGACCCCCATCACCTCGGGCACGAAATAGCCGATCAGGCCCACGGACAGTCCGCCGATTGCTGGTTGTAGCCAGACGCTCCACTTGGGCAGCCGCATGAACCATAGCCGCAGCCCCAGCAGCAGCTTCACGAAGCAGACAGACCCCAGCCCGCCCACGACACCGAGTACGGCGTAGATTCCGAATTCCGCTGGGTGGACGAGGCGGTAGCCTGAGACATGAAATAGAGGATCATCGCCCAGCACCAAGTGCAGGACCATCCAAGAGGTGGCCGAACTCAGTACGGTGGTGCCTAGCACCGATGCGTGCAAATCCCCCATGACTTCTTCAAGAGAGAAGAGCACGCCGGCAATTGGCGTGTTGAACGCTGCGGCCAACGCAGCGGAACAGCCCACGGGAACCAGAGCCTTCACTCGCTCCTGACTGAGTCCCAGCTGGCGTGCGATTACGGATGCCAGACCCGCGCCTATGTGTGCCGATGGACCCTCGCGTCCTAGGGCGATGCCGCTTGCCAGCGATGCGGAGCAACAGACGAACTTCCCAACGACGGTGCGAAACGAGATCCGACCTTCATTCACAAAGAGCGCGAATTTGGTCTGTGGAATGCCGCTGCCGCGCGCGAGAGGAAAGTATCGCCATAACAGGTATCCAGTCACTAGCGAACCAAGTGTGGGCACCAAGATGCGATGCCAACCGGCTCCGCCAGGAGGATACATTCGTGCTGCCAGACGTCCAGTAAGGAGAATGAACGCGACGATTACCAAACCGACGAGCGCACCGATCAGGAGGCTCAGGACAATGGCAAGCTGATTCTCGTTCTGCCGGAGTCCTTCCAGAAGTCTCTTCAATTTGGAGGACAAACCTGATTGGGGGTGAGTCTTCATCTACTCGGCTCGGCAGGCGAACGATGGACGTCGGGGAAACGCTATTCCTAGCAAATACTATTATCGCGACCAAGGCGGCCGAGGCCACCCTTTTGTCGACAAATTGCGGATCGCGCGAACATGACTACAGTCTGGACTGTATGTGTCCGGTCAGTGCGAGGGCGGATGACGGATCGTGGTACTCTCGGACCGATCAACAGCATGAACCCCAAAGTCAACTGGTTCTTTGACAAGGACACGCCCTGGAAAGAATCGTACGAAAAGCTGCGCATCATCGTGCTTGATTGTGGGCTCACCGAGGAGCTGAAGTGGGGCTGCCCGTGCTACACGATCAACAAGAAGAACGTGGTACTGATCCACGGCTTCAAGGACTATTGCGCGCTGCTATTCCACAAGGGCGCACTGCTAAAGGATAAGGAGGGCATCCTGATACAGCAGACGGAGAACGTGCAGGCGGCGCGGCAGATCCGTTTCAAGGGTTTGCATGAGATTGTCAAGCTGGAACGCTTGCTCAAAACCTACATCCACGAGGCCGTGGAAGCGGAGAAGGCCGGCCTGAAGGTGGCGCTGAAGAAGACGTCGGGGTTCGAGATGCCGGAGGAGTTCGCGCTTAAATTGAAGTCGTTGCCGGCCCTGAAGAAGGCCTTCAATGCCCTTACACCTGGGCGGCAGCGCGGCTACCTCCTCCACTTCTCCGCAGCCAAACAAAGCCAGACGAGGGCGGCAAGGATCGAGAGGAACGTAGACCGGATCATGGCGGGAAAAGGCTTGGAGGATTAGTGGCTCAGGCCAGGAACATATCCCACAACGGCGTCTTCAACCGCCGCCCAATGCGGTTATTCTGAGGTATGAGTACCATCCAGGCTGCTGCGCCGGGGCAGACCCTGCGCGAGAGGACCTCCTACGCAGTGCTGACCATGATCAGCTTCTGCCACTTGCTGAATGACATGATTCAGTCGCTGTTGCCGGCGATTTATCCCATCCTCAAGGGCAATTTCCATCTGGACTTCGGCCAGATCGGCCTGATCACTTTTACCAGCCAGCTCACGGCGTCGGTACTGCAGCCTGTTGTGGGATGGTTTACGGATAGACGTCCACAGCCATTCTCTCTCAGCATCGGTATGGGCTTCACACTATTGGGACTGGTGATGCTATCCACCGCTTCGTCGTTTCTTCTGATTCTGGCGGCGGCGGCGATGGTGGGGATTGGCTCCTCGGTGTTTCATCCGGAATCATCGCGCGTCGCGCGAATGGCCTCGGGCGGGCAGCATGGCTTCGCGCAATCGTTTTTTCAAGTAGGAGGGAACGCGGGCTCGGCCTTAGGCCCCCTCTTGGCGGCGTTCATTGTGGTGCCGCACGGACAAGGAAGCCTGGCGTGGTTTTCGCTGGCGGCGTTGTTGGGGATGGTCCTGCTCGGCAAAGTGGGTCTGTGGGCGAAGGGCCATCGGGCGGCGCGCGCGAATGCGCCGAAGGCGAGCGATCACGACGCGCACAGTTTGCCGGCCAATAAAGTGAAGTGGAGTATAGCGATTCTGGTGGTGCTGATTTTCTCCAAGTACATCTACCTGGCCAGCTTGACCAGTTACTATACCTTCTATCTCATCAGCACGTTTCACGTTCCCGTGCAGAGCGCGCAGGTATATCTTTTCGTGTTCCTTGGCGCGGTCGCGCTCGGCACGATACTGGGTGGTCCCATTGGCGATCGCGTCGGACGCAAGTACGTGATCTGGTGTTCGATCTTGGGCGTGCTGCCCTTCACGCTAGCGCTGCCCTACGCCAACCTCACGTGGACCGTGATCATCAGCGGAATCATCGGTCTGATTCTGGCATCGGCGTTCCCGGCGATTGTGGTGTACGCCCAGGAACTGCTGCCCGGCAAGGTAGGCATGATCTCCGGGTTATTCTTCGGCCTGGCTTTCGGCACCGCGGGCATTGCAGCGGCGCTCTTGGGCGAACTTGCGGATCACACCAGCATCGGTTTTGTATATCGCGCCTGTGCCTTCATGCCGCTGCTAGGATTGTTGACAGTGTTCCTGCCCGACATTGACGGCGTCATGCGGCGGGACGCTAAAATGCGGAAGGCTTAGCAGTGGCCCCTGCCTGAAGTCGGTCGAACGCTTCGGAATTAACGAGGACTCCCGTCGTGAACAGCTGAAATAGCTATTGCTTGATCACGATAAACCACGCAGCGACGATCGGGCCCTGTGGCCCGCGGCCACGTCCGCCCGGCGCCGGCGGAGTTGCTCCAGGAGCTGGCGCGGGAGCCGGACCGCGCTCAGGCTGGAACAGATAGGCGTTGTGCGACTTTGGATCCACGGCGATGGTCTTGGCCCCGGCGAAAGTGTCGACCGTGGCAACCGTCGTGTACTTGTCGGGCGAATCCTGGTGGACCACTGTCACGTTGCCCTCGCCCCCATTTGGAATGAAGATGAGTTTCTTCGACGAGTCCCATCCCAGGGCGTCCACACGCGTGCCATTCTTGATGCTCGCCACGATTTTGCCCGTATCAGCATCGACGACCACGGAAGTATTACTGCAACCTGAGAAGATGCGGTTCGACGCTTTGTCATATGCGATGCCCGTCGGCCCTTTACACGGATCTAGCGGCCACGAGGCGGTCGCCTTCCACGTCTTGACGTCGATCACTTGGATCGTGTTCTTGATCTCGTTGTTGACGAAGATGTGTCCTTTGCCATCGGCCGCAGCGCCTTCGGGCGAGGTGTCTTCGAGCTCGGCAGTTCCGACGATGTCGCCCGTCTTGGGATCGATCGCCATCAGCGTGCCGATCGGGCGGCTGTGATTCGTCAGAATGATCTTGTCGTCGGGCTCATCGTACATGATGCCGTCGAGGCCACCCTGCATCACTGGAATTTGCTTGATCACGGCCAGCGTCTTCAAATCGAACATGGTGACGGTTGAGTCCATGCCGTTGGTGGTAAAGCCGTGCCCGGACTTGGTGGCGATGCCTGCCCCGTGCACGCCGGGCGTGTTGGGAATATCACCAAGTACCTTGCCGGTGGAGCCTTCCACCACCATCATGTGGTTGGCCCGGGCAACGAACACGCGTCCCGTAGCAGATTCAACGGCGATGTAATCCGTGCCTCCGTCGCCCTTGATGTCGAATTTTTCGATCTTGAACGTCTGCGCTTGCCCGATGCTGAGCGTTACAAGGCTGCTTGCGAAGAGAAGCGCAGGGGCGGTCAGTAAACGTTTGGTCATATAGCCTCCATTGTGGTTAGTCGGCAATTAGTGCGCTGACGAAACGTGTTCGATTGTCAGCAAAGTGAATGATCCGGGCAGCACCGGTCCCCTGCCTCGCCCACCCGCGGGCGCTGGACCGAATTTTCCGGAAACCACGAACACGCGGTGATTGGCGGGGTCGAGCCCCATGTTGCGCGAGCCCTGTGGCGTCGGTACGTTTTCGACCACGTGGTACTGGTCCGGAGAGTCCTGATGAATCACCGTGAGCGTGCCGTCCGCGTTCGAGGCAAACGCATCGCCAGTGGCTACGTCGAACCCGGCGCCGTCCACTCCCGTACCAATCGGCAAAGTCGCCACCACCTTGCCCGCCTGATAGTCGGAAACTGCCATCAATCCGCTGCGGCATCCGCTGAACAAACGATGATGGGCCGTGTCGATGGCCATCGGCACCGGCTGTTTGCACGGAGCAGTGGACCAGCGCCGCGTCACGGTCGCAGTCTTCGCGTCGATCTCCACCACCTCGCTCGTGTCGGTGAGATTGGCGTACACCTTGCCGTCGCCGGCCGAAACACCGTTTTCCGGCTTGCCGCCGAGCGGAATGTTGGTGATCAGAGTTCCCGCCTTCGGATCGATCACCGTTGAGGAATGCGCGTCGCCATTCAGCGTGAAAACACGGTTCGACGCGCTGTCATAAAGGATGGCATCGGCGTCTTCCGCTGCCGGAATCCGGCCGATCACCTTAAAGGTCTTCAGATCGAACATGGCCACGGATTGGTCGTTACCCTGGGTGGCGAATCCGTGGCCGGTGGCTTGCGCGATCGCGGTCCCATGCGCGCCCTGAATGCCGCTGACCTCGCCGATCAACGTTCCCTTGTCTTCGTCGACCACCATCACGCGATTCTGCCGCGCGATAAATAAGCGGTGATTAGGCGGATCGGGGATCACATAATCCCAGCTCCCGTCTCCACCGAGCGTGTAGGTGTGCGTAACGCGATACCCCGGCGAGGACTGAGCAAAGAGTGACGCCGCACCCGCCAGAATCAGATTGATTGCGCCGGTGCGCATTAAGAAGGCTTACCGCCCCACGACGATGATTTCGAAGCTATCGGCAACCACAGAGGCGTTCTTACCCTGCTTGCCGTCCTTACCTACGGCGGGAGGCCCCGATTCGGCGGCCGGCAGATACAGCTTATGGGCCTTCTGATCCGCTGCAATGGTCCGCGCGAGACGTTGCGTTTCGATTGTGGCCACCGGTTCGAACTTGCCGGGAGAGGTCTCGCCGACCATTGTGATGTTTCCATCGCGGCCATTCGCGCTGAACGCATAGCCATCGTCAAAAGCAACGCCATCGGGTCCCGCGCCGATTGCCGGTGTCGCGAGCACCTTCCCGGTGGCAGGGTTGCTGACGATCATCATCTTGTTGTCGCAGACTGAATAAAGGTTGATTTTCTTCAGGTCGAACGCCAGTCCGCTGGGACTGTCGCAGGGTGCGATCGAATAACGTTTTGCAACCAGCGCGTTTTTCGCGTCGACCTCGATGATTTCATTCTTATCCTCGATGTTGACGTAGATGTGTCCCTTGCCGTCGATCTGCGCGAACTCCGGCTTGCCACCCACGGGGATGGAGGCTGCGACAACGGCCAATGTCTTGGCATCGATCGCCGTCGAATCGCTGCTGCGCCCGTTGAAGGTGAACACGCGGTGGGACGTCGGCTCGTAAATGATCGAATCAGGGTTCTGGCCGGTCTTGACCTTGGTCTTGACCGCGAGAGTCTTGAGATCGAACACGGTCACGTCATTGTCGCCGCCATCGCTGGTAAATCCGACGCCAAGATCGTCGGCAATCGCGATCCCGTGTACGCCGGTGGTGCCCATAATCGTGCCAACTAACTTGTCCGTGTTGGTATCGATCACCTCAGTCTGTCCGCCGTGAGAGACGTAAAGGCGGTGGTTGTTGCTGTCTACATAAGAGTAGTCCCAGCGGTTTCCGCCGCCGATCTTGATTTTTGTGATGACCTTGTATGTAGGCGCCGCGGCGAAGGCAGCAGCGGCGGTGACGATCAGAAGAAAGGACGCTTTCATGGGGTTCAACTCCTTTGCCACCGTTCAGCTTAACGCCGGATTCTGAAGATTGGCTGAATGAAGCGCCTATATCTTCGTCGAAGGTACCCTCGAAGTGTCCGTAGCGAGGACCGGCCGGACATCTCGGGCCACAAAATTCACCTGGAATTTCGATCCGATGCCCTCGGTGCTTTGGACTTCGATCGAGGCGCCGTGTACCCGTGCGATGCTTTTTGCCAGAGATAAACCAAGGCCGTGGCCGCCTGCGGCTCGCGCCCGGTCGGTGCGGTAGAAGCGTTCGAAGATGTGAGGTAAATCTCTTTCGCCGATGCCGACGCCGAAATCCTCGATGATGACCGAGACCCACGATTCCTTGTTCTCTACGCTCAGAACAACGTCGCCGCCCGGGCGCGAAAATTTTAAGGCATTATCCAGAAGCACTAGAAACAAGCGATGCAGCGCCGGACGGTTGCCCGCTACAATGGCAGGCTCATCGCCATGTAAGTCTTTGAGGCGAACCTGCCGCATCTCGGCGAGGCTTCGCATTTCATCGCAGACATCGGCGAGCACTTCGCGCACGTCCACAGCACCCAGCGGCATCTCGACAGTGGCCGCATCGCTTCGCGCCAGGATGAGCAACTCTTCCACCAGACGTGTCATTCTTTCGGCCTCGGCGGCTACCTCCTGAAGGGAGTCGCGATAGGATTCGGGCGTCCGGGCCCGGCGCAGCGCCAATTCTGCGGTGGTCCGGATCACGGCCAAAGGCGTGCGCAACTCATGCGAGGCATCCGCGGCGAATTGCGACAGCGTCTTCACCGCCGATTCCAGCCGGCCGAACATGCTGTTTAAGACTTCCGTGAGCCGTGCCAGTTCATCTCCCGTGGCGGGAACGGGAAGCCGCTCGGCAAGATTCTCGATGCTGATCGTGAGTGCCGCCGCGGCAATGTCATTGACCGGTTTCAGCGCGCGCCCGCTCAGCCAGGCACCCCCGAGGCAGGCGATTACGATCACCACAGGGATCATGCTCCACAGCAGAAAGCGCAATAGGTCCAGCGTATGCTCCGCATTGGCGACGGGAGCGGCAATCTCCAGGTCGAAAACCTCCTGGTTGAATGTGAACTGCCGGCGCAAGCTTCGACCAGTAGATTCGGGCTTCTGAGCGCTCGCCGGATAGTGGAAGGTAAAACCCGCGGCGCCATGCACCTCGACGTAGCTCGAAGGCGGTAATGCCTGGCAGAATTCTTCCAGTTCGTCACGGAGTTGCTCGCCGGCAGCTCCATGAGCGGATTCACTCGCAAAATACCGCTCGAACCGGCTGGCGCGCCCTTCCAGGTCTTGATCGATCTCCTCCATCAGACGGTGACGAAGAGACAGCCAGATCAGCCCGCTGAACAAGCTCAGCCCTGCCGCCAGAACGACTGCGTACCAGACCGTCAATCGAAAACGAATCGAGCGCCGGTGCATGCTCTCAAGGCTCCCGCATCATGTAGCCGAATCCGCGGACGGTATGAATCAGCTTGAGCTCACCGGTATCCACCTTGAGCCGGAGGTGCCGCATGAATACTTCTACGGTGTTCTCGCTGACTTCCGTGCCGAATCCCCACACCGATTCGAGGATCGTATCGCGGCTAATCGCACGTCCGGGATTCCGCATGAAAAGTTCGAGAAGTTTATACTCGCGTGGGGTAAGGCTTAGTGCTTCCCCGCCGCGCGTGACGCGATGACGAGCAGGATCGAGCACGACATCCGCCACTTGGAGACACACGGGCTGTGGAATGGAACCTCGGCGGCTCACTGAGCGCAGCCGAGCTAATAGGACCTCGATCGAAAACGGCTTGGTCAAGTAGTCGTCGGCTCCAGAATCGAGACCGATCACGATATCGGAGGCTGTATCGCGCGCAGTAAGCATCAGAACCGGCGTCTGGTTGCGCTGCTCGCGCAGTTTCCGGGCCACCGTCATGCCGTCCATACCTGGAAGGGTGACGTCGAGCAGAATCACGTCAAAGGCCGAAGACCGGGCGATATCAAAGCCCTGGTTGCCATCCCCGGCCACCACCACCTGATGGCCTTCCTCGCTCAGGGTGCGTTCCAGGAGTTCGGCCATCCGCCGCTCGTCCTCAACCACCAGAATCTGCATTCACCATGAGCGTAACAGAGAAGCCTGAAAGAAGGCTGAAAAGACAAGGGTCTTCAGCAATTTTTCAGGATAGGATGGTTCACTTGAGGTAAGTCATGAAAATACGATTTTTCAGATGGTTTAGCGTGATCGGCTGGGCCATCGCAGCCGCTTCAGCCTATGGGCAGGGCGCCGCGCAGGCGCAGTCGGCGCCCCTCACTCTGACACTAAAAGACGCGCTTGCGCGAGCCCAGATGAATGCGCCGCAACTTCTCTCGGCGGTGAACGACGCAAGCGCCGCTCATGAGGACCTATTGCAGGCGCGCGCCGCCCAGCGTCCCAGTGCGAGCTTTAAGTCGGAATATCTCGGCACGCAAGGCAATGGAGTTCTTCCAAGCGGCCGGTTCGTTACCAACGACGGTGTGCACGTGTATCGGGATTTGGGCATAGTTCACCAGGATTTCACCGCTGCCTTAACCAAAACCGGTCCCCAGCGCGCCGCCGCTGCCGAGACGCTGGCACAAGCGCGAGCCGAAATCGCGCGAAGGGGACTCGCGGTTACGGTGACCAGAGCGTACTACGCGCTCCTCACGGGACAGCGCAAGTACGCCACGGCGCAGCAGGCTCTCGATCAGGCCAGGCGCTATCTGGACATTACGCAGAGCCTGGATCGCGGCGGCGAAGTGCCGCATAGCGATACGGTTCGCGCCGACTTTCAGCACTCCCAGCAGGAACAAGCTTTCGAGGAAGCGAAACTGGCGATGGATAACGCGCGGCTGGACCTGGCGGTTCTGCTGTTCCGTGATTTCGACCAGAATTTCACCGTGGTGGACGATCTCACTCTGGCCTCGGCCCTTCCCGCGTTTAATGAGATCCAAAGCATGGCCGAACGCGAAAATCCCGATCTTCGCGCCGCCAACGCCGCCCTCCGCGCCGCCCAACTGGACGTCAAGATCGCACGCCAAGCCTATCTACCATCGCTCACTGCCGACGTGGCCTATGGCATCGAAGCCAACGCCTTCGCCTTGCACAGCACTGTCGCGGCAGCACCGGACAAAGGCCCTCTGCCAAATCTGGGCTACTTCGCGACGATCTCCTTGAACGTTCCCGTGTGGGACTGGGGCGCCAGGGGGAGCAAGGTGCGCCAAGCCCAACTGAAGCGCGATCAGGCCAACGTGGAGCTGAGCGCAACCCAGCGGACTTTGATCCGGAATCTGCAGGGCTACTACCAGGAAGCGCAAACCGCCCGCGATCAAGTGGATCGTCTCCGGCATTCCATGGACCAGGCGAATGAGAATCTACGGTTGAACGGCCTCCGATATCAAGCCGGGGAAGCCACCATCCTCGAGCTTGTGGATGCGCAGATGCTGCTGACGGGTGCGCGCAACGCCTACGACGATGGATTGGTCCGCTACCGCTTGGCTCTAGCGAATCTCGAGACGATGACGGGGACGTTTTAGCAACAATTATGTCTTACGAAAACAAAATCGGGATCGTAAGTGTGATCGTCGGCCTGGCACTGCTCGCCGGATGCGGCAAGGCTAAAAAAGAGGAAGCGGCAGAAGCAGAAGCTCCGACGCCGGTCTTGGTAGAAAACGCTACGCTCGGTGCGATCGACCACGTAGTGACTGCCGATGCGGTTCTGTTCCCAATCAATCAGGCCAACGTTACTCCCAAGATCAGCGCTCCGGTGAAACGGGTGTTGGTCAATCGCGGCGACCACGTTCGCGCCGGACAGTTGATCGCCGAGCTGGAAAGCAGCGATCTGGCGGCTGCGGTGGAAGAAGCCAAGTTTCAGTACGAACAAGCGCAATCCGCATACGCCACCGTTACGGGCGCGACCGTAGTCGAAGACCAGACCAAGGCGCAAGCGGATGTGCAATCGGCACAGAGCGCGTTCGACGCCGCCACGAAACTGTACGACAGCCGCGTCGGGCTCCAAAAGGAAGGAGCCCTGGCACAAAGGCAAGTAGATGAGACCAAACTCCAAATGGTCCAGGCGCAAGTCCAATTGGAGACGGCACAGCAGCATCTAAAGTCGCTCAACGGGGTCGGCCGGCAAGAGGCGATCCGGGCCGCCCAGGCACAGATGAATGCGGCCAAGGCCCACGTGGACACTCTCGGAGTGCAGCTTTCCTACGCCCGGATTCTGAGCCCCATCAGCGGCGTTGTCGCGGACCGGCCAGTTTATGCGGGGGAAATGGCGAGTGCCGGTATGCCGCTGATTTCCATCGTCGACATATCCCAGGTTCGGGCCGTTGCGAATGTGCCGGTGAAGGAAGCCGAATCCATTCGCGCAGGCCGGCCGGCTCGCGTGGCAGGTCCTGACGGCGACATTCCGGGCACCGTGACCGTGGTGAGTCCGTCGGCCAACGCGAATGCCACAACCGTCGAAGTCTGGGTGCAAATCGCGAATCCGGGCGAGCGGCTGAAGCCGGGTGCAACCGCGCGGGTGTCAATCATCGCGGAAACAATTCAGAACACCCTGGTGGTTCCGGCATCCGCTCTTCTGAATGGCGACGAAGGGCGGCAGAAGGTGATGGTGATTTCGAGCGATTCGGTGGCGCACGAACGCGCCGTGGCGGTAGGCGTCCGGCAAGGCGCCCGCGTGCAGATCTTAAGTGGTGTTCAACCCGGCGACCAGGTAGTTACCTCCGGAGGTCTGGGCCTGGAGGACAAGGCGAAGGTCGCCATCCAGCAGCCTAAGAGCGAGGATGATGACGACGATGATTCGGGCGGCGACGACGCGAAGCCTGACGATGCCAAAGGCAAGGACGCCAAGGGAAAGAAGGAATGAGCGTCCCAGCCGAGCACTGGACAGCGCGCTTTTCGCGCCCTGTCATCTTTGTCATTCTGACTCTGATCGTGGGTGGCGTTTATCTGGCATTCACGATTCCAGTGGCCGTTTTTCCCAACACCGACTTCCCCAAGATTGTCGTCGCCATTGATAACGGGGTCTCCCCCATCAATCAAACGGAGGTGACCGTCACGCGCCCCATCGAGGAAGCGATGAACTCGGTGCCGGGGCTCGAGCGGGTCATTTCGACCACCAGCCGCGGCTCGGGAGAAGTTAGTCTCTTCTTCAACTGGAACGTCGACATGTTCCAGACACTGCAATATGTGAACGCGGCGCTGGCGCGCGTGCAGCCTTCGCTGCCTCCCACGGCGAAGCTCACGGCAAATCGCATGACCTTTGCCGCGCTCATGCCGATTCTGGCCTATAGTCTGACTTCCGACAACATGTCTCAAAGCGACCTCTGGGAGCTGGCCAACTACACCATCAAGCCGCGCCTCAACCGTGTGAATGGCGTGTCGACAGTGGTGTTGCAAGGAGGAACAGTCCCCGAGTTCCAGGTTGAGCCCGACCCCGCCAAGCTTCTGGAGGCCGGAGTGACGGTACCCGCGATCCTGGATGCGGTATCGAAGAGCAACATGATCGACTCGCCGGGCTTAATCGAAAACAATCACGAGCTCTCGCTCACACTAGTCAGCGGCCAAGCCCACGATCCGGCCGAGATCGCGAACATCGTCGTGCGGACCACTCCCGCCGGGCTCCCTGTGCGAATCGGAGACATTGCCACGGTTCACGCTTCGGTAATGCCGGTGTATACGATCGTCACGGCCAACGGCAAGCCCGCCGTGCTGCTGAATATCTTCCGGCAAGCGGATAGCAATACCGTGGCCGTGGCGGATGCGGCTAACCAGGAATTGGACCAGATCCGGAAAACTCTTCCGCCGGGCGTGAAGGTGCAGGCGTTCTACGATCAATCCACGCTGGTGCGCGATTCGATCGCCAGCGTACGAGACGCGATCCTGATCGGCCTGGCGCTAGCCGCGATCATATTGGTCCTGTTCCTGCGCGATTGGGGAAGCTCGTTGGTAGCTGCCCTGGTAATTCCCGCGACCATCGCGATCACACTGATCGCGCTGCGTGCCTTGGGACAAACCTTTAATCTGATGACGCTCGGTGGACTTGCGGCGGCCGTGGGTCTGGTGATCGACGACGCGATTGTGGTGGTCGAAAACATCGTTCTGCATCGCGACTCCGGCCAGAGCCGGAGTGAGGCGATCCGCAATGCGCTACGCGAGATTCGAGTGCCCTTGGTGGGATCGACGATAACGCCGATCGTGGTCTTTCTGCCGTTGATTACGATCGCCGGCGTGACGGGTACGTTTTTTCGCGCGCTTGCGGTGACCGTCGGCATGGCGCTGCTGACCTCGCTGGCGCTCGCCTTAACCTGGACCCCCACGCTCAGCCATTACCTGCTTCGCCGCCAGAGATCCGGACAATCGGCGGAGTCCATAGATCCGCATGGTCACGTTGCTGCAACCGGCTTCATGGGGCGGATCACGCGCGGCTACGAGCGCTCCCTGCGATTCGTGTTGGCTTATCCGCTCGTATTTGGGATCGCCTGTGTCGCGCTAATCGTGGCTTCCTTCTTCGGTTATCGGGCGCTCGGCAGCGATCTGCTTCCAGAGATGGACGAGGGAGGCTTCATTCTCGATTACATCATGCCGGCGGGATCGGCTCTGGCCGATACCAACGAAGTGCTGCTAGGGGTCGAAAAGATTCTGGCGTCGAAG
>Ga0265314_10000403_pt1 | contig 58630 bp, 46 predicted proteins | sample 4126metaG_FD_203106 | JGI IMG/M metagenome (GOLD analysis project Ga0265314, IMG submission 203106) | Rhizosphere microbial communities from Carex aquatilis grown in University of Washington, Seatle, WA, United States - 4-1-26 metaG | ecosystem: Host-associated > Plants > Roots > Rhizosphere >... | reverse complement strand
CGAAACGGTCAAACAGGAGATTCGGCGAAAGGGAATGACGAATGTCGCCGTCGATCTGATCCGTCAAGCGCGCGAACAGGAATGAAGTACGATTCACAACTCATCAGGCAAAGAGGTTTGCTTGCCGTGGAAATTGTCGTGTGCTCATGTTTGATGGTGGGCGCCGCTCTCGGCGCCCACCCCGCCCCCTGGCACCTCGACGGTTGGACGTGCCGCGCCGTGGTGACCATTCCCGAACCGCTGGCCGATCGCTCGGTCGATACGGCCGCCGTGCGCGTGCTCTGCCAAGGCCAGGCGCAAGCCGCAGGCAATGACTACCGCGTGGTCGACGCGGCCGGTCAGCGCGTGCAGTTTCAACTCATGTTTCACGACGCGGAACGCTACTCACTGATCGCGTTCCGCGCCACTGACGTGGGGCAAACCTATTACATCTATTTCGGCAACCCGGCGGCCGAGCGGGCGGCGGAACAAGTAATATCCGATCCAAAGCCCGGCGCGGGTCCGCCGTCGGGCGTCTGGGTGCCTCGCTACGGACTGGTCTATACGACGCTGCGCCGGCCGGAGGGCGACAATCCCAAGACCGTGACTGACCTCGCCGCCATGCTGGCCGCCAGCCCGGCCCAGGATGGAGCCCGTTTTCAGCGGCAAATCTCCGACGGCTTCAATCCGTTCGGTTCGTCCGACAATTACATGAGCGTGTACCGCGGCTGGATTGAAATCCCTGCCGCCGGTCGATACCGCTTTTGCACGGCTTCGAACGAGGCGTCGTTCTCGTTTCTCGATGGCAAAGAGCTGATCCACTGGCCGGGGCGGCACACCGAAGAGCGCGGCATCCACGGCGAGAAGAACGCGGCCGTTGAGCTCAGTGCCGGGCGGCATTACATCGAGTACTATCACGAAGAAGTCGCCTTGCAACAGATGGCGTTCCTGGGTTGGAGCCCACCCTACGCGCAGCCCACCGACAAAAACGCAGCGGCGATGGAACCATTCTCCGGCATTCCCGAGAGCGTGTTCGTCGCTCCCCATCAAGCGCTGGTGGCGCGTTACGAAGCGCCCAACGCAGCGGCGCCGCGGTTCGAGCCGGCCATTGTCGACACGATCTGGCCTGAGCTGCGGCACGAGGGGCAATACACGCGTTGCCGCTTCGTGGTAAACCCGGCGGGCCGCCTGGGCGACGCCGCGACGTATCGCTGGGATTTTGGCGACGGTCAATCGGCGGCTGGCGCCGAGGTCGAACACGTCTACCTCGTGGTCGGCACCTACACCGTCAAATGTACGGTTGAGCCTGAGGGCGGCACCGCCAAGTGGCCGCTTGTCGTCTATGAGGTCCAGCACGTCACGGAACAGATTCGCGAGGGGAATTCGGCCGAATACGTGAAGATGGTCTCCGGCTACGACCGTACGCGGCTCGACGCGGCGGCGCTCAAGGAGTTGGCCCACTTGCTTGCGGAAAGCGGCGATCCGAAAGCGGCCATTGAAGTCGGCGGAGAATTCACTGCGCGCTTCGCCGGCGAGAAGCCTGACTGGCTTCCCGGAGTGCGGCGGCTGATGGCCGATTGCGCGCTGCAACTGGGCGGCGCCCAAGCCGATGGTGGGCCGCTGGACATTGCAAAACTCGATGAGGCGATCGCCAACTATCTGGCATCGCTCACCGACGCGACGCCGCCTGCCGAGCGGTTTGACGTCTTGACGCGGCTCGTGAAGTTATTAGGGATCGACCGCGATGCGCCCGAGAAGGCGCTGGAGATCTACGCCCAGGCGGAGGAGGCCGCCAAGGGAAAAAGGCTCGACGAGGCGGGGTTGATTGCCTATCGCAAGACGATCATCGCGGCGGGCGACGTGCGGCTCTGGCACGCCGAGCCCGAACGGGCGCGCACGCTCTATCGCAAGGCCGAGGCGCTGACCGCTCGGCCGATCGCCGCGCAGGTGCGCTCGGCGCAATTGGGCGCGTATCCCAACCTGATCCGGGAGTTCACCGAGACAGGCGATTTTGGCGCGGCACTCGACGTGGTCGATCGTTGGGAGAACGCCTTCCCCACCGAGAAGCTCGCCGGTCAGACTTTCTTCTGGCGTGGCAAGCTGTTGGCCCTGCGGGGCCAGCATCAGTACGCCGCGCGGCACCTGGCCCGCGCCGTCGGCCTGGCCGTGGGGGCCGGCTTCGAAAGCGAGGCCCGCTGGCTCTTGGCCCAATCACTTCGCGAGCTAGGCCGCGCCGACGACGCCCGCCGCGAGCTGGCCAAACTCGTCGCCGCGGGATTCGGCGACGATTTCGCAGAGCGGGCGAAGAAACAGTTATCGGAAGGCAAGTGAAAGCCAAATCCGCCTGTACGCGGCGCGGGCTCGTCACGACTGGTTTCGAGCGGACGGAGCTAGCCGTTTGCCTGGCCGCGCCCCTCGATCCCGCATTCGGTTCGTTTTGAAACAAGCCCCAGTTGTATACAATGGACCTCAGCGAATGGGTCATTGTTTTCCTGCTTGAGGTCCCGCCGACATGGCACGAGGGCTCGTATGCATCATTGCGGTCTGCTGCCTGATGACGGCGCCCGCGGCGGCGGATGACAGACTTGACCGTAATGATTCGCTCGGGAACTGGCCGCAGTGGCGCGGGCCGCTGGGAACCGGCGTGGCGCCCCACGCCAATCCGCCGATCGAGTGGAGCGAGGGCAAAAACGTCCGCTGGAAAGTCGAGCTGCCGGGCTTGGGGCACTCGACGCCGATCGTCTGGGATGATCGCGTGTTTGTCACGACCGCGGTGCCTTACGGCGACGCTTTGCCCCCCCAGCCCAGCCGAGCGCCCGGCGCGCACGATAACCTCGCCGTTACGCACCGTCAGCGGTTCGTGGTCCTTGCCGTCAGTCGCTCGGAGGGCCGGATTCTTTGGCAACATAAGGTGCGCGAAGTTCTGCCGCGCGAGCAGGGCCATCGCACGGCAAGTCTGGCGTCGAATTCGCCGGTCACCGACGGCGAGCGCCTGTTCGCATTCTTCGGCTCATACGGGCTTTATTGCCTCGACGTGGACGGTGAACTCTTGTGGAACACCGATTTTGGCCTGATGCAGTCGCTCCACGGCCACGGCGAAGGCGCCTCGCCCGCGCTGTACGCCGACACGCTGATCATCAACTGGGACCACGAGGGAGGGTCGTTCGTCGCAGCCCTCGACAAACGAACCGGACGACAGCTTTGGAGGGTCGATCGCGAGGAGATCACGTCGTGGGCGACGCCGGTCGTGGTCGAGCACAATGGCAAACCGCAGGTCATCATCAGCGGAACCAACCGGGTGCGCGGCTACGACCTGACGACCGGCGAAGTCGTTTGGGAGTGCGGCGGACTGTCGGCCAACGTTGTGGCCTCGCCCGTCGCCGCCGACGGCATGGTGTACGTCGGCAGCAGTTACGACAAACGGGCATTGCTCGCCATTCGACTCGATGGCGCCTCGGGTGACATTACCGGCACCAGTCAGGTCGCGTGGGACCGGTTTCGCGGCACGCCGTATGTGCCGTCGCCGCTGCTCTACGGTGACTCTCTCTACTTTCTGACGCACTACCAGGGCGTCCTCACGCGTGTCAACGCACCGACGGGCGAGGACCGTCCGGGCCCATTTCGGCTCGAGGGCATTAGCGAGGTGTATTCCTCACCCGTCGGCGCCGCCGGCCGTTTGTACGTAACCGACCGCGATGGCACGACGCTGGTGATCAGTCACGCCGACAAACCGAGGGTCGTGGCGACGAACCGTCTCGACGAGAGTTTCAGCTCATCCGCGGCTTTGGCCGGCCGCGAGTTATTCCTCCGTGGCCAACGGTATCTGTACTGCCTCGCGGACGACGATTGACGTCGGCTGCGGAAACGCGCTTGCAGGGTGATTCGTACGAAATGCCCACCTCAGCGTTCTCAAATCAACGTCCGTAGCGCATCGGCAAGCCGCTGGAGTTCCGCTTCCTGAGTATATAAGTGGCACGAGGGCCGGACGAGCCGCCGGCCGTCCCAATCGACGATCGGTACTTCGATCTGGTACTGGTCCCAAAGCGCTTGCTGTAACGGCGCCGCCTCGCCCGGCGGCAGCGGCAGGGAGATCATCGAGCCATACCAATCGGGCGAATCGGGGACCAGGGCGTCAAGCCCCGTCAACGACGTGATCAGTTCACGCGCCATGCCGGCCAAATGGTGGGTGCGACGACGGAAGGCGTCGAGCCCGATGTTTTCCAGGAATCGGATCGCCGACGTCGTCGCCAGGTACGCCGAGGGGTCACGGGTGCCCGCCCAGGTGAACTCGTCGCGCCAACTGGGGGCATGCCCTTCGGGCGTGCGACCCCAACTGACGACCAACGGTTCCATCGTGGCCTGGCGCCTCGGGTGGACGTACAAGAAGCCTGAACCGAAAGGCGCGCAAAGCCACTTGTGACAGCTCGCCGTGTAGTAGTCGCAACCTAGCTGTGCCAAGTCAATATGGCGCATGGCGATTGCGTGTGGCCCGTCGATGCAGACGGGAATCCCGAGCTCCTGGGCGCGTCGACAGATCGCGTCGGCCGGCAGCACGATGGCGGTTGGCGAGGTGACGTGACTGAACACGATCAGCCTGGTGCGATCGGTCGCGCGACGAAATAGTGCATCGACGACTTCGCCAGCGTCGGTCATAGGGCATGGAAGCCTGGCCACGACGAGCGTCGCCTCCGCGCGCCGGCACGTTCGTTCCCATGTGCGCAGAACCGCGCCGTATTCGTGGTCGTTGACAAGCACTTCATCGCCCGGCGCCAAGCGCACGTTGGCCGCGACGAGGTTCATGCCCACCGTGGCGTTGTCGACGAAAATCAGGTCGTCGCCAGCGCAGCCAACAAAGCGGCCCAATGCCCGCCGCGCTTCGGCCAGCAGGTCGTCGAGCTCGCGAACCAGGAAATCCATCGGCTCGCTTTCGAGCCGTTCGATCCAGGCCTGCCGCGCGGCCAGCACCGGCCGCGGCGACGGCCCGAACGAGCCATGGTTCAGGTAGCTCACACCGCCGCGTAGCGTCCATTGGCCGGCCAGCGCAGCCCAGGATTCGTCGTTCGGAGACGGTGACGGCATCTGCCCAAGCTAATGGAAGTAGCACGACCCCGCAATGTGCCCCGTCGGCTTGTTCCAGTCAGGTCGTCGGAGTAAAACGGTAGTAGTCCGACCTCGGTGCTTTTCAAACAAGAGGTGTGCGATGGCAGTCTCTACACGTCGCGAAATGTTACGGGCGACGGGCTTGGGGCTATGGGGGCTGAGTGCCAGCGGATGGCTGCCGGTTTTGGCCGACGCGGCCGCTCAGGCTCCCTCGCGGCGGCGGCAGTGCGTGCTGCTCTGGATGCCCGGAGGACCGAGCCAGACTGATACTTTCGACCTGAAGCCGCGGCACGCCAACGGCGGCGAGTTCCGTGAAGTTGCGACGAGCGTGCCGGGGTTGGGGATCAGCGAGCACCTTCCCAAGCTGGCGGGTCTGGCCGAGCACCTTGCAATCGTCCGAGGATTGAGCACGAAGGAAGGGGATCACGGCCGCGGCACATTCCTGATGCGCACTGGTCATCAACCCAGTGGTGACCCGATCAAGTACCCGTCGATCGGCTCGACTCTCTCCAAGGCCCTGGGTGACGAAGACGCCGAAGTGCCGAACTACGTGAGCATCGGCCCCTACGCCGCGTTCAACCCGGCCGCCTTTGGTCCCGGCTTTCTCGGCCCACGTTACGCGCCCTTGACGGTCGGCTCGTCTGACGCCGGACCTGCGAGCGGCAACACGCCCGCTGCCCGCTACGCTGAGTTGGGCGTCGACGACCTGCACCCGCCTGCCGGCCTCGCGCCGTCGCGGAACGAAGGCCGGCTGGCACTTTGGCGCTCGTTGCAAACCGACTTCGTTGCGAGCCATCGTTCGGCCTCGCCGTTGGCCCACGAAACGGTCTACCAGCGCGCGGTACGGATGATGCACAGCGAAGCGGCGAAGGCTTTCGACCTGTCGGCTGAACCGGACCAGGTGCGCGACGCCTACGGCCGTGGGCGGTTCGGCCAGGGTTGCCTCATGGCGCGGCGGCTCATCGAGCGCGGTGTGCCGTTCGTCGAGGTGGCGCTGGGCGGCATCAACGACGGCGGCCTGGGCTGGGATACGCACCAGAACAACTTCCGGCTCGTGCGTAACCTCTCGAACGAGCTCGACGCGGGTTGGGCCACCTTGATGTCCGAACTGGCCGACCGCGGACTATTGGAATCGACCACGATCCTCTGGATGGGCGAATTCGGCCGCACACCAAAGATCAACGCTAACGCAGGACGGGACCACTATCCTAACGCCTGGACCTGCGTGTTGGCCGGGGGTGGCGTCCACGGCGGTCAGGCCTACGGTCGCACGAGCGACGACGGAATGACGGTTGAGGACGGCAAAGTCGACGTCGGCGATGTGCTGGCAACGCTGTCGGAGGCTCTTGGAATCGACCCCGCCACGCAGAATATTTCGGAAATGGGCCGGCCGATCAAACTTGCCGAAGGGCTGCCGATTCGTGGAATCCTCACGCACCCGGCGGCTTAAGGATCGGTGCCGAAGTACACCACTGCAAGATCGCCCAATAGTGGCACGCACTGCCGGCGATGACCAATACGTGCCAGACCGCGTGGAAGTAAGGGACGTGCCGGTCGCGGCTCAAGAAGATCGTGCCCGCTGTGTAGCAAAGACCGCCGCCGAGCACCCACCAAAGCGCGGGACCGGGCATCAGTTTGATAATAGGGATGATGCATGAGGCTGGGAGCCAACCCAACAGTACCTGAAGCCAGGTCGAAACCGATTCGATCCTGTGCGCGAATACGAGCTTCGAGACGAAGCCGGCCCATGCGATGAACCAAATCAGCGACGTGAGAATCCACCATGGACCCACACGGAGGTAGGTGAACGCCAATCCGGTGTAGGTGCCGGCGATCAGCAGGAAGATAAACGCCTGGTCGATGATCCGGAACAAACGCCGAAGCCGAGGACGGCGAAATGCGTGCGAGAGGGTCGAGGCGGCATATACGGCCACCAAAGTTAGGGCATAGCAGGCGCAGCCGGCGCACTGCAAGGCGTCGCCGTGGCGGGTGACGGACGTCATCAGCCAGGCGGCGGCAACCAGGCTTAAAACCAGACCGATGCCATGGGTAATGCTGTTGACGGTCTCCTCATCACGGTGCTGCGCTCTGGATTGCCCGTGTGTGCCAACAGCGAACTCGTCCTGCGGTGATTCTTTTGCAAGTTGCATCGACGCTCGATTATACGCGAAATACCGCCGTGGTCCATTCACGCTTGGAAGCTGGCGTAGGTTAGGCTTTCCAGCCTGACTGCCTAAAATCGCGGTCCGCCGACGGCAAAGGTATCCTCCCCGAAACACCGCCGGATTTCATAGAGATCGACTGTGTGCCGGACGGAACCGTTATCGTGCGGCGCCTGCGACAGCCGCTGGATGGCCAGCCCGCGGGCGCGGCACTCGACGGCGAACGGCTCCGCCCCTCGCCGCCCGGGATCGGCAACCAGGCCCAGGCCTCCCGGCGCGAGCGTCCGCTCGATCGCCTCGGCGACCAGTGCGGGATAAGCCCGTTCGTAGAGCACGTCGGCCGCCACGACCAGTTCGAAGCGGCCCAGGTCTGAAGGAAGCTCCCGCCAATCGACCAGCCGGGTAGCCGGGCATGGAAGTCCATTGCCCAGCGCGTTGACAACGGCGAACTCAAGGGCTTCCGCGTAGTAGTCGGTCGCCAGCACATCGAAACCCTTCCGGGCTGCGACGGCGCAGACGTAGCCAATTCCGCAGCCCAGCTCTAAAAATCGCCGGCCAGCGCCTGGTTCGACCGCGACGCGCTCGGCCAAGGCCAGGGCAGAGGGCCAGACGTCGGCCCAATATGGGAGCCGCTCATCGCGATTGAAGTCCGCCTCGTCGATCAGTTCGTCGGGACTGCGCGGCTTGAGCAAACTGTATTTTGTCTCCGCCAAGGTCACGCACTGTTCGACCACCACAAACTTCGCACGCAGCGAATCGGCCAGCGTTTGCAAATCGACGCTGCTTTCATTCAGCGGTCCTAAATGGCATGCGTCTTTCATTGATGCGGAGTCGGTTTTCTTCGAGGGTAGGGATGGGAATCACGAATCGCGGCCCGCGATAGGTATAACCATGGCAGGTATAATTCGTAGAAAAAAGCGCTCGAATTCGGTCATTGCGCCCGGTTTTGATACACTTTTCAAGTGTTGCCCCCTGCCCTGGTGGGTTGGTAGCTCCGACACTCCGTGGCGGCGATCGCCCCTTTGGCGACCGGGGCTGACGGCCCACTTTTACGGAGTGCCGCGCTATGTGTGGCCTCGCACCGCAACCTGCGGCTGAACTCACAAAACAACACCGCCGACGAGTACATCGCCAACCTCGAAGAAAAATGCCAGGCGAATTTCATCAAGCTGTCCGTCGATCCCGCGGCTCGCGAGTATACGGTTTCGATCCCGGCGCGCGGACATGAGCGCACGTTCGCCGTGAATTAGCAGGTTTGCTAGCGACGACTTTACCCGGCCCTGGTAGACTATTTTGGACGCGGAACGACTTGGGAGCGGTACATGTCAAGGGCGAAGATATCAGGCCAGAGGATCTATTTCGTGGCCGTTATTGCAGGCAGTTGCCTGCTTGCAGGCTACCTGGTCTGGCCCGAGGCGCAGGGTCTGTTCCGGCGCGAGGCGCGCGCCGGGCCGCGCCGCGTGGAACTCGACGACGTCCCCTTCGATGGCCAGAAAGCCTACGAGCACCTGCGGCAAATCTGCGCGTTGGGGCCGCGCGTCAGCGGCTCAAGGGGCATGGAGCGGCAGCAGGAGCTGCTCTCAGAGCACTTCGAAAAGTGCGGCGCCGAGGTCGAGCGGCAAGAGTTCAAGGTCCGCCATCCCCTCAATGGCACCGCCGTACCGATGGCCAACCTGATCGCCCGCTGGCACACCGACCGGCAGGTGCGGATATTGCTCTGCGCCCATTACGACACGCGTCCGTTCCCCGATCGCGACCCCGTCAACCCCAAGGGCGAATTCATCGGTGCCAACGACGGCGCCAGCGGAACCGCGCTCTTGATGCAATTGGCCCGCGGCATGCGGGAGCTTGACGGCAAGTTGGGCGTCGATATCGTGCTCTTCGACGGCGAGGAGTTGGTCTACGACGAGGCTGGTGAGTATTTTCTGGGTTCGACGTATTTTGCACGCACATACGCCGCCGACCGGTCGAAGGAACGTTATCGTTGGGCCGTGCTGCTGGACATGGTCGGCGACCGCGACCTGCAAATCTTCCGCGAGGGAAACAGCGTCGGCTGGCGCGACACCAAGCCGTTGGTCGAGGCGATTTGGTCCACGGCTAAACGGTTGGGGATTCGTGAGTTCGCCTCTGGGCGTGGGCACGAGATTCGCGATGACCATTTGCCGTTGCACGAAATCGCCAAGATCCCGGCCTGCGACATCATCGACTTCGACTACCCGTATTGGCACACCGAAGGGGACACGCCCGAGCGGTGCTCGGCCTTGAGCCTCGCCAAGGTCGGCTGGGTGTTGCAGGAATGGCTTAAATCGGCCGTGAAGTAGACCTTGAACTTTGTCACGCTCTACCTGATTCCGTTGGCAATCGTGGTGCTGTCAGGCTTCTTAATGGCCTGGCACGTGCGGCAATGGCGTGTCGAACAGGCCGGCGATCAGAATGCAGACGATCACCGCTATCAGCGTGGCCGGTTTCGCCGCCGAATGCAATCGAGCGCGATGCTATGCCTGGCCGGCGTCGCCATGGTTGTCGGACAGCTCATTCGCGCGAAAGAGCAGCCGTCGCTCTACGTATTCTTCTGGTGGGGCGTGGCAATCTTGGTTCTGTGGGTCATGGCTCTGGCACTGGCCGACATCCTCGCGACGCGGCAGCACATCGCTCGGCTCAAGCGGCAACGAATCGTCGAGGAGGCCAGGTTGCGCGCCGAACTGGCGCGGGCAAACGCGCCGAGGGGGAATGGCAAACCGACGCGGGGCGATCCGTAGAACGGAATTCATTCCGTTTTGAGCCGCGCCGGCGTGTTCGAGTGTCGCGATGGACGAAAACGGAATGGATTCCGTTCTACGAGCAGGTTGACCTTCCCCACCGGCCAATTTATGCTGGGGTTTTCGCTACGTTCTGGCGCGCCGGCCTATCCGCCAAAGCCCGATTGTTGGCTTGGTCACGGTGACTTTCGGAACTCACTGATGGATTCATTTCGGCTCTGCCTTGTCTTGGGTCCATTGGCGATTTATTTCCTGCTGATGGGAGCGATCAATCTTTCGCGCCGGCCGTTCCTGGTGACGGGCGCTCGCGACCTGGCGGCACTGGGCGTGGCAGTGGCGGGGATGGTCGTGGTGGGGCCCGTCGAACTGTTGCTCCCCGAAGACGCGATCCATGTCTACCAGTCGTACGTCTGGCTGTTGCTAGTTGTGATGTATTCGCTCTGCCTCTCGCTGATCGTGCTCTTGGCTCGGCCGCGACTGACGATCTACAACATGTCAGTCGACGAACTGCGACCGGTGCTGGCCGAAGCGGTCAGTGGCCTCGACGCTGATGCGCGCTGGGCCGGCAGCAGCCTCGCGCTGCCCCACTTGAAGGTTGAGTTGCATCTTGAGACCAGCCCGGTGATGCGAAATGTGTCGCTGGTGGCCAGCGGCGACGAGCAGAGCTACGCCGGCTGGCGGCAGCTGGAATTGTCGTTGGCGGCGCGCTTCCGCCTGGTGAAGTCGCCGCCCAACCCGGTGGGCCTGGTCCTGGCCCTGACGGCTATTCTCATGTTCGCGGCCCTGGGCTGGCAACTGGTTGCCCACCCCCAGGCCATCGCCCAAGGCTGCCGCGAAATGTTGCGGCTGTAAAGTACACGCCCCGCGCGAAGAAAGCCTGTTCGGCGAGGCCGAACAGGCGGCCGCGTAAAGTCTATTCTGCTGGAATCGAGAGCACGAAGCAGGTGCTGAACGCCGGCGAGGGCTGGAGCTTCAAGTCGCCGCCCATCTCCCTCGCCAGGCGGCGGCTGAGGGCCAGGCCCAGTCCGACACCAGGCGCCGTGTTCGCCGCGTCCGCGGCCGACTTGGAAAATGGACGGAACAGCCGACGTGCTTGCGCCAGTGCGATGCCGGGCCCATGGTCGCCAACGCGCAGCTCCAAACACCGATCCGTGCTCTCCGCCGAGAGCTGAATCCGCCGGTCGGCTGCCGTGGCGGCGTACTTGCAGGCGTTGTCGACCAGGTTGAATAGCACCTGTTCGACGGCCGATGCGTCGGTGCGCACCTGGATCCGTGCCACACGTTCGTCCAATTCGACGACGAGTGCCATATTCGCCTGCTCGGCTCGGCTCCGCAACCGCCCCTCCACTTGGGCCACCAGATCGTCGACCGCGACAACTTCAACGCGCCCGCGAGCACGGCCCCGTTCGAGCCGCGCATAGGCGAGCACGTTTTCAACGAGGTGCGTCAACCGCTCGGCCTCGATGCGGAGCGTGTTGAGGTAATGTTCTCGCTGCCTTTCGTCAGGCACCATCCCCTCGGCCAGCATTTCGGCATACATCCGAAACGTGGTCAGAGGAGTGCGCAGCTCGTGCGTTACTGCCGAAACAAAGGCGCCTCGGCGCTCGCTCAACGTCACGACACCCACCAGCAGTACCCCAACCGCCATGCCGGCCAACAGTACGCAACCCCATGCCACCAACAGCGACAGCCGCAACGCAGACGGGCCGGCGTCCGGTCCCAACGGGGCTTCGCCGGGTTCGAGCCTCACAGGGAGCGCCGCCAACAGCCGAGCCGGTTCCTCGCCCGGTACGGCGGGGGCCGGCACCAGGCGAACGTCGGGCAACAGGTCGCGGACCAGACTCGCGAGCCAGGCTTCGATTGATGGCCAATCGAGCCAGCAGCCTTGCAGGTAGATCTCACCGTTCGAAATCACGCGCCGGCCGAGCAACAATCGCTCGCCGATCCAGACGGGCTTCATCATTCCCGCGATCGCCGCACCGTCGGGCGCTGGAGGCGTCGCCTGCGCGTTTTGCATCAGCCGACCGGTGTTATTTTGCGTCACGTAGCTCGATCGCGCTTTGAACTCATTGAATCCGCGTACCTCTTGTTGCGCCTCGTCCGCGGCTTGATTGATCCGCGACGGCCGACGCGCGGACCGTTGCGCCGGCGTGTCGATGACCACGTTGGGTAAGATTGGTTCGTCGGGCGGGGGCAAGAGCGAGGCGAGGACGGCGGGATCGAGCCAATCGGCGAGCTCGGCCAACCTTGCTGACGCCTTTTCGAGCGCCTCAGGCGCAAGATCGCATGCCAGCGCCGCCTCGCGCGCTTCGCCGGTAGGTACTTGGGGTGAAGTCAATTCGCCGCGCGGCCCCACTTGAAAATGCAGTCGAACGTAGCATTCGGGCGCGCCCTCGGCAACAAACGGACGAAAAGCGCCGAATGGCCGCGCCCCTTCCTGTGCCACCAGGGGCGTGGCGGCCGAATCCATTCGCCACAGCGCCAGTCGCACGTTCTCTTCGAATGCCGATTCCCGCCGTGCCAGTGCTTCGGCCGCGTCGAGCCGCAGTACCGTCGCACTGGTCCAGGCCAGCGCGGCCAGCACCACCGCCAGCGCCAATGTGAATACGATTGCAATGGGCCAGGGGCGATTCACGACAATTCATCATCCTCGGTGCTCAGCCGTCCGACTTCCATGTTCCGACTGCCGATTCCACGCCGTCCCGCGCCGCGAACATGTACCCCTTTCCTCGCACCGTCAGAATCAAAGTCGGCCGCTCGGGATCGTCGCGGAGCTTTTCACGGAGCCGGGCAATGTGCATGTCGATCGTCCGCGTGGTGATCCCGCGGGGGTTGACGCGCCAGACGTGTGAAAGCAACTCCTCCCGGGCGATAGCGCGGCCGGCGTTCACTGCGAGGTAGCGGATCAACTCGCCTTCTCGCGCCGACAACTCCATCCGCCCACCAACAATAAAACGCACTTCGGCGCGGGAAAGGTCGATCACACCACCGGGGAATTGAATTTCATCAAGGTCAATCGGCCGTTCCGGTGAGCGCCGCAACACGGCCTCGACCCGCGCCAGCAATTCCTTGACGCTGAACGGCTTAACCACATAGTCGTCGGCCCCTTGCCGCAAGCCCGCCACGCGGTCGGCTTCTTCGCCGCGCGCGGTGAGAATGATCACCGGGAGCGTCGGCCGCGTGCGGCGGACTTCGCGGAGAATCTCCAACCCACCGGGTCCGGGAAGGACCAGGTCCAGTAGCAAGAGGTCATAATCGCGACTGACGGCCAGCTCCATGCCGGCCTCGCCGGTTGCCGCCTCCAACGCGCGGTAGCCCGCGAACCGCAAGGCATCGACGATCCCACGGCGGATCGCCGCGTCGTCTTCAACGGTGAGAATTTGCGGGGGCATGCTATTGAGTATAACCTGCGGGAACCAGCAAATCGCACCAGGGCATGTAAAGGAATTGTAACGTCAGCGGGCGTTCGCCAAGACGAGAATCGTGGCGATGATCCCGAGCACGCCCAACACGACGAACCACCACGAGCGGCCGGCCAACGGCGAAGTGGAGTGGACGACGTATTCGCCGCAGTAGGGGCATTGTTCGGCTTCCTCGTAGATCGCCTTCCCGCAGGCCGGACAGTCACGCATTTCGGCCGATTCGTCATCGCCTTCGTCGGGTTCCGGATCTTCCCAATCGTCATTTTCGTCGTCACGCACGACAGCCGTCTCCCGATTCCAGGCCCAGCACTCCTTGATAGGCACGGGCCGTGCAGTTACTTTATCCCCATGACAAAGAAATACAAAGTCGTCGTCACCGATTTCCTGACCCACGCGCCCGAGACCGAAAAACGGATTCTGGGCGACATCGCCACGGTCGATGTGCTGCTGGCGAGCAACGAAGATGAGCTGCTCGGAAAGATCGACGAGGCCGACGCGGTGATGATCTATCACACGCTGAAGTTCTCCGCCCGCTCGATCGAACGGCTCAAGCACTGCAAGTTGATCGTCCGCTGCGGCGTGGGGTACGACAACGTCGACGCGGCGGCCGCTCGGGCACGCGGCATCGCCGTGGCCAACGTACCCGACTATGGCACGGAAGAAGTCGCCGACTCGGCGATCGGGATGACACTGGCTTTGACGCGGGGAATCGCGCTGTATTCCTCGGTCCTGCGTGATCCGGCCGCCGACTGGAGCCACGCGCAGGCCTCACCCGTCTGGCGTTTGCGGGGCCGCGTTTTCGGCATCGTCGGGCTGGGACGGATTGGCTCGGCCGCGGCACTGCGCGCCAAGTCGCTAGGGATGGAAGTGGTGTTCTACGATCCGTACTGCCCCGATGGCCGCGACAAGGCGCTGGGCGTGCGGCGGGTGGAGACGTTCGACGAGCTTTTGAGCCAGGCTCACGTCCTATCGATGCACTGCCCGTTGACCGAGGAAACGCGGCACATTGTCAACGCAGTGACGATCGAAAAACTGCCGCGAGGTTCGTTCCTGGTCAACACATCGCGGGGAGGCGTGGTCGACACCAGTGCGATCCCGGCCGCGATTGCCTCTGGAAGGCTGGCAGGAGCCGGCATCGACGTGCTAGCACACGAACCGCCGCCAGCGGACGATCCGCTGATCGTCGCCTGGCGCGACCCAAAACACCCGGCCCATCACCGGCTGATCGTCAACCCGCACGCCGCCTTCTACAGCGAAGAGGGGCTGATGGATATGCGGATCAAAGGCTCCGAAGCCTGTCGCAGGGCGCTATTGGGACTGCCGCTACGAAATGTGGTGAACTGAGCAAGATGATACTCGACTTATCGGGAACGGGATGTTTATAATGGATAGTTACACCTCGAACCGGAGTTTTATCTCATGCAGGAACGCCAGTCGCCGCCTCCACCGCTCTTCACCCAGGTCGATATTTCCGCTGGTCCGTTGAGCAGTGTTCCGCCCCTAGGCGGCGAGGGAGAGCAGACACGTTTGTTGCGAGACATCCTCAAGGCGCAAGACCGCCAAAACGAACTGCTCGAGGAATTGTTGAATCAGTTCAGCGCCGCGCAGAAGCAGCGCAATCAGGAACTGGGGCAATGGAAGACGGCCAACCCCGAATTGGCCCAGAACTGCCGGACTGCGGCCGAGGTCTTGAGCCGCGTGCAGACCGAATTCCTCAACGTGCTCACCGACGAGGTCAACAACAACGCCGACGTGCTGACCGACGGTGAGTTCATGCTCAACGAATTCGTCGACCGCTTCGGCCCACGTTTGGCCCATCTCAACGGTGTACTTCAAGTGCTGGCTCAACTTGCCAGCCCGCAGCCCTCGTAGGTGCCGACGTACGTCCGTTCCGTCAATTCAGTCCGGTTCTTTACAAGTCGGAATCGAAAACAGGCCAGGGGCTCGTCCCCCCGACCCACTTCGTGGGTGCCCCGCTTGACATTGGTTTCTACTGCAAATGCTCCCTACTCGACGTCGTGCGTGGCGGCTTGCCGGCACACACGAAAGCCGGAAAATAATTAGGGAGCCTGGGCATGAAGAAAGGAGCGTGAATCTCCTGGGGGCAAGCGCCTGGCCTCAAGATGTAAAGAACGATCAGGACCGCTTCACGGCTGGGCAAATGTGCGGCAACACAAGGAGGGCTGAAGAGTGAAAATCGAAGACCGCGATCGACTGTTGGCCGATGTCGAGGCGTTTTGCGCCGAGCTTCGCCCTTTCGAGGAACTGTGCTACGTCGAACATCGACACAACGACCAAACGGTGCCGTTGGCGAAAAAGCACGATGTGCTGGCGATCCCAGTGCCTGTCGAATTTGGCGGCCGAGGGGCCGACGCGCTGACCTATGCCCGCTCTCTGGTACGCATCGGCCGTGAAGGGACCGGCGTGCGTACCTTCTTTTCGGGCCATACGTCGATCGGCGAGTACCCCATCGTTCGCTACGGCAACCACGAGCAGAAGGCGCGCTACTTGCCACTGGCGGCCGGAGGCCAGTGCATCCTGGCATTCGGGCTTACCGAGCCGGAGGCCGGCTCGAACCCTTTGGAATTGACCAGCACTTACCGACGCGAGGGCGATCGGTTCCTGCTCAATGGCGTGAAGTACCTGATTTCCAACGGCGCCATTGCCGACGCCGTGATCGTGTTCGCCTATCCCGAGGGACAAAAAGGGCCCGCGGGAGGCAAAGAGGCAGCGCGCCGAATGAGCGCGTTCATCGTCGATACGAAGGGCGACACGTTTCAGACTGAGGACTTGCCGGCCAAGTTGGGAATGTTCACCGCCAACACGGGCATGTTCGAAATGACTGACCACGCGGTACCGGTCGAAAACCTGTTGGGTGAGGAAGGGAATGGTTTTCGGATCGCGATGGGAACGCTCGTTTCGGGCCGGTTGAGCGTGGCGGCAGGATGCCTGGGAGTGATCGAAGATTGTCTGAGCGAATCGCTGGAATACGCCCGCACGCGTCACCAGCACGGCAAGCCAATCGGCCGGCACCAACTGGTTCAGGAGCACCTGGCCAATATCGAAATGCATCGCGCGGCAAGCGACGCGATGGTCGAGCGTGCGGCGTTGGCCAAGCAGGCCAGCGACGAACGGCCGGACGACCTTGACTTGGCGGCTGAGGCCGACCTGCGCGTGGCCGAGGCCAAGCTGTTCGCTTCGAACGCGGCCTGGGACGCGGCCGACCGCGCGGTGCAGGTCTTCGGCGGCCGCGGGTTTTCGGAGCTGTACCGCGTCGGGCGGCATCTGCAAGACGTACGTGTGTGCCGTATCTACGAGGGGACCGACGAGATCATGAAGCTCAAGATCGCCGCGGCGCTGTTAGGGAAGGAATTCGCCGCGTTTCAATGAGCCAATTCATGCGGGACTTTCTCCCAGTCTCGTGCGGACCTGCTGCCAGGCGTGCCGCACCGTTCGGTCGGCGGCGGCCCGCACAAGCGCCGGGCTGATCGTGGCGACCAGGCCCGACATCCGCTCGATGCGCGCGGTCCAGGTCAGCCGCGAGCCGTCCCCCGCGGCGACGATTCGCAGTTGCGAAACGATGTGCATTGCGACGCCTATTCCCTGGGCGGCAACGTTCATCGCGGCCGACTCGCTTGGTTGCAAATCGGCCAATGTGATCGTTAGTTTGAGAGTCCCCCGGAGAAAGGAAACGCCCGGTTTGACGACACACTTGAGTGTCCGATCGTCGGGTCGCTCCGAGGAAACGAGGTCCGGAATCGTGGCGGCCAGCGTATCGAGATTGGTCAGGACCGCGAAGAGCCTTTCGGGCGACGCCGCAAACGACTCCTCGCCGCCAAATTCCGTCATGGACGAATTCCGCTCGGGCTGACGAATTCGGCTTCGCTAAAAATTGAAGCCGCCGTCTTCGGCGCTCGGTTTCTTGGACTTCTTCTTGGGCTTTTTTTCCACCGTCTTCTTGCCCGTCTTCTTCACGGCGGTTTTCTTTCCCGCCAGCGGCTTGGCGAGCGTGACCTTGATTTCGTCGGCAAACACAAAGCCCGGCGCCGCCGCGACGCCCCCCACGCCGGGAGCTTGCTGAAGCTTTCCCTTGATCTCGATCTTGTCCCCTTCAGCCACGAGACTCAAGTCGTCGACGTCGACCGTGATCTCAGCCTTCTCGGCCAGCTTGGCTTTGACGTCCTTTTCGGGCGTGGCGACTTGCAACTCACCCTTTTTGAAACTCTTCAGTCTGCCGATAATGAGGTAGTTGACTGGGCCTTTCTTTTCCAACTCCTTGAGATCGTCGCCCGGCCCGATGTCGGGATCGAGCCTGAGCTGGTTATTCTCCGACAGCACGACGACGGCCAGTTTAGTCACTTCCTCTTTTACGTTGCCTTGCTTGTCGAGCTTGGCCTCAAATCGCACGAACAGCCCGCCCTTCAAGAAACCCGGCTCGGCGGTGCCGGCCACAGTAATCTTGCACGCCATCGTCGGGTTAGGGTTCCCGTTAGGTTGTACCCAAACTCGATTGCTCTTGGTATCGGAAACGAGCAGGCCCATCTCGCCCGCTTCCATGACCGTGCCTTCTTCCTGGTAAATATTTTGTTGTTGTGCGAACAGCGGGCTGTACAACATCGACAGCGACAGGTTGGCGACGACGCAAACGATCGAACGGGTGCGGCGCGACATAAAAGTGGACTCCTCGGTTCCTTCAATGGGGGCTGGGGCAGCGGTTCCAAGCAGTTTCAGAATACCACGTTCGCCGCGCGCGTGCAAAGCGGTACAGGTTGCCATCCAACCCACCAGTCGCCACAATGCGGACATGACGCACGACCAACCGCAGATCGCCATGCCACAGAATGCCGCGCCTCAAGTCGCGGTGCCACAAATTACCGTGCCTCAGTTCACCGCGTTCAAGGCGGCGGGCCGGAAAATAAGCATGCTAACCGCCTACGACTTTACCTTGGCCGGCCTGCTCGACGCGTCCGGAATTGAGGGAATTCTCGTGGGTGACAGCGTATCGATGGTCGTGCAGGGCCACCCCAACACACTGCACGTCACACTCGACCAAATCATCTACCATGCCGAAATGGTGGGCCGCGCCGTTCGGCACGCCTTGTTGGTCGTCGACATGCCCTTCCCGTGCGGTCACCTTGGGCGCCGCGATTCGGTCGCCAGCGCTGGCCGCATCCTCAAGGAAACGCGCGGTCAGGCGGTCAAGCTTGAAGGGGGTGTCGAACAGGCCGAAACGATCGCCGCCTTGGTCTCGGCCGGTATTCCGGTAATGGCCCATTGCGGACTGCGTCCTCAAAGCGTTCACCAGTTGGGGGGCTACAAGGTCCAGCGCGACGCGGAGCGGCTTCTGGCCGACGCTCGGGCCGCCGAACAAGCCGGGGCATTCGCAATGGTGCTCGAGTGCATCCCCGTCGAACTCGCTTCGCAAATCACCGCGGCCGTGTCCATTCCGACGATTGGCATCGGCGCCGGAGCGGGCTGCGACGGCCAGGTGCTGGTAACCCACGACATGCTGGGTTTGACCGATGGTTACGTCCCACGGTTCGCCAAGGCCTACGCCGACCTGCGGGGTACGATTACCCAGGCCGTGACTCGTTACCGCGATGAAGTCCGCCAAGGTGAGTTTCCCGACACGAAACGAACCTTCAAGTAATCATTTTCCACCTCGGACTTTTCCGGCACCCATGCCCAATCGGCTCGCGCACGAAACCAGCCCGTACCTGCTGCAGCACGCTAACAACCCCGTGGACTGGAACCCCTGGGGACCAGAAGCGATTGAGCGGGCCAACACCGAACAGAAGCCGATTTTTCTTTCGATTGGCTATTCCGCCTGCCATTGGTGCCATGTGATGGAGCACGAGAGCTTCGAGAACGAAGCGATCGCGCGGATGTTGAACGAGGGTTTCGTGCCGATCAAGGTTGATCGCGAGGAGCGCCCCGACCTCGACCAGATCTACATGCAGGCCGTCCAAATGATGACCGGCCGCGGCGGCTGGCCGATGTCGATGTTCCTGACACCCGATTTGGAGCCGTTCTACGGTGGCACGTACTGGCCTCCAACAGGCCGAAATGGCATGCCAGGCTTCGACCAGGTGCTGGCGGCGGTTTCGGAAGCCTGGCTCCAGCGGCGTGACGTAGTGCGCAACCAGGCCTCGCAACTGACCGCCGAATTGCAAAAAACAGCCAGTCTTGAGCATGCGGCAGGCGAGCTTTCGCTCGAACCCCTCAAGTCGGCCGAAGCGATGCTCGAACGAATCTTCGACCATCGGCATGGCGGTTTCGGCTCTGCGCCGAAATTCCCGCACCCAATGGACCTGCGCGTGTTATTGCGGCTCTGGCGGCGCACGCCTCGCGACGAACTGATCGGGCCTGTCTCTCTCACGCTCGACAAGATGGCCGCCGGCGGCATCTTCGACCAGCTTGGCGGCGGTTTTCACCGCTACTCGGTCGACGAACGCTGGCTGGTGCCGCATTTCGAGAAAATGCTCTACGACAACGCACTCTTGGCAGGTTGCTACCTTGAAGCGTACCAGGCGACGGGCCGCGACGACTATGCTCTCGTCGCGCGCCAAACGCTCGACTATGTGCTCCGCGAGATGACCGGACCCGGGGGTGGCTTCTTTAGCACGCAGGACGCCGACAGTGAAGGGGAAGAAGGAAGATTCTACGTCTGGACGCCGGACGAAATTCGCGCAGTGCTTGGTGAGGCGGCGTCCAAGACCTTCTGCTACACATACGACGTCAGCCCGGAGGGGAATTTCGAAGGGCGGAACATTCTCAATCTCCCCAAGACGCTCGCCCAGTGCGCGAAAATCTTCGAGCGCGAAGCAACGGAGCTGGCGGCAGAGTTGGCGCTTGGCCGCGAGAAGTTGCTGGCGGCCCGAGGCCGGCGCGTCTGGCCTGACTTGGACGATAAGGTGCTCGTGAGCTGGAACGGGCTGATGATCGACGCCTTGGCGCAGGCGGCCGGTGTCTTGGACGATTCGCGATACCTCTCGGCCGCCACGTCGGCAGCGGAGTTCATTGCGAGGAACCTACGCCGCGACGATGGCCGGCTCTTGCACTCTTGGCGCGCTGGCCGGGCGCGGTTCGACGCCTATCTCGACGATTACGCCTGCCTCGCCAACTCGCTGGTAAGCCTGTATGAGGCCGGCTTCGACGAACAATGGATCGACCTGGCCGTCGAGCTGGCCGATATCATGCTGGCGCAGTTTGCCGACGCCGATAGGGGCGGCTTCTTCTTCACGGCCTCCGATCACGAGACGCTGATCACGCGTCCGAAAGATGTTCAAGACAGTTCGACTCCAAGTGGCAACGCCATGGCTGCCACCGCGCTGTTACGGCTGGGCAAGCTCTGCGGACGGCCCGATTACCTGGCCGCCGCGAGGCGCACTCTCGCGACGTTTACCGAGCTGATGTCGCGCCATCCGACTGCCGCCGGACAGCTTTTGATCGCACTCGACTTCGAGCTTGGCCCCTCGCCGGAGCTGGTGCTCATGGCGCCCGCGAACGACGAAGACGCGGCGGCGGTGTTGGCCGAGGTGCGGCGACGGTATCTGCCCAACAAGGTCGTCGCCCGGCGTCCAGGCGTGGCACCGTCGGCGCAGCTCGACACGATTTTCGCGGGCAAGCCGGTTCCGGCTTCGGGCGTCGCGCTTTACGTCTGCCGCGATTTCACATGCCAAGCACCGGCGGTCGGCCGCGAAGCGGCTATGGAGGCGTTGGCTGCACTCGAATGATGGGCAGTGCGACGACAGCACCGCAACGCCCGCGGCGAACCGCTCCGCGAAGAAAACGGGCTCGCATTCCCCGACATGTTCTGGCGGCGGCGCGTGTCGACGGGAACAAGTGTGGCGCGCCAATGAAACTGCCGCTACGCGGCTTGCTCGCAGGCATGGGAATGGCGGAGCTCCGTTTTCTTCGCTCCGCTCGCCGGGCGGACTCATTCCGCCTTGACGAACAGCCGTTTCTCATAGTGCGCGACAACGAACCGTTTTCCCTTGGCGACGACACGGTGCCCTTCGGCTTCCAGTTGCAGCTTCAACTGCCGAGCACCGCCGGGATATTTTTGGTTCAGCTCGCCACCTGTTTTGAGCGTGCGCCAATAGGGCGTAATTCGGGTCTTGCCCTCCACGGCGGCCTCGTCGGCGGCGTGCGCGGCGATCCAAGCGAAAATGCCAGTGCAGATCGGGCAGCCGATCGTCGCACCATGTTCCTGGGCCACTATCGCGCGAATCTCATTGATCGTAATCAGTTTGCCGCGCGGCACGCGTTTCATGATCGCATCGACCTCACGCGGGGCTGGAATCGCCACCGTTCCGCGTCCCCAACGGGCTTTCATCCTGCCCGTAATCGGCACCACCTTCGGCAGGTCCTTGTCGTCGGCCAGTTTTTCACGCCAGGTCTTGCGACGGGACATATGAACCTGAATCGCTTGGGTCGCGGCTGAAGACCTCGTTATGGCTTGGCGACCTTCCACAGGTGGGCGTCGCTGCGGAAATACACCGCGCCGTCGGCGACAGCAGGTGATCCAAGGATCGGCTCCCCGAAATCGTGCTCACTGACGAGTTCTCCTGGATCGCCTCCGTCGCCAGCGGCTAGCCGCACCACCTGGGCCACCCCCTTATCGTTTACGCAGTAGACATGCCCGGCGGCGATCGCCGGCGTGGCCCAAAATGGTCCGGCCAGCCGTAGCCGCCAGAGAACTTTACCGGTCAAGGTGTCGCCGCAGATCAGTACCGAAGCGCTGCTGAGCGTGTAGACCCGATCGTTTTCAACGACCGGGCTGGCGTTGGTCGGAGCCAGCTTCACGTCTTGCCAAAGGACTTTTGGAGGCTGATTGTCGGGCTGGCGAGAAAGCGCCGTCAGCCCGCTGGACGGAAGGTACATCGCGTTCCCTTCCGCGACGACCGAAGCGATGTTGCTCGCCGCAACGGGCAGCGCCCAAAGCTGCTCGCCTGAGTGCGGATGATGGGCTGTGAGCTCCTTGGGCGATTGCAATAATACGATATCGTCGGCCGGAGTTTTGCCTCGCCAGAGGGCGGGCGAACTCCAGTTCATTGCCTTGCCGCGTGCAAGTCGCCAGCGCGATTCACCGGTTCGAACGTCGAGACCGGTGGCGAATGATTCGCCCAGATTTTCGACTTGCGCCACGACCGTTTCGGCGGCGACCAAGGGTGAGGCCGCCATCCCGACGTCGTTACCGGCCGTCGGATAGTCGAACGCCAGCCCTCGGAACCAGAGCAAGTTCCCCTCCAGGTCGAGGCAGGCCATGTCGTTCGAGGAGTAGAATGCGAAGATGCGCTGTCCGTCACTGGCGGGCGTGGGCGCGGCGACAGCCATCGTGGCATGGCAGAGCGTACGGCCGGTGGCCCAGAACTGCCGCTGCCAGGCCGATTTGCCCGTCGCGGCGTCGAATGCGAGCACGTGCAAGCGGTCCTGCTTGTAGCCGCTTGATGCGGTGACGATCACCTTGCCCGACACGACGATCGGACTTGACACACCGCGACCCGGCAGGTCGACCCGCCAGGCGATGTTCTCACTCTTTCCGTCGACGACCGTTTGGCCCCATGAAGTCGGCACCGAGCTTTCGGTCGAAACGCCTGTCGAATTGTTGCCGCGAAATTGCAGCCAATCGGCGCCACAAGTCATTAGACTTGCGACGGCAAGCATAAAACCAGGCGACCGCCGCAACGCGCCACAACGGAACTTGACACTTTGCAAAGTCGCACCTCCCTCGACCGAAATTCCCCACGTCGAGTCTAGCCAATGGACATGTCGCGTCAAGACTCGGAGCGTCGGTCCGACGATCCGGCAGTCGATGCGGCCACGGCGAAGGCCAACCAGCCGACAATGAGGGCCAGGCCACCGGCGGGGACAACCCGCCCAAACCAAAGAGGCGCACCGAAGACGATTGCGTAGAGGCAGCCTGAAAAAAGCGCCGTGCCAGCGACGAACCCCCATCCAGCCACGTTGAGCCACTGCGACCGCCGCTGGATCGCTACGAGCCCCACCAAGACCAAAGCCAGGGCGTGATACATCTGGTATCGCACGGCCGTTTCGTAGTTCTCCAGTCGTCTTGCCAACACTTGCTGCGCAAGGCCTTCGTTCTTGGTGAGAAACGCTTCAAGCCCATGGGCTCCGAACGCCCCGGTGATGACGGCTAACCCCGCGAGCACGGCGCCACAAGCGATCCATTGGTTGGGTTTCAAGAGGTTGGCTCCGTGTACGGACCGGTGGCTACCTAATGGTTATAGCCGCTTCGAAGCCGCAAGGTGCAAGGGGACCGATAACAGGTGAAAAGTGACCAGCCAAAAAAAGCCAGCGCGGCTCTTGACGAGCCGCGCTGGCCCTGGAGGGAACAGTCTCGTAATCAGCTGAGGTTTACGGCGCGGTCGGAATTCCTAGATTCTCTTCTTCCTCTTCCAGAATGATGATGCGGGGCGTGACCATCATCATCAAGCTCTGTGTTTCGCGGCCCGTAGACGTATTTGTGAATAAGCGGTTCACGTAGGGAATCTTGCTCAGTAGCGGCACGCCGAATTCGTTACGGCCTTCGCTCAAGCGCTTGATTCCTCCCAAGAGCACCGTGCCGCCGTCAGGCACGCTGACGGTGGTGGCGACCGAGAAAATGGCAAACGACGGCAACTGCACGGTCGTGCCCTCGGAGGAGGCCGCCTGTGTGGTTGCGCGCTTCGTCGTCAGGTCGCTGGGACCTTCCGAACTGGACGTCTGGTTTGCAGAACTGGAGCCGGTGAAGGTGAAAGTGTTGACCGCGGTGATTTTGCTGAAGAAGGGGACCAACGTCAAGCGAACGAACCGCCGGTCGTTGGAGACCACCGCTTGCACCGACAAGGCCGATCCCTCGTTGAGCACCAGGATCACCGGTTGGTTGGCGGCCGCAAAAGCCCCCACCACCGGGATCACACTGATCACGAAGGGGGTGTACGTCAAGTCCTGCACGAACGCTCTTTGGCCATTGAACAACGTGACCTTGGGAGCTTGCAGCACGTTGCTGCGGCGGTCGCCCTGCGAGGCTTCGATGAAGAAGAACGCCTCGAGTTTGCTGAGGATCGCGAAACCGAGTTGGGCGCCGGCACCGGCCTGGTATCCGCCGAATTGAGGGATCGCCAAGGGAAAGCTCCCCTGTTGTACAGGGATGTCGAGGTTAGCACTGTATGTGGTGGCCGTCGCCAGGCCGACGGTCACACCTCTGTCCGTCGTAAACTGGGGAAGCGAGAAATCACGGGGCTGGCCCGGTGGGGGAAAGGCCGTCGGCGTGGTGATCGGTACTTCGCCTGTTTGTTGACCGAACAGTGCGAACGGCTTTTGCGAATTGGTCGGGACGTTGAGGTCGAAACTAACCCCGATCCTTTCGAAGAAGTTGTCGTTGAGACTGATGAACCGGACCTCAATCGTGACCTGCAAGTCCTGCAAACGGCGAAGCTGGTCGAGCAGATCGGCGATTTCCTCGTGGACCTCCTGGGTCTGGCTGATGACCAGGCTCAGGTTCCCCTTGAATTCGGTGATCGTGCCGGGACCACCGACTTCGGCCCAGGTGGTGGGCGCGATCGTGGACGTGAGCAGCTCGATCAGACTTTCGAAGTCGGCCTGGTCGCCGCCGCCTAGTCCGCCTGGCCCGAAACCTGTGGGGTCGCTTTTCGGGATCCCTGCGCCCATGCCGGTGGCTTTGCTCATCTGGGCCATCAGGTCCGGATGGAGCATCACGTTGGCATTAGCGCCACTGGGGCTGGCCGCGACCGGCATGATCATGTCGTTGGCGGCCCCGCCGCCGTACATCGGTATCTGGGCGTAGGCGTCGGCCAGCGCCCCCTTCAAGCCCGAGCTCTTGCTGGGATCGAAGTTGGGGATCGGAATCACCAGGTCGGCGACGTTGTAGGTCACCGCGTAAACTTCGCCGTCACGCAACTGCTCGCTGGTGATGTTGAGGACTTCATTCTTGATCACGTAGCTGAGTTGCAAAGGGCTGAGGATCAGGTTCAAGGCGCTCTTGAGCGAAATCTCCTGGCTGAGGTCGATCGTCACGGGGGTGTGCGAATCGACTCCTTCCTCGGCGAGCCCGCGCGGGTCGAGAATCATCGAGACCTGCGTGAGTTGCGAGAGCTTGTTGATGACTTCATCCAGGGGAGCTTCGTGGAACCCGAGCGAGACGGGTGTCTTGAGTTTGTGCTCGATTTCGATTTCTTTCTCCGAGCGCTTCATCCGGCCCTCCCGGATGTACTTCCTGCGACTGACGCTAAGCTTTTCCCACTCCTTGGCGTCGCCGCCGAAGATGAATGGTGTGTTGTCGTTCATAGGGATGGCGGCCCGGTCGACCTCCGTCAGCGCCTGGTAGAAGCCCTGCTCCTTGTCGGCGCGAATGTCGGCGACCTCGCGGGTGCGCTTGACCATCTTGACCTGCAGCCTGAGCTGCGAGACGACCAGCTCGTCGGGCGCCATTTCGTACGCCCGTTTGGCGAGCACTTCCGCCTCGGCATAGCGCCGTTCGTCCATCAGCGTATTGAACTCATGCACCAGCTTGGCGAGCTTTTCCTGGACCTCGACCTTGACTTCACGGCGGTGCTCGATTTCATCTCGCACGTCATCGTTCTTTTCGTTCAGCTCGATCCGCGCGCGGTTGTCATTGATGTACCGCTTCAGGTCGTCGATGCTTCTGTCGACTCGCCGCAAGAGGATGTCGCGAGTGGTACCGTCGACCTCCGATTTCATGACTTCCGCGCGGGCATTCTCGAGGATTTGGAGCGCCTCTTTGGGGTTCGCCTCCTGGAGTTTCTTGGCTTTCGTCTCGTGGCGCGTCAGGTTGGCCGAAGTCTCGCGATAGCGAGCTTGCTGCGCGGCGTCGACCTTGTTCAACAGCGAATTCTCAGCGGCGCCTCCGGGCCGGCGCGCCGGGGCCGACTGCTGCGAGAGGAACTGCAACTTGTCTTGCAATTGCTGCTGCACGACCGGATCGAGCTCGTCGCGGCGCGCGTTGGCCTCGCGGAACCACTTCAAGGCGCTCGCCACGTCGCGTTTCTTGAGCGCCTCCTCGCCTCTGAGGTACATCGTCATTGCCGCGTCGGGTGTGACGATTTCCTCCTGGTTGTTGGCCTGAACATTCTCAGTCGTGTCGTTGTCGCGGTTGTACACCGCTTGCGCATCCGGATAACGCTTATCGCCCTCAGGCTCGGAGTCCGTCGGTTCCTCGTTGGTCGCCCTTACGACATCGCCGGATTGTTCCTTGCGAAGCTGTTGAATCTTGTACAACACCAACCAAGGTTTGTCCTCGTTCTTGCTGAATGCGTTGTCGGGGACGTGGAGACTTTCCGCCTCCTCGGCCAGGGTTTCTGCCTGGCGCAAGTCGCCTGCGTCCAAGGCCGCGCGGGCCTGGCGGACCAGTGCCGAGACCTCGGCCTTTCGTCCGGCCGTTTCCGCGTCGAGCGGCAGCTCGGTGGCGGAGGACGCCTTGGGACGGTCATTCGGATTGACCGGCGGCAGCGATTCGAGCCTCGCGGGGCCACCTTGCTTGCGCGCGGCGGCAATCCTCTGCAATACGGCCGACGGCTTGGGATCGAATGGCCCGTACGCCACGTCTAATTTGTCGGCGTCATTCGCCAACCGCTCGGCCTCGTCGAAATCCTGCCACTGCATCAGTCCTTCGGACTGCTGCATCAAGAGTTCGGCCTGCTGGCGGCGGTAACTCTCATTGGCTCGCGCATCGGGACCACGCTCGGCCAGTTGCCCTGCCTGGGCGGCAAGCTCCTGTACCTTGTCGGGCGTGTCTTGGTTAAATTCGTAGTCCAATCCCAATGCCTTGGCCTGCCTGGCCAGTTCGACGGTCCGGCGAACGTCGCCCACCGCCAGCGCCTGGCGCGCGGCCAGCAGTAACCGGTCGCTTTCGGCACGGGCATCTTCATCCGCCGGCGCGCTGCGCGGCGCCATGCGTACTTCCTTTTCGGGATCGCCAGGTGGCGCCGTCATGGTCCGCTTGCCGAACGGCGAACGTTCGGGAAATCCCTGGTTGCCAGACAGGCCCGACATCGGTTCCGAGTCGCCGGGAGGGGTATCCTCGGGCGCATCGATCGAACGCTGTGGCAGCGGGGCGCCGGTCGGGCTGGCGCGGTTGGCGAACGGATCGCGCGGGGCGCCTGCCGGCTTATCAGCCGAACCATCGTCGCGCGGCGCATACAATTGACTGGGGCGCTTGACCCGGCCCTTGGCTCCTTTGCGCCGTTCGAGATCGGCCCGAGCGCGCTTGGGCGTGTCGCTCAGGGACAGACGACCGTAGTTGACATTCAGGCCTTCGGCCTTCGCGATCAGCGACTCGGCGGTTTCTAAATCACCCGCCTTCATGGCCCGGCGCGCCCGAGTGAGCAGGTCGGCGACCTGGGCTTTGGCATCGTCCGCCGATTCGCTTTCTTCGCCGGATTGGCCGGAAACGGCCGTCGCCACGAGCACGTTCCAGCTTCCGGGGTTTGGCGCGGCCAAGGCCGCGCCTGTGGTTAATATCAGTCCAGCGGCCACGCAAGGGGTCAGTATCCAAGACGTCGTCTTCAACACACGATCTCCTTTCGAGATTCGTTAGCTCTTGGCCATCGGCGGTCGCGATTGACCGTCCCTGGCGACATTATTCTCTTGTTCGCGCGCAATTGACGATCGACCCCGCGGGGAACGCGAACGTTCGCCCGCGCGACCGAAGTCTCCGCCCAATGGTCACGGCGCACCGTGCCAGCGGACGTCGACCCCGGGCGGGTCACGTACCATAAGACTTGAATTGGGAATTGGCAGAAGAAGGTGCGGTAAATATCCGCGGATGAAAAACAGGTCAAGGCCAGTTTTCGAGAATTCTTTCGCTGCCCGCGCTAACGAAGCCACACGGTTGGAATGGCACGTCGGATGAAGAACACGTTTTGTCCGCTTCGCTCCGCTGGGCGATTCTTTACGTCGGACGAGGAGACGGAGTTCGATCAAATGAGGGCCTAACGAAGCCCCCATGCCTCGTTCAGGAACCGCACCCAATTGCCGTGCGCGACCAGTTCGATATCGGCGTCATTGAAGCCCCGGCGGCGGAGCATGCCGGGGAGACGTTGGAGGTCGGCAATCGTGTCGAGATCGCCGGGCGATTGCTCGAGTCCGTACCCGCCGTCCAAATCCGTGCCGATCGCCGTGTGCCGCGCGTTGCCCGCCAGTTGGCAGACATGCTCCATGTGATCGAGCATGTGCTCCAGCGTCACGCCGGACTCCTGAGGGGTCGTCTTGCCGCGAATCCAGCCCGGTACCATCATCCAGGCGTCAAGCGCCGCGCCGATGACCGCGCCCCGCGCGATCAGCGCCTTGAGCTGCTCGTCGGTGAACTGTCGCTGGTCGGGCACGAGCGCGCGGCAGTTCGAATGGCTGGCCCAGATCGGACCGTGAAAGCAATCGAGCGCGTCCCAAAAGCACTCGTCGGAAAGGTGCGTGACATCCAGGATGAAGCCGAGTCGGTCCATCTCGGCCAACAGCTCGCGGCCGCGTGGCTCCAAACCTCCGGTCGTGTGCGTGCCCGTCGCGTACGTACCGGGCCCATAGTGCGCCGGCCCGATTGCCCGCAGGCCCTGTTCCCAATGTTGTTCGAGGTGTTTGGGCGTTCGGATGGAGTCAGCTCCTTCCAGGCTGAGGATAAATCCGATCGGTGCGTTGGCCGGCGGGTCGTTGCTCCAGAGCGCGACATGTCGCGCCAGTCCGGCGGCGTTGGTGATTTGCACCATTTCGCCCGCCTCTTGCATGGCCCTGTACCAGGCCAGTTGTCCTTGCGTCTGGGACCAGGCGATTTCAGGGGAATGCCAACCCGGAAGCGGATTACCTGGCTTGACGTAGCGGCCGATCTGCGTGGCAACACACAGCCCCACTCGTCCGCGCCGCATGTCGGGCAGGGCTACGGTCCCCTGAGCTCGGTCGACCTTGTCGGTACGCCCCGCTTCGCGCTGGCGGATTTCGGCCACCGACTTCGTCAGGTCGCGGTTCCATTCCAAGGCATTCATGCTGAGGTCGAGGTGGGCGTCGAAGAGGAGCATGGTCGGGCGGGCCTTCGGGGTGGGGCAGTTCGGGTGGGAAACGTGTCGCAAACGAAATACAACGCCAAAGTAGGCTCGGCAACGAATGAGTGCAAGATGCGGAAACCCCTCAAAAACTGCACTTTCTCGGCTCGCGGGCTTTTGCGATACTCCGCCCCCATGAAAATTTTCTTTTCCGTAGGCGAGCCAAGCGGCGATCTGCACGCCGCGAACCTGATCCGCGCGATCCGCGCGCGGCGGCCCGACGCGCGGGCGGTCGGATACGGTGGACCGCAAATGGCCGCGGCCGGATGCGAGCTGCACGCCGATCTCACGCTTCTGGCCGTGATGTGGCTACTGCGCGCGATTTTGAATTTGCACAAGTTCCTGGCCTTGGTTGCCCGAGCCGACCGCTACTTCCGCCACCAACGACCCGACGCCGTTGTGCTGGTCGATTATCCGGGCTTCAACTGGTGGATTGCCCGGAGGGCCAAGGCCCACGGAATTCCCGTGTTTTACTATGCTCCGCCGCAGATTTGGGCCTGGGCGAGCTGGCGCGTAAAGAAGATGCGGCGGTTCGTCGACCATGTGCTCTGTAGCTTGCCCTTCGAAGAGGCCTGGTTTCGCCAGCGCGGCTGCAACGCCATTTTCATCGGCCACCCGTACTTCGACGAAGTTCGCCGGCAGCCGCTCGACCAGGACTTTCTCGACCATGAGATTGTCAAGCCGGGCTCGCTGGTGACAATCCTGCCGGGCAGTCGCACGCAGGAGGTCGAGCACAACTTGCGCTGGTTTCTCAAGGCCGCCGCGCTGGTGCGCGAGGCGGTGCCCGACGCGCGGTTCGCCGTCGCCAGCTTCAAGCCGCACCAGGCCGAGTTGGCGCGGCGGCTTGCGGCCACCAGCTCCTTTCCGGTCGAAGTCCATTTGCGGCGGACGCCGGAGCTGATCGAGCTCGCCGACTGCTGCATGGCTGTCTCAGGCTCGGTGTCGCTGGAATTGTTGTACCACGGCAAGCCGACCGTCGTGCTCTACTGGATCGGCCGCGTCGCCTTTTTCGTGCAATCGCTCTTCCGCAAGGTCAAGTACATCACACTCGTCAATCTGCTTATGGCCGACGAGCTGTTTCCCAAGGATCTGACGCCTTACGATCCGGAACAGCCCGGCGCCGAGCGGGTGCTGTTCCCCGAGTACCTGACCTGTGAAGATCGTTCGCGGCAAATCGCGGCGCACGTAATCGAGTGGCTCACCGACGAAGCCAAACGCAGCCGTCGCGTCGCGGAGTTAGTACGGCTCAAAGTGCGCACCGGGCACGGCGGCGCGTCGCGCCGCGCCGCCGAATACATTCTGCACGCTCTCGATAACCGCCCCCATCCGGTCCCACGGCCGCACTTCCTGCCAGGCATGCATGTGGCCAGCAGTGGCGGGGCCGCCGAAAAGGGAATCGCGCACGCGGAATAGAAAGTCCTGGCGTGACTTGCCGCAGGTGCGCAACAACCACGGTCCGAACTCGCCCGACCGACCGATATTGATCGGCCGGCAACAAATCAGTCTGGACGATCGCGACCGCGTTTTCCAGGAAATCCGCCGTTACGTCGCATCGAGTTCCGACGTGCAATGCGGGCAGCGCTTGGCTTTCGTGGGGATGGGCGTGGCGCAGCGCGGGCAGTCCCTCAATACGGGCGCGGGCGGAGGGACCAGTTTCGCAGTCAGCCGATTCATCTGCCGCACGACCAGGAAGATGCAGAACGCCACGATCAAGAAATCGACCACGGTGTTCAGAAATGCGCCGTAGCGCACCACGACAGGTTCGAACTCAGGCGCCGGCCCGGTGCCAACTTGCAGAGTCAGCTTTGAGAAGTCAAGGCTCCCGATCAACACGCCGATCGGAGGCATGATGACGTCGTTGACCAGCGAGGTGACGATCTTGCCGAACGCGCCGCCAATGATGATCCCCACCGCCATGTCGACGACGTTGCCCTTGAGGGCGAATTCCTTGAACTCCTTGAGCATCATGATAGTGTTGTCCTCCCGACTTCGTTGCGCAGGAACGAGTACACCATCCGCCTACCGCCGGCCCAGCGCCTTGGGGACCTTGGCTAAGCTGGCCGGCACGTCGACGATCGATTGGCTCTCGCCAGTGGCGGCGGTCAAGTCTTGGGACACCTTGCCACTGACGATGGGGCCGGCGCCGAGCAGGTCCCAGTGACGGTAGTCGGCCCGCGAGAGCTGCGCGCCGCCGTCGACAAGGGGCTGCCGTGTTTTGGCGTCGTAGGCCAGCACGCGCAACTTAGCAGTGCCCATCGCCTTGACTCGGTCGTAGACTGACATCTTGGGAACCGAAATCGGCGAGGGCATCGCCAGCGGGATCGAGGGAATGCCCACGAACAACTCGTCGCGGTCGGTTCCCACTGCCCCGCTGGCCACTTCCAGGATCACATCGGCGGTGTCGGGCTTGTCAACCAGAGTGCAGCCGGCACGCATCACCCGCTGGTGCAATGATACGATCACGTAGTTCTTGTCGGTGCAGTCGAGGTACTTTTCCTCGACGTAAACTTGCGCCCCGCGCAACGGGGTCAGGTCTACCTTATCGAGCGTGCGATCGACCGCGGTCGAAATCAGCAACTGCTCAACGCCGGTGCGGGAAGTGTCCGACTCCTTCATCGTCGCACATCCGCACGCCGCGCCCAGAATGCAGCACGCTAGCAGCAAGAAGCGCGAATTCATCGGCCCTCCCTGAAGATGACAAAGTCGCGGCCGCCTGTCCGGCCGCACGATGCGCCAAACCACCGTTCACTCCCCGGCCAATCCCCGGGGTTTGCGGAACTTGTTCAGGGATTATCGGCACCGCTGGGGAGACGGTTTAGGGAATGCTTGCCGGTTTTCAGGGTGGTAGAGCCCAATTCACGCGGCTTTGACGTCTACACGCCACCCGCCAAATTATCGAAATTACTTCTTTCCGCCACTTGACGCGTCGCGCCACTCTTGTATTATTGAAATAATACAAGTGAGCCAGTGGTCGCCGGCCTCATTTTTCCGCTGCAACGAACCCGTGCAGATCCATATCACCGCCGCCGACGGCGTGGCGATCTACCTCCAGATCGTCAACCAGATCAAGTACCTGGTCGCCTCCGGCCGGCTGACGCCGGGCGAGGAGCTGCCCCCGATCCGCGTCCTGGCTGAACGGTTGCTCGTCAACCCCAACACGGTGGCCCGGGCGTACCGCGAGCTGGAATCGGCCGGGATCGTGGAGAAACGCCGCACCGCCGGGACCTATGTCTCCGACCAAGGCTCACCCTTGGCCCGTCGCGAAAGGGTCAAGATTCTCACGCAGCGCATCGACGCCTTGCTGGCCGAGGCGCGGCAGATGGATATCGAGCTGTCCGACGTGGTGAAAATCATCGACGAGCGGCATTCGGCCATGCAGGCAACCCGAAACGAGGAGTGAACCGATGCAAGACCCCTTCCCATCCTCCACGCCGCCGATCGTCGAGCTGCGCCGTGTCACGCGACAATTTGGCAACAAGACGGCGCTCGACGAGGTGTCGCTGAGCGTGCCGCGCGGCGGCGTGTTCGGGCTCATCGGCGGCAACGGCGCGGGCAAGACGACGCTCATCAAGCACATTCTGGGCTTGCTCAAGGCCCAATCGGGCAGTGTGCGCGTCTTCGGCCTCGACCCGGTCGAAAACCCCGTCGGCACGCTCGGCCGGATCGGCTACCTCTCGGAAGATCGCGACCTCCCCAACTGGATGCGGGTCGGGGAGTTGATGCGCTACACGCAGGCATTTTTTCCCAACTGGGACGTAGCCTACGCCGAAGATTTGCGCGAGGCATTCGACCTGGACGGCAATGCGAAAGTCAAGCATCTCTCGCGCGGACAACGCGCGCGGGCAGGCCTGCTGGCGGCACTGGCCCATCGTCCCGAACTGCTTGTGCTCGACGAGCCTTCGTCAGGACTCGACCCGGTCGTGCGGCGCGACATTCTGGGGGCGATCATCCGCACCATCGCCGACGAGGGCCGTACGGTTTTGTTCTCGTCGCACCTGCTCGACGAGGTCGAACGGGTCGCCGATCGGGTGGCGATCATCCACCAGGGACGGATCATGCTCACCGCGACCATGGATGAGCTCAAGGAGACGCACCGCCGCGTGACGCTGCGCTTCGGTCAGGCGCTCGACCGGCCGCCATCGCTGGTGGGAACGCTCTCTTGCGCGGGGCAAGGCGCCGAGTGGACGTTTATCTGCAGTGGCGAGGGCGAACAGTTGCGGCGGGCGGCCGAGGCGATGGGCGCCACAGTCGTTGGCGACGCCGGATTGACGCTGGACGAGATCTTCGTATCGAGAGTAACAAGGTAGCCATCATGCGATCGATCCCACTGGCGATGACTTGGGAAATGCTGCGACACGGGAGTTGGGGCCTGCTCGCGGCCGCGCTCGGCGCAAACTTGTTGCCCGCCATTTTGCTCGCCGCGCTGCGCCACGAAGGGGCCCTCGTTCCCGAAGATCCGAGCCAGATGGTGATCCATATCACGCTGGTGCAAATCAACATGTTCATTTTCGCGGCGGCGGTTCTCACGGCGCAGGGACACCCGTCGCGGTTGTACGCCTTTCCCGTGCCGACCTCGGCGCTCGTCGCCTGGAACCTGCTTCCGGCGATGGTGGCCGTTGCGATCGAGTCGGTCGCGAGCACCGCCGCGTTGAACGCGACGTTTCAGATGAATTGGCCACTCTGGGGACCGGCCTTGTTCGTGGCGGTTGCGCTGGCGTCGGTCCAGGCCGCCGCCTGGCTGACCGAAAAGTCGGCCTGGATGGTTGTCGCAATGGGCGCCGTGGCGACCGCCTTGGCCCTGTGGTTCAAATCGCGGTACGGCGAGGGCTTCTCGCAGCCCAACCGGTACTGGATGGAGGTCACGCCCTCGGAAATCTTGACCATGCTGGTGTTCGCGGTTTTGGCCTATGCCACAGCCGTTGTGGCCGTCGCCAGAAACCGCCGCGGCGAAGCGTTGTTATCGCTGGGCATCATCGCCTGGCTCGATCGCCTGTTCGATTCGGCGCCCGACCTTGGCCTTCATTTCCGCAGTCCCGCGGAAGCGCAGCTCTGGTTCGAATGGCGCCACAAGGGATGGGCCATGCCCGGCGCGGTGGCGTTCAGCTCGCTTTTCGGCTTTGGGGCCTGGCTGATCTTCAGCCGCGATGCCGGCGATTTGTTCCACGGATTCGTCGTGGGCGGCGGCATTCTGTCGATGTTCGGGTTGCTTGGCGGTCTGGTCATGGGCAACTCGGGTCAGGATTCAAACTTCGAAATTGGGAGTTTCCTGGCAACCCGCCCGATCACCAATACACAACTGGCACGTACCATCCTGAAAGCGGCGGCGAAAAGTGTGCTCATCGCGTGGATCATTTGGGCCGCGGCGTTCCTGGCACTTTACTTGCTTCTCGTGGTAATCGACGTGGTCCCCAAGCCCGCACTTCCGAAGGAACTAGGCTGGTGGTACTTCCCGGCGACGGTGCTGGGGCCCTGGATCGTATTGGCGCTCGTTGCGTCGATGGGACTTACCGGGCGATCGAGGCCGTTCTTGGACCTGTTCGTGCTGACATTCGCGATCTACGTCGTATTGTCGTTGTTTTCAAAGTTCGCGTTGTCGCGCCAGGCACAGGAGCAATTCGGTCGGGGTGCCGTATACACCGCCGCGGTACTGATGGTGCTGGGAACGTCGTGGGCGCTGGCCACGGCCCGTCGTCGATCGTTGATCGGGTGGCCCACGGTCTATGCCGCATCCGGCGCGTGGGTGGCACTCAGCGTGCCTGTGGCGCTCGAATCGATGCTCCGTTCCGCAGTGCCGTTGCACATTGGCGCTCTCGTCGTCGGACTTGCGGCGCTGACGGTGGCCCCACTGGCAACGGCCCCGCTGGCCCTGGCGTGGAACCGGAACCGGTGAACGAACGCGTAGCGCGGGTGCCCGCGGTTCCCCGGCTTTCAACTCCACGCTTTGGCGGCGTAGGGCTACTCGACGGCCGTCGTCAGGGTCAACGCGTCGCGGGCGCGGCACGCCAAAATGCCCGCCGGGAACATTACTTTTCGGGAAGTTGCGCCCGATTCGGCGATTGCCAGTTGGGCGAGCTGCTCCCAATGGTCGAATCGCATCGCTTGCTCGGGAAGCCCCTTCCCGCGCCAGACCGCAATCAAGAGCTCGCGTACCACGTATCTCGGTTGAGTTGCCAGCGGGCGGCAGTCAATGGTTACCGCGCAAGGTGGCACTGTCAAAGTCTCGCGATGCTCGATCTGGCGGCACTGCGACGGACCAACGCACAGTTCGACCAAGGGCTCGACGAGCGACGCCACGACCTCTTGCGCTTCGCCGGCCAGGCGACCAAGCCGCAGCAGGGCATCGACCACCTGGGGGTTGAAGTCGCTCGCGAGCCTCGGCAACAAGTCATGTCGCAAACGGTTGCGGGTGAACCGTGTATCAGAGTTGGTCGCGTCGTCGCGATACGGCTGCCCCAATTCGTCGAGGTAATCGAGTACGTCGGCGCGCCGCATTGCCAACAGCGGGCGGACCATCGTGACGGCCGATCCGAGCGGCCGTACACGCCGCATGCCGGCCAAACCGGTCAAACCGGTGCCGCGCAGCGCGCGGTGCAAGATCGTTTCGGCCTGGTCGTCGGCCGTATGCGCAGTGGCGACTTGGCGCGCCCCGAGGCGCTCGGCCGTCTCGCGAAAAAACTGGTACCGCGCCCCCCGCGCTGCAGCCTCCAATCCATCGCCGGAGATGGCTGCGCGCCCGGCGACCGGCTCGCGCCGCACTTCGCAGGGGAGTTCGAGCCGGCGGGATAATTCCAGTACGAACCGCTCGTCGGCCACCGCATCCTCGCCGCGCAACTGATGGTTGAGATGGGCCACGATCAGCCTGCCCGGCGATTCGAGACGCAAAGCGGCCAATGCGCAAACGAGCGCCACGCTGTCGGCGCCGCCGGAAACCGCCACCAGCACGGTCATTTCCCGCCAATCGGCCGGGGCCCAACTTCCGGCCAGCTTTCGCTCAAAATCACGCATTGGCCCATTTTAGCTCCCCCAGGCACAAACGAGAAATCGTTTGCAGTCGGACAAAACTCTGCTAGGATGGGAGGTTGTGTTTGCGTGGAGCCCGTGGTGGCCGCCTGGCGACGACCGTGGGACGAATCGAAGCGAGTTTGTGACGGGATTTGTTTGCAGCCCATGTTAAGCCCCAGCCTTGCTCGGGAGCCGGCCGAACGATGCACCTGTTGATCATCATTTTGCAGCAACTGCTCGGGATGCTCCCGAGTTCGAAGCAGGCCCCCCAGGCCGAAGTCGTGCGCCGCGAGCGTCCACAGCGTGAACGTCCACAGGCGAACGGTTCGGAAGGCGACGCTTGTCTCCGCCTGGCCTCACCGATCACTGGCTGGATGTCCGTTCTTACGGTACTTGAAGGATTACGGCACCGACCGCCCTACGCGGTCGTGCTGCGTCGAAATCGTTCGGCCCAGTCCGTCGCCGCCACGGCGACGATCACCACCGCGACGAACACCGCCGCGCGGCCGGCAGTTTCCAGCAATCCCTCACGGGCTGAATAGCGGCGGGCCGATTTGCGGCGGTTATGCGCGCCGCGCTGCAGACCCTATCCCGGTGCTCTCTTGCCGTCGCGGCCAAGGCCGTGGCCCCCGCCGATTCGTCCCGCGATTGTGCCCGCCGTACCCCGCGCCGGTTCCCGCCTGAGAACGCCCTCACTTACTACAACAATCGCCGCCAGGTTCGCCAAGACGCATCGAATGCGCGGTTCGAACGAGGTGGACGCCAGGGGAGACCATGGGGAATACGGGCATCGTCCTATTGACGGCGTGCATCGCCATCGCCGCAACCTTCGTGCTGATCAAGTGGTTAGACCACTTGCATGTGCGCGACGCCAACCGAAAAGCCAAGGAGATCATCGACCAAACCGAGCGCGAAATCGAAAACCGCCGTCGCGAGGCCGAATTGGAGATCAAAGAGCTGGCCATCAAGCAGCGCGGCGAAGGCGAGAAGGAACTGGCCGTCATCCGCCAGGAACTGCACGAGCGCGAGCGCCTGCTTGACAAACGCCAGGATGCCCTCGAGCAGCAAGCCGAGGGGCTCCGCAAGCAAGAGAAGATGGTCGAGGGAAACCAGCGTAAGCTGGCCGAAAAGATCGAAGAAGCCAACCGCCGGCAGGAGGAACTGGACAAGGTCCTCGACGCGCAGCGGCAGACTCTGCACCGCGTGAGCGGGCTGAGCCAGGAAGAGGCCAAGAGTCGTTTGCTCGAAATGCTCGACCGCGAGCTGGCGCACGAGGCCGGCGCCCTGATCATGCGGCATGAGAAGCACGTGGCCGAAGTCTGCGAGGAAAAGTCGCGCGAAGTGCTGATCACCTCGCTGCAACGCTACGCCGCCACGCACACCGCCGAGACCACCACCAGCACGGTCGACATTCCCAACGACGACATGAAGGGGCGGATCATCGGCCGTGAAGGGCGGAACATCCGCGCCTTCGAGAAGGCCACCGGCGTCGACGTGATCATCGACGACACACCGGGCGTGGTGATCGTCAGCGGCTTCGACATGGTCCGCCGCGAAGTGGCCAGGATCTCGCTGGCGAAGCTGATCGCCGACGGCCGCATCCATCCCTCGCGGATCGAGGAAATCGTGGCCGAAACGCAGGCCGAGCTGGAGCAACATTTGCAAAAGCTCGGCCAGGAGGCGGCCCAGGAGGCGGACGTGCCCGGCTTGAACGAAAAGATCATCCATCTCTTGGGTCGGCTTCGCTTCCGCACGAGCTACACGCAGAACGTGTTACGGCACTCGATCGAGGTCGCGTTCCTCACCGGCATGATGGCCGAGGAAATCGGCCTCGACCCGCGGCTGGCCCGCCGCTGCGGCCTGTTGCACGACATCGGCAAGGCGGCCGACCACGAGGCCGAGGGAGGGCACCCCAAGATCGGAGCCGACTTGCTCAAGCGCTACGGCGAGCGGCCGGAGGTGGTGCACGCCGCGCTGGGGCACCACGACGACTTGCGGATCGAGAATCCGTACACGGTGCTCGTCGCCGCGGCCGACGCGTGCAGCGCGTCGCGGCCTGGCGCGCGCCGTGAGACACTGGAACGGTATATCAAACGGATGGAGGAGCTGGAAACGATCGCCGGTGGTTTTCCGGGGGTCGAGCAGGCGTTTGCCATCCAGGCGGGGCGCGAATTGCGGGTGTTGGTCAGCGCCAAGGAAACCACCGACCAATCGGCCGCGAAGATTTGCCACGACATCGCCAAGGCATTCGAGGAGCAACTGACTTACCCCGGCGAGATCAAGGTCACGGTGCTCCGCGAGGCGCGGTTTACCGGCGTGGCGAAGTGAGACCATGGTCATTGGTCGCTTGTCAGTTGTCATTGGTTAGGGTGGTGAAGTGGACCTAATGTGACACCTGGCGCCAGGTAACCAATGACAAAGGACCAATGACAAAGGACCAGACCGTGCGTTTGCTCTTGATCGGAGACGTGGTCGGAAAGCCGGGACGGCTGATCATCGGCCGCGCGCTGGCGGGCCTGGTGGCGCGCGAGCGGCTCGACCTGGTCGTGGTCAACGCCGAGAACGCGGCGGGCGGATCGGGGCTCACGCCCGAGATCTACCGCGAGCTCATGGCCGCCGGCGTCGACGCGATCACGTTGGGTGACCATATCTACAAGCGGCGCGAAATCAACCCCGTGCTCGAGCGGGAGGCGAACATCGTCAAGCCCGCAAACTTTCCAGCGCACGCCCCCGGCCGCGACTTCATGATCGTCCCGGCGCGCAACGGCGTGAGCGTGGCGGTCATCAGCCTATTGGGCCGGGTGTTCATGCGGCCGGTCGATTGTCCCTGGACGGCCGCCGACCGCGTGCTCGCGCAGTTGCCGCCGGAGGTCAAGCTGATCCTGGTCGACTTCCACGCCGAGGCCACCAGCGACAAGCAACTCATGGCGCGGCACCTCGACGGCCGCGTGACCGCCGTGCTGGGCACGCATACCCATGTCCCGACCGCCGACGAGGCGGTGCTGGCCGGCGGCACCGCGTTCCAGTGCGATGTGGGGATGACGGGTCCCTACGACAGCATCCTGGGGCGCCGGGTCGACCGCGTGCTCGAGACGACGCTCACGTTCAACCCCACGCATTTCGAAGTCGCCACCGGCGACGTGCGGCTCTGCGGCACGATCGTCGACGCCGATCCGGCCACAGGCCGGGCCCTCGGAATCCAACGGCTGCGGATTGATGCCAAGGAGGCCGAGGAATTGGCGGCGTTGGTGAAACCAGCGGGCTAAGTGCCTCGCAGGTGTTCGGAACAGACCCTGCGCCACCCGGCCCGCGGTCGGCTGGCCCGGCCTAGGCCCGCCTCGTGGCGACGAATCGGCCATGGCCCTACTTGCGGTGCAGCAACAGCAAGGCCGATAGTAGGAAGTGTTTGAAGGTTACGCCCGTGGTAAACACTCCTGCGTCTCCACGACGCCCAGAGGAAGCAGCCATCGACGGTCCATCTGAAACCGCGCCGACTGCGCCCGGCGGGGCGGCTCTCATCGCAACACCGCCAGCACTTCCGTCTGCAACGGTCCGCCGGTGACATGCACGCCGCCGCCGGCGTCGATGTAAACGTTGACCTCGCTGCGGACGCCGAACTCGGGCAGGTAGATGCCCGGCTCGATCGAAAAACAAGTCCGCGGTAGCACGCGTCGCTCGTCGTGGGTTTCGAGGTTGTCCATGTTCGCGCCGTTGCCGTGAGTCTCCTGGCCGATACTATGGCCGGTACGGTGGACGAAGGCGTCGCCGTAGCCCGCCGCGGCGATTACGTCGCGGGCGGCCTGGTCAACCTGCCATCCCTCAAGCGGCCGGCCCTGGGCGAAAGCGTCGCGCACGAAGCCGATCGCCGCATCGCGCGCCGCGGCGACGATGCGGAAGATCGCGGCAAACCGCTCGGGCACTTCGTGGCCGACGAACCCGACGCGCGTCAAGTCGCTGTAGACGGCCCGCGGCCGATCGAGCTTGGCCCACAGGTCGATCAGCACGAAATCGCCCTCGCGGATCTCCGCGTCGTGGCCCGCCACAGGTTCATAGTGCGGATCGCCGCTGTGGGCGTTGGCGCCCACGATCGGCGGATGACTGGTCGAAAGCGAGTTTTGGGCGAAGTGCTCGAGAATAACGCGCTGCACCTCGGTTTCGCGGACGGAGCCGCCGTCTCGGACGCGCTGGGCGATGAACTGCCAGGCGCGGTCGTAAGCGCTGGTCGTGTGCTTCTCGGCGGCCAGGTGCGACTCCCACTGGTCGTCGTCCCAGACGGCTTCGAAGAGCTGGATCAGGTCGCCGGAGGAGACGACGTCGACGCCGTGCGCGCCGACTTGCTCGACCGTGCCGGCATCGACTCGTGAGACGTAGGGGATGGCGTTGGAGGGCGAATACTCCATCGCCACCTTGCGCATGCCGCCAACCAACGCGGCAAGCCCGGCTTCGAGCGACTGCCAGTGGAGATAGACGATTCGCTCGCCGGGCAAATGGTCGAGCGCGCCCGACTCGATACGATGGACGAGCTTGCGAGGCTGCCCCTGAGCCGGGATGCAATAGAACAAGCGGCGCGAGCCGACCTGGCGATCGTCGAGATCGAGAATCCTCCGGGCCAGCAAGTTGCTGGCGCGAAAATCGTAGAGCAGCCAGCCATCGAGTTTGGCTTGGCGCAAAGCGCGTTGAACCGCGTCGAGATCGAACATAGGGCACTCCTGTTTCTAGTAAGGATTTGCAGTATATACCCCAAGGGGCCGAGAATGAGAACTCGCGGTAAACGGAAAATCAGGAGTTTCACCCGCGGATTTGGTCCCGTTTCCTCGTCCCCCGCGGACGTTGCCACGCAACTTGTTGGCGTCGACCACTGGGTATAAACTGGAGGGCTGGGTTTCCCGCGGCCGCATTTCGAGAAAGTCGCACGCGATGTCTTCGCCCGAAGGACGAGAAAACCAGCGCGATCCGGGCGATCCCGCGGCGGATGCCGAAGTAACATTGCCGCCGCGCGATGAACTCATGGGCCGTTTCTCGGCGGATACACACGATCCGGCCGAACAGGCCACGTTGCCGCCGCCCGGTCCCGGTTGGCAAGTCGCGTCAACCGTTCATTGGGCCCAGAACGCCGCCAATACGACCACCGGTGGCGACTTGCCGGACGTGCCCGGCTACCAGGTGTTGCGGTTCGTCGCCCGGGGCGGCATGGGTGTGGTGCTGGAAGCGCGGCACGTCGTGCTCGACCGCCTGGTGGCGATCAAGCTGCCGCTGCCGCACATGATCACTTGCGACGCCGACCGCCAGCGGTTCCTGCGCGAGGCGCGCTCGGCCGCCAGCCTGCGCCATCCGCACATCTGCGCCATCCACGAAGTCGGCGAAGCCCAGGGACGCCCCTTCATTGCGATGGATTTCATCCACGGCGAAACGCTCGAACACTGGCGGGCCAGCCACCAGCCCTCCGCTCGGCAAGTAGCCGAGGTCATGTCGGTGCTGGCCCGCACCGTTGGCTTCGCCCACGAACGTGGCGTCGTGCACCGCGACTTGAAGCCGTCGAATGTGATCGTCGAGCGCGAGACCAGCTCACCCATCTTGACCGATTTCGGCCTGGCCAAGCAACTCACCGATGAAGCGAGCCACCTGACCCATTCAGGCCAACTGATGGGGACACCGGCCTACATGGCCCCTGAACAGGCTGCCGGACACATCGGCGAGGTCGGTCCCTGGTCCGACGTTTACGCTCTCGGAGCCATTCTGTTCGAGATGCTCTGCGGCCGGCGGCCGTTCGAAGGGGGCGTAGGAACGATCCTACGCAAGGTGCAAATCGACGAGCCGCCGACGCCGAGGTCGCTGAATGCGAAGATCCATCGCGACCTGGAAACGATTTGTCTCAAGGCTCTTGCCAAGGAGCCAATGGCGCGCTATCGCTCGGCAGTGGAAATGGCCGAGGATCTGGAGCGCTTCAGTGCGGGCGAACCGATCCTTGCGCGGCGCAGGGGCCTCGCGGCGCGTGTCTTTCGCAAAGTCCGCCGCAGCCCGGCCCTGGCGGCGACGGTGTTGGCTGTGGTGGCGACCGTGGGAGTGGCTGTCTATGTTGCCATCGGTACGGGCCAGACGATGCGGCTGACGCGGCTCAACCAGGCTTTCGAGACCGGGTTGGACGACCGCGCCTGGTCGCAGGAACATTTGCAGCGGATGGAAACTCTGGTCGACGATCTCAAGGAATTGTCGCCCGCCGAGTCATCTTCCGCCCGCGAGCGGCTTCATCAACGGTATGCCGACTTTCATCATGGGCTCTTGCAACATGCCACTTTGGAACCGGCCGACGAGGCGCGCGTCGAGCAGGCAACGAAGCTGCTGGCCGAGCGCGACGAGACACTTGCGGCGGCATTGCGGCAGGCCCTGGACGAACGCCGCCGAGCGTGGGAGACGGTGGTCAATCTCAACGACGAGACGGACCCTGCGACGGTGTTTCCGCCGGGCGTCGTGGTCCGAGAGGAGGGCCATTTGCGACCGGTCGTTTCCGCTGGTCAGCCGCCGGAGAACCCGAATCGGGTTGTCACTCTTGGGGAGTTGCGCGGCGATATCGAAATCGAAGCGGTCTTCGGCGGCGGCTGGCTCGATGCGTCCGAACTCGGCTTGCGGGTCAGCACGCGAACCGACGTCGAACAGTCAACGGCCGGTTACGTGTTTCGCCTGGTGGCGCACGGCCGTCCGGTGCCCGACTCGGCGGGGCCGCCCGCCCAGCGTGCCACGTTCGCCGCCGCCCGGCGCGGCGAAGCAATGTTCCGCCTGGAAATCCTGCGCGAAGATATTCGACTGACGAGCCAAGAGCTCTCGGCCGCCGAGTGGGATGAGGGGGCCTTGCGGCTGTTCGCCGGCCGCCAAGGCGACCGGCTGACGCTTCAGGTCAATACGCTGGCCCCGCTGGAGTTCTTCGACGTCTTTCCGCCTGGTCGCGATCAGGCGGCGGTGCTCTCGGTCGTTTGGCCACGGCAGGCGCCGTTGACGGCGCTGCGGGCGAAACGCCAGGCGGAGGCGACGGCAGCGAGCGCCCTGGAACGGGGCGACGACGCCTACGGCCGAGGGAAATTCGAACAGGCATTGGAAGCGTACCAGCAACAGGTAATTTCGTCGGTCGGCACGCCCACGGCGCAGGAGGCGCGCTACAAGGAGGCCATCTGCTTCACCTCGCTGAAACGGCACGCCGAGGCGCAAAAGTTGCTGGAAGCCGTGGCCGCCGAATCGGGCGACCGCTGGCCCGTGCTGGCGGCTTGCGAGTTGTGGCTGGGCGACCTTCGCGCGCGGCGATTCAAGGAAGCCGACCAGGTTTTTGACGGACTCTCGACGCGATATCGCTTCGAGCAGCTCGTCGTCATGATTCCCGCTGAAGTGCGCCAACAGATTCTCTGGGCCTACAGTAAACAGGCGACCGGCTTGAATTGGTACTCGCAAGATCCCAACCGAGTGCGCAACCTGGAACGGGCTGTCGAGGTCGAATCGCTGCTGGGGTCCGAATTCGATCAATATTGGGGTCCGCGTTGGTCCCTGCTGCGTGGTTACCACGTCGCGGGGCGATTCGACGACGCGGTGCGTTTGGCCGAGGCGATGTTGGGCGATTTCGAACCTGCCCAAATCGGCGCGGGTATCTTCTGGGTCGAAGAATATGCCTGGCTCCAGTGCCTGCGAGGCGAGCCGGAAAAAGCGTTGCATCGTCTCGACAAGCTGCTCGTCGAGCGGCCCGGCATCGACCGCAGGCCGTACCTATGGTTGTTGTTGGCTCGTGCCCGGGTTCGGGCGACGATGGGCCAGTGGGGGCCGGCGGAAGAAGACGTCGAGGAAATGTTCCGACTGTTGCCGCTGGGCACAATGCCGGATCACGTTCGGGCGATGGCTTGCCTGGTGCGCGGCCTGTTACGCGAGCGGCGGGGCGATCTTGCCGGTGCACGGACAGCTTGGAAGGACGGTTTGTTGGCCGACAGTGCCCGGCCACTCGACGGCAACACACGTCTGGCCGAGCTGATTCTCGCCTCACTCACAGGCGAGGTCTCCGACGCCGAGGCGGAAAGAATGATGACCTATCTGTTTGGCCTCTTTGGCGGCGATTCCCCGCTGGCGTCGATTGGCGCCTTGCGTTTTCCGCCCGCCGTGATCCGCGAAATGTGGCGCACGCCGCGAGGCCACGACGCGGCCTGCAAAATCGCGTTTCGCGAGGTATCGCTGGCCGATTATCTGCGGCTGTCGGCCGTCGTGATGGGCAGTGAGACGGTGCGACAGTCGGCCTTCGGCGGCCAATTCAATTCAGAACAGGAAGCCATCGTCTGGGACCTGATGGACGAGTGTTTCATGTCGTTCACGAATGGCAAGATCAACAAAACACAAGTCGTGCAGTTGGCAATGAGCTGGAAAGGAATCACGAATTTCGCGGGTTGGGGAGGCCTCGCGCCGACGTTGGCGCCGGATTTGCGCGGCAGGTTGGCCTACTTGCTCGGCCAGCGCTACCTGCGCTTGCCTCCCCCCGTCAAACCCACCGACGCCGCGGCGTACTTTCGCACCGCGGTCGAGGACTCCGCGCCCGATTCGGTGCTGCGCCGGCTGGCCGAAGCGGGGCTCCAAGGGTTGGGCAAGGTCGAATGACGACAACAGCGCAGAACTGGCGCGCTCACGGCTCGACGACCAGCGTCGGCAATACCTGCCGCAGCTTGCGGATGCCGGTGTTGTTGACCGATTCGTGGTTAATGTAGAGCCAGCGCAGCTCGGCCAACGACTTGATGCCGGCCAGACCGGCCGCCGTGACGCGGGTCCGGCGCAGGTCGAGTTGGCGAAGCTGCGTGAGCGCGGCCAGGTGGGCCAGGCCGGCGTCGGTGATGTCGGTCCGCCGCAACGACAGCGAACGAAGCTCCTTGAGCGCGGCGAGCGCTTCGAGCCCGGCGTCGGTCACTCGCGTGCGACGAAGGGAGAGCGATTCGAGCCGATTGAATCTCGCCAGCCATCGCACTCCGGCGTCGCCCACGCACGTGCCGCGGAGCGACAACCAGCGCAACGACGGCAATCCCTTGAGCGTCGCCAGTCCGGCATCGGTGATTTTGCTTTGCCCCAGAGCCAAGCTCTCGAGCGAGGCCATGCCAACCAGGTTTGCCAATCCGGCATCGGTGGTGAGTGTCGACGAAATGTCGAGTATCTGTAAACCTGGCAGCGCGGCAAGGCATGCAAGATCGCCGTCGCCCACGTTGCAACCGCGGAATGAAACGGCCCACCGCTGGGGTTTCCGAGCGGCGTCGACGATCCAGGCCTGTCCCCCTTTGGCTTCGATTTCAGCGGCCGGGTTTGCTGGGTTGGCTGATACGGGCATACTTTTATTCTTGCGGCGAACTACAAGCGGGGCAAGGTGGACCTAGCTTCGAACCAGTTTGTTACCTAAAATCGGTTGATCATGAGCATTCTCGACCGCTTTCGCCTCGACGACAAACGACTTTATATCACCGGCGGTACCCGCGGACTGGGGCGCGAAATGGCCCTGGCCATTGCCGACGCCGGCGCCGACGTGGTGCTGGTTGGCCGCGATGAGGCGAGCCTTACCCGTACCGCCGGCGACATCCGGCGGCTCGGCCGCCGCGCCGATACCATCCAAGCCGATGTCGGCCGCACCGACGAGTGCCAGGCCGCGTGCCGTCGAGCGCTCGACGAATTTGGCCCGATCGACATCCTGATCAACAACGTCGGCGGCCGACGCGTCCCCACGCCGACCGCCGAGCTGCCGCTGGAAACCTGGCAGGAAATCATCGATTTGAACCTGACCAGCACATTCCTTTGCACCAAGCTCATCGGCGGAGCAATGCTCCCGCGGAAGCAAGGCCGCGTGATCAACATCGCCTCGATCTCGGGAATGGTGGCCAACCGCGGCATTGGCGGCCGCAGTTATGAAACTTCCAAGGCGGCCGTGATCCAGTTCACCCGCGCCACCGCCGCCGACTGGGCGGCGTTGGGTGTTACCGTCAACGCCATTTGTCCCGGTGGGTTCATGACCGAACCCAACGTGCGTTGGGCCAAGGAACATCCCGAGGTGATCGAGACTTTCAAGGAACTGATCCCCCAGGGTGATTTCGGAAAGCCCGAGGACTTGGGACCCTTGGCGGTGTACCTGGCTAGCGACGCCTCGCGCTATATGACCGGTGCGGCACTGGTCATCGACGGCGGATACACGCTTTGGTGAACTCCGACCATTATTACCTCGCGAGAGCGACAATGGGACATTTCGCCGCGAGAAACTGGTGGCTGGTGGCAGTACGTCCGCGATGCCCCGGCGCGTGCTAGAAAGCGACCGGGGCATCGCCAGGCTCTGCCGGCTCTGCCCCAGCGACCTTATTCTCGCATTTTCGACCGCGTGAGGTATGAAATGTCCAACCGTCAGGCCGACTCTTGGCGACAGCAACTCGCCGCGCTCGACGCTACCGATCCGCAATATGTGACACAACTCGTCGAGCGGCTATTGGACGCGGGACGCAAGGCCGGGGCCAGCGACCTGCACCTGCACCCCACCCCGCAAGGGCTCGACGTTCGCTGGCGGATCGATGGCGTGCTGCACCAGCTTGACGTACTTCCCTCGCGGATCGCGCCGAATGTCGTAGCCCGGCTCAAGGTGCTGGCCGAGTTGCTGACCTATCGGAACGATGTGCCGCAGGAGGGGCGGATTCGGGCCAGCGAGCCCAAGGTTGAGGTGCGCGTCAGCACATTCCCCACGCTCTACGGCGAAAAGGCGGTTGTACGCCTCTTCGCCGAATCGAGCCAGTTTCTCTCGCTCGATGCCCTTGGATTCGACGTCGAGTTGCAGGCCAGCCTGCGGCGCCTGTCGGCCGAAACCTCGGGCGCGATCCTGGTGACCGGTCCGGCCGGGGCGGGCAAGACAACCACCCTCTACGCGTGCCTCCGCGAGATCGTGGCCCAATCGGCCGGTGGCCGAAGCATCGCCTCGTTGGAAGATCCCATCGAGGTGGCCGTCGCCGGTGTCGCGCAGTCGCAGGTCAATCTCGCGGCCGGCTTCGATCTGGCGACCGGGCTGAAATTTCTGTTGCGGCAGGATCCCGAAGTGATCATGCTCGGCGAGATACGCGATGCCGCCACGGCCGAGGTCGCCTTCCAAGCGTCGCTCACGGGCCATCTCGTGCTGAGCACGTTTCACGCGGGAAGTGCCGCCGGCGCGATCAGCCGGCTTTCGGACATGGGCATCGCGCCCTACCTCCTGCGAAGCGGCGTATTGGCAATTCTCTCACAGCGCCTTGTCCGACGGCTCTGTTCGTGCGCGGAAGTGTCCACTGCTGCCGAAGGATTCCTTGGTTTGCCCGTTACCCAAGCCCGGCGAGCGGTGGGGTGCGCCCATTGCCGCGGAACCGGCTACCTGGGGAGAATGCTGTTGGCCGAAATGTTCACCGCCGAGCGGGGCGAACTGGGCCGCGCGATCCTTTCGCGTAGCGACGCGGCACGGCTAGAGTCGCTGGCCGTCGAGGCGGGCATGGTCACGCGTTGGCAGCGGGCATGCCAGGCCGTCGAGGCCGGGCTGACCAGCCCGGCCGAAGTCCGCCGAGTGCTGGGATTCGGCGAATGATGTCTACTTCCGTGTCTTGCCGCCGTTAGGCTTCATGCGCGGCATGTCCCATTGCTTACGCACTACGGACGAACCCTTGTGGCCCTGCTTGGGCTTGGCCGCGGAGTCGTACGGCACCGGTGCGGGGGGAACGGGTGCGGACGGAACAGGTGGCGCCACGCTGTCGCCGCCGGTTTTGCCCGGGGCCCGACAGCAAGACGAAGCGCTAGCCTGGCAACAACAACTGCCATGTTGGCTGCCGCAACAATTACTTCGGCCGCACGAAGTCTTCGATTTGCGGCACATGATCCGGCACCAAAGCTTGCTACGGCCGCAACGGCAACGATGGCAACCGTGGAGCTCGTCGCAGTAGCCGTCCCAAACTCCGGAACAGCAACCGCCGTTGTATCCCCAGCCCTTGCGTTCGCCGGAAGCGGAGGGTGCGCCGTGATTGTCACCCGGAAAGATCGTGTCGTATTTTGGTGCGAACTTCGAATCGGCATCCGGAACCGGTATGCGACGGACGGGGTCCGTATCGGTTGGTGCCTGATCTTCCATCTCTGGTTTTGGCGGGTTCGTTTCGTCCCGCGCGTCGTCCGCCGGGAGCTGCCCCTGGGGTTCGTCGTCGTTGGGCACTTCCGCGGGCGGTGCATCGTCCTCAGGCATCTCATCGGCCGGCATCTCTTCGGGCGGTGTCTCGTCGGCCGGCATTTCGTCGGGCGGCGTTTCGTCGTCCTCCGGCATCTCGTCGGAAGGCTCTTCGTCGCTCATTTCTTCCGCAGGAGGGGGATCGTCGGTTTCCAATTCGTCGTTTTCCGTGTCCTCGTCGGCCGGTTGAAAGTAGGCCGCGAAACGGTCCTCAGCGGCGCCGACGAAACTCGGCCGCACAAGCCCGATTGTGCCAACCAAGGTCGCGCAGACCATCACGAATGTATATTTTGTGAGCCGCATGGGACTTCCCCCTGAACGAATTGAAATCAATTCACGGTAGTGCGGAATTCCGACGTGCCGCTGCCGGCAGCGATCGGCTTCCATCCGATCCCGCTCATATCCGTCACGAGCGGTAAGTAGTGATTTCTCGTTATCACCGATCGTCGCGGCACAATCAGTCGAATCAGGAAATCCGGAACGTCGTCACGAGCGGAAGATCCGGGAATGCTTCGCGGATCGGCAAGGTTTCCCCAGATTGCCAGCCGCTCTTGGGGGAATGGTGGCGTTGCGCTGGCCAATATGGCATAAGTACGAAGAGATCGAAGTCCACCCAACCAAGGTGTCCCGTGACCGAAGTATCGAGTCGTACGATTGCCGGCGATCACGACGGTCCGCATCTGTTGGTTACCGCTGGAGTGCATGGCGACGAGTATGAGCCGATGGTGGCCGTGCGTCGGCTGCTTGGAGAATTTGCCTCGCTTCCCCTTGCCGGCCGCGTCACGCTCGTGCCCGTCGTCAACGAGGCGGCGTTTCGTCGTGGTCGCCGAACCGCCGAAGATGAACTCGACCTGGCGCGGACCTGCCCTGGTAGCGACGATGGTTCTGTCACCCAGCGGACCGCCGCCGCACTGAGCCGGCTGATCCGCGATGCCGACTTCTACATCGATCTTCACACAGGCGGAGTGCTGTTCGATATTTCGCCGCTGGCTGGGTACGTATTGCACGGCGACCCGGCCGTGCTGGAGCGCCAGAGGAGGATGGCCTCTGCCTTCAACCTGCCGATTCGTTGGGGCACGTCGCCGAGGCTCGAGGGCCGATCGCTTTCGGTCGCACGCGATGCGAATGTGCCCGCCATCTACGCCGAATTTGGAGGCGGTGGCGGCTGTCGGTCGGAGGCTGTCGCGGCCTACGTCGAAGGTTGCCTTAACGTGGCCGGCCTGATCGGGCTGATCGACCGCCCGCCGATGACATCACGGGAACGATACGTCGTCGAGGACCATCGGCCGCAAAGCGGCTACTTGCAAATCCAGCACCCGGCGCCGTGCGACGGCTTCTTCGAAAGCTGTGTCTCGCTAGGTGCGTCCGTCCAATACGGCCAGCCGTTGGGTCGCGTCGTCGATGCTTGGGGCGACCTGCCCGTTGACGTCCCGGCGGCCCACGAAGGCATCGTTTTGTTCCTTCGCGTCCAGCCACCGGTTCAAACCGGCGATCCGCTCGCCGGGCTATTGCCGATCACGGCGCCTGGCGAGGTGGTGCTGAGTTGAACGCTCGCAACAACCTTCGTCCCTTGTGAATTTGGTAGATTTCCGTGGGACCCAGAGGACGGCTGCCGACGCCGCTCGGTTGCCACTCGGCGTGCGTGCCATCGTAGACCAGTACGCCCGGTTGTTCGCCGCGGCGAGCGGTGGCAACCCAATGCGTTTCGCCAAAAAAACTGGCGCATTTGACGGGCCGCGGGTCGTCGTAGCCGGCGTCGGTGAGCTCCGCGTAAAGCGTGCGCCAGGCGGCTTGTTGTGAAGGGGTGAACGCCTCGGCGGCCGTTTCGTCGATCTCCTCGTGCTCGGCGCTCCAGCCGGCGTAGGCCGCGTAGATATCGGCCGGCGGGAGGTCGGCCAGGTCGGCTGCGATCGCGTGCAAAGCCGGCCCCACGATGGCGATGTTCGATTGCGTGCGTCCACGCCAGGCGTATTCGTAACGGAACAGATAGCAATCCACCGCTTCGGCGTAACCAGGCCAGCGCTGCCGCCGCGCGTCGATCAATTCAATCGCGCTTGGCGGCAAACCGAAGTTCGTCGGCTGCGCCAACCAGGCCGCAAGTTCGCCTTCGGCGCGCGCGGCGGGCGAACGATCGGCTTCCGATGCGCGGTCGGCCAGCCCCAACTCTTCGAGGTATGCCAAGGCGCGCGAGCGTGCCGATGGCTCGGCCGCCATGCGGGCCAAGGCTTCGACGCCGGCATCGTCCCCCAAACGGGCCAGGGCAAAGGCCGCTTCAGTCCTCACCCGCCGGTGCGTCAGCTCCAGCGCCTGGTGTAGCTTGCCCGTCACGCTGGTGTCGCCGATGAGAGCCAACGCGTCGCAAAGCGCCACGACCAACCCCATGCTCTCGCCCACGATCGTCCGCAGCGCGGAGGGTGAGTGGCTGAACTCCTCCGGGTGTTCTTGGAGCCTCGCCAGGCGGTTGACCAGGCCGCCCAGGAGGGCCGCCAACTGCCTCGCGCGCGACGCTCCCGGATGAACGGCCACTTGCCCGCGGCGGCTGAGGAAATTCGCCAGGTCGAGCACCAGCGCCGCCGTCGCCGGGCGCTCGAGGCATTCCCAGAGCTTGGGAAACAACACCTCGGCGGCAAGCGCGCGATGTTGGAAGAGTGGCGCGAAGGCCAGCGCCGCTTCGCTTGAATCGCCCGGCGGCTCGGAGGCGATCAGTTCGGCGTAGGCGGCGAGCGCGTCATGTTCGCCACTGGCCGCCAATAATCGCAGCAGATGGTGTCGCGCGCGGCTGTGCGCGCCCAATGCGCGATAAACCGAAACAACCTGTTTGATTACCGCGCCGCTGAGCATGGCGCCGCGAGGCGCGCCGCCGCGCGACGCATGCAAATCGCGCGCGAGCGCTTCGACGAGATCGGCGAGCGCCGTTTCGTCGGCCACTCGCGCGTCGCGCGCATCGTCTCCGGTTCGCGCCGGGCGCGCGAGCGCCGAGAGATCTCGCAGAACCTGATCGAAGGTGGTTTCCATGATTCGATGCGCTCGGTTATAACACGCCGCCGGCGGCGCGGGCGAGATTCGCCTTGACGAGAAATGGCCAAACGTGGTTCAATACTCGAAGTTGGGAAGTGGACAAGGCGAATGTCGTGTCAATCTTCTCACTGGTTTCCTCCTTGCGGGCGCCCGGTGGAAACGAATTCGTTGACGATTCCTTGGGGCGCCCATCATATGAGGAGCCACGGATATGGCAACCAAGCGGAAAGCAACGACCAAGAAGACGGCGAAGAAGGCCACCAAGACGGCGAAGCGTTCGCCCAAGGCCCGCCCCGCCGCCAAGAAGACCGCCAAGCGGTCGACTAAGAAGGTCGGAGCGAAGAAGAAGACGACCGCGAAGCGCAAAACCAAGCGTTAAGCACCGTCCGCCGCCGCTCTCGGAGCCACATCCGACACGGCGGAACTTGACTACGACGAGAAAGGCCGACGCGCTTGCCAAATGGTCAGCGCGTCGGCCTATTGTATTGACGAAAGCCTATGGGCCTGATACGGTTGGGTCCATGTCGCACTTGCCTGCCGAATCCGCGAGCGGGTTCAGAAATCTTGGACTCTCGGAGACGATGCTTTCCTCGCTCGACGCGGCCGGCTATTTGGAGCCGACGCCCGTACAAGCAGGTTTGATTCCGCGTGCCCTGGCCGGCATCGACGTGCTGGGGCAGGCCCGCACCGGGACGGGCAAGACGGCGGCATTCTCGATTCCGATCCTGGAGCGTCTCGACCACCGCAAAGGCGGGCACGCGCCGCAAGCACTGGTGCTCGTACCCACCCGCGAGTTGGCCGTGCAGGTCCGCGACGAAATGATCAAGCTCGCCCACGGCCGCAAAGTTCACACCGTGGCCGTTTATGGGGGCATGCCGATCCGCGCACAAATCGAAAAGCTCCAGCGGGGCGCCGACTGCGTGGTGGGCACGCCGGGCCGTGTGCTCGACCACATGGGGCGCGGAACGCTGAACCTGAGCGAATTGAGGTTCATCGTGCTCGACGAGGCCGACCGCATGCTCGACATCGGCTTTCGGCCCGACATCGAAAAAATTCTCCGCCGCGTGCCCGCCTCGCGGCAAACGATGCTGCTTTCAGCCACCGTGCCACCGGCAGTCGCCCGGCTGGCGACGCGCTACATGCGTGATCCCGAGACGCTCAATTTCTCGCCCACCGACGTGGCGGTGGAGACGATCGAGCAGTTCTACTTCACCGTCATTCCCGAACGAAAGTTCGAGCTGCTGGTGAAGCTCCTGCGGCGCGAGGACCCTCGGCAGTCGATCGTCTTCTGCCGCACCAAGCGGGGCACCGAGCGCGTCCACCGCAACTTGCAGAAGAAGTTCGAGGGTGTCGACTGCATCCACGGCGACCTGCCGCAGAAGTCGCGCGACCGCGCCATGGCCCGTTTTCGAGAGGGTCAGGTTCGCTGCCTGGTGGCCACCGACGTGGTCGGCCGTGGCATCGACGTGACCAACATTTCGCACATCATCAATTTCGACATCCCCAGTTTTTGCGACGATTACGTGCATCGGGTCGGCCGCACGGGCCGCATGGGGCGTGAAGGCGTGGCCTTTACGTTCGTCACGCCGGAAGAAGGCCCGGAGCTGACTCGGATCGAAATGCGGATCGATCGGCTCTTGAAGCGGGCGGAGATCGAGGGCTTTGACGCGGTACCCAAACCCACGGCGACGGCCGCGCAAATGGCGGCAGGTGCGGACGATCCAGGCGCCGACGGCGCCGAAGAACCGCTCAAGAAGGCGCCCAGCATGGGCCGGGGCGGAAGACCGCCGCGGCGAATTCGCCGCGCGCTGTGAATTTGCCGCGCGCTGTGAATTCACTGCACTTGTGAATTCGCCGCACGCTGTGAATTAGTATTTCGGCAGCTTCAACGTCTTTGCGCAAACCTTGCAGCGCTTTTGCTGGCGATTCAACTTGCAGCCGCATTTGGGGCAACGCAAGTTCTTCATGCGCATGGCACGGGCGGTACGCGGGCGGATCGACATGGAGTTGGGTTCCTTCGTTGGTCGGTTGTCAGTTTTCAGTTGTCATTCATGGGTCATTGGTGTCGGCGATGATTTCGTTGCCATGGCCCACCGAAACAAATGACCAATGACGAATGACCAATGACTTACTCCGGCAGATCCTTGAGCTTTTGCAGGTTCAAATCGGCGCCCGGATCGTCGGTATCGTGATCGTGGCCGTCCTGCTTGCCGTCCTTGTTGGAATCGGCGGGCTTGTCTTTTTTCTTGATCACGTCGTCGCGGCCCAGGTGGATCTTCTTGTAGGTCGCGTCCGAGACGATGTAGTACCAGTCGGCAAACCGCGAATTGAGCTGCTTGACGAGCTTCCGCCCATCCTCGATCTTTTTGTCGTACTCGTCCTGCTTGCGCTTGTTCTCTTTTTCGATCCGGTCCCGTTCAACCTTTTCCTTGGTCGAGAGTTTGGCTTTGTCGCCGGCCTTGGGACCGGCCGGCTCGGGTTTCTTCGTCGGGGTGGTTGGTTCCTCGGCCTTGGTTTCGTCGCCTGTCGAATCAGCGGCCGGCTCGTCTTTCGGATCCTTGTTCTCCGCCTCGTCGGTGCCAGCGTCTTCCTTGCCGGCCTCCTCATCGTCCAACTCCTGGGCCGCGGCTTCCAAGGCTTCGTCGAGCGATGCTTCGTCGTCGCCTTCGGTGTCGGCGGCGGGGTCGCCTTTGGCATCTCCGGCGGGCTCATCGGCCGAAGGTTCTTTGCCACCCTCTTCCGCGGCTCCTTCCGCCGCGGGCTCGGGACCGTCTTGCTTCGAAGGCGTTTCCTCGTCCAAGGGGGTCAGTTCGGGCAAGGGAATCAAGGCCTCGTTGAATTCGGCCGTAATCATCACGAAGCGGTTTTCTCCGACCTCCGCCTTCTCGGTTTCGGCTTCATCTTCTTTGTTGCCCTCCTCCTGCTCCCCCTTGCCGGCGATATTGCCAAACCGCAGGACATATTCGACGCCGTTGGTCGTGCTCGTGCGGATGTCGCCTTCGTTGGCGTAGAGCGTTATGCCACCATCCGGATTGCGCGGATCGCGCGCCGGAAAGAACCCTCGCCGAATCAACGACCTGACCGATTCGTTGTCGCTGACCTGGAACTCGTCCGATGTCTTCAAGTCGGCGCTGAGCCCCTTGGGCTTGCGGTGGACGTCGACGATCTTGAGATCGTCGAGCGCCTGTTTCATTTCGTTCAGCTTGGTCGAGTTCAATTCCTCGTCGTCGGCCAGCGGCTCGGCGCTAGATTCACCGTCGGAGATGGTTTCCAAGCGGGCGAGGTTCCATTTGAACTGCTTCGAGTCGTATTCCAGGCCGATGCGACCACGATACTTGATCGCGCCCGCGGCCTCGTCGACCGTGTAGTCTTCGATCGCCACCTGCTTGATGTCGAGACTGTTGATCTTGAGCAGGTCTTTCTCGATCCAATCGTCGAAACGCGTCGAAAGCTTCTCGGTCTTGACGGCCACCTGGTAGACCGCGTCTTTGTCGGGCAGGCGTACGTAGTGCAATTCCGGCCGATCGGCGACCGCTTTGCCGATGATGAAATCGGCCAGCGTCTTGCCGTCCTTGTCGGCGAACACGACCCGCTTGCCTACGCCCGTGGCGCCGGGCGAGAGCTTTTCCAGGTCGGGCAGCACGACGCCGAAAGCCTCGTGAAGCGAAGCATCGGTGCTGATCAGCGGGCCCTTGCGCAGGTCGAAAACGCTCGCGGCCGCCTCACCCAATTGCTTTTCGGCGTCGGCGGGGTAGTTTTCGTGCGATGGAATCCGCCAGACGCCCTTTTCCTGCACCACTTTGAATATACGCGGTTCCGATTTCGCCTCATCGTAATCGATGATTTCCAGCGATCGCGCCACTTTAGGGTCGGTGAGTTCGGGACAGAGCAACTCTCCCTCGCCCCCGCTCTGGTCGTTTTCCAGTGGTCGAGGACGGCTCGCGATGGCCCCGGTCAGGACCACCACCGCCACGCCCACGAAGGTCAATGTCTTCGTCGTCTCGTTCATCGTTCGCTCCTCGTAACGCGGCCTCAAATCTGTCTGCCGCGGTCAAATCAAGTAGGTCAGGCTTTCAGCCTGACGCGCCTCTGGCGACGTCTTGCTCCTAACGTAACCGGCTCCGTGCGACACCTTCGCGCTCACGCGCGCGGCGGCCGAAAAATACGAACATCCCCATCATCAAGGGGAGCACAGGTGGCAGGAACACGGCCCACATCTTGTACCAGTCCTGAACCCGGCTGACATCGGTGGCCAGCCCGCGATCGATCTCCGCGATCTGTTTGTTGATCTTCTTTTGCGCCCGGTCCATCGTCTGCTGCAAGCGCTGGTTGCCGACCTGCTCGGCCATCGAGATCAGTTGTCGTTTTTCGTTTTCATCCTTCTCCGATTTGCGGATCGCAGCCACTTCCTTGTCGAGCTTGGCCTGTTCCGTTTCGCGCGCCGCGTTCAACTCGTCGCGGAATCCGTCGATTTTCTTTTGCGCCTCCTCGCGCGCGTCTTTCGTGCGGTTCTCGATCGTGGTCAGCGTGCGGTGCCGCAGTCGCCGGTTGCGGATCGAAATGAACCGCGAGTCGCCCGCCAGCGAATCAAGCACATTGAGCACGAAGGTCACATTGTCGAGATTGATCGTGATGTCGCTCTCCGGGTCTTGTCCTTGCGAGCGCAATTGGAAGAACTGCGACGAAAGCATGTCGACGTCGGACACCAGCACCACATCGATCTCGCGAGGTTTTTTCGGCTCAGGCTTCGGTTTTTCGCCGGACTCATCCGACGCCGGTTCATCTTCTGGCGCTTCCTTGGGTTCATCGCCCGGCATTTCCTCGTCGGCCGGCATGTCTTCCCCGGTCGCCGCATCATCGGGCCGAGCGTCGGTTTCGTCGCCTTCTCCCACTTCGCCCTCGTCCTCCGTGGGACGACTTGCCGGCTCGTCGCCATCGCCAGCGTCTTCGTCCCCACGATCCGCCGGTCCTTCGTCGTCAGCAGCCGGTTCGGCCGGCTGGTCCGACATGGCCTTGTTTCCGGCGGCCTTGCCACGAATCCGCGCGGCGAGCGTGTAGCGAGTGGGGGCGGCGGGCGGTTTGAATCGCCGCTGGCGGTTGAGCTCCATGCCGCGGCCAAAGAAACCTGGCGTGAAGATTTCATCGACTTTGATCGTGCCGCTGTGGTTGCCGGTCTGCACCAACTCTTCGAATTTGAGCTTGTCGTCCTTCTTGACCACCGATCCCGCGAACGCGAACAGCACCTGCTGCAGTTTGGCGCTGATCTGGTCGTCCGAGTCGAACACAGGCTTGTCGCTGGCTCCCTTGTCGACGAATACATACTCTTTGGGCAATTCGGCGAATTTCGGGAACGGGTTATAGTCTTGCCAAACCACGTCGTTGGCCGGAAACGTCACGTGAAGCAACTTCCAGAGGTCTTCGATACGCCCCTTGGGCGGCGGCTGTTGACCGCCCATCATCCCCATCATGGGGTTCTGCTGCGGGGCGCGCCGCGGCTGGCTGGTGCCCGGTACCTCGAACATCGTCGGCAAAGGGTCCTCGAAAATGGCCGTGGGAATGCCGCGCCGCACCGCATCGATGAAGTGCGGCATTTGCTGCGGACCCAAGGTCGAAGGCTGCACGGCCAGCAGCGCGTCGATGTCGTCGACGATCGGCGCATCGGCGTTGACGCGCACCACTTCGTACTGCTTTTCCAACTCCTCGATCAGGAGCTGCTTGGGTGTTTGCGACATCGTCTGCATGTTGAAGTCGCCGTAGAGCTTGGCGTCGGTCGCGAGCACGCCGATCTTCTTTCGCTTCTGGTGCTCCTTGCGGCTGACCGTACAGATAGAACGCACCATCTCGTACTCGACGGAAAGCCCGCGATCGAAGAAGGGAATCACCACCTTCTCCAGGCCGGAAGTGAAGGCCACGCCCAGGAACAGGGGCTTTTGGCTCACGGCGCCACGGTTGCGGGCGACGACGTCGCGGGGAGTGATGCCGAATTGCTTTTCGGCTTCGTCGGCCTCTTCACTCAAGGCGCGGGTGGGGTGGAAGTGGACCACCACGGTGTCGGCGCCCAACACGTCGAACTCGCGAAGCGTCGAGAGCAGGTTGTGCTGCGTCTGCACGTAGGCTTCCGGAACGTCGTCGTCCGGACTGAAATAGGCGTCGATCCGCACGGGATGTTTCGCGTCGAGGTCGCGAATCAGCCTGCGCGAATCAGGCGAGAGCGAGCTCAGCCGTTCGCTGGTCACGTCGGCCCGCAGATCGTGGTACTTGAAGGCGTACGATACTCCCACCGCGATGGCGGCCAGCGCCAAGGCCCGGGCCAGGTAGTGGCCACCCATCAACGTGCCGTCGCGACCGCCTTGCCAGTGCCGGCGGCTGATGAGAACGATGCTCAGGTAGAGCATGACGGCGACGATCGCAAGAAAAAAAGCCACGCCCGAAAGGCTGATCACGCCGCGGCCGAAATCGTAAAACTTGGCCGCCAGGCTCCAAGACTTGATCTCCGCCGCCCAACTCGCGGGCAGGATCACATCGGCGTTGGAGGCGAATGCCAATGGGGCGTTGAACGCGGCGCCCAGCACGAAACCGACGGTCAAGTTGCCCGTCAGAAATGAGGCCACCATGCCGATGGCCAACATCGCCAGCCCGACCATCCAATAGCCGAAGTACGTGCCGACGAACAGCCCCAAGTCGGGTCCGCCCAGCCGCCAGAGCACCGCCAGGTTGCAGACCAGCGAGAACACCAGCGCCACGGTGAAGATCGCGACTGCGGCCAGGTACTTGCCCAGCACCACGTCGAAGTCGGCGGCGGGAATCGTCAACAGCAGCTCGTCGGTCCCCTGGCGGCGCTCCTCGGCCCAGATGCTCATCGTGATCGCCGGGATGAACACCAGCATGATGTAGGGGAGGTAGC
>Ga0265314_10000400_pt1 | contig 58830 bp, 38 predicted proteins | sample 4126metaG_FD_203106 | JGI IMG/M metagenome (GOLD analysis project Ga0265314, IMG submission 203106) | Rhizosphere microbial communities from Carex aquatilis grown in University of Washington, Seatle, WA, United States - 4-1-26 metaG | ecosystem: Host-associated > Plants > Roots > Rhizosphere >... | reverse complement strand
TGACCGACAAGACGATCCATACCCAGTTTCAGCAGTTCATCGGCACGCCAGCCTACATGAGTCCGGAGCAGGCGGAAATGAGCGGGCTGGACATCGACACGCGCAGCGACATCTACAGCCTGGGCGTATTGCTTTACGAATTGCTGGCGGGCAGCACGCCGTTCGATGCGAAAGAACTGATGGCCTCCGGCATCGATGTGATGCGGAAAACGATTCGCGAGAAGGAGCCGCAGCGCCCGAGCACGCGCCTCGCGACGATGGGAGCCGACGAGCTCACGACCACCGCGAAGCGCCGTTCGTCCGACACCTCGAAACTGCTGCACCAGTTGAAGGGCGACCTTGACTGGATCGTGATGAAGTGCCTGGAGAAGGATCGTCAACGCCGCTACGACACGGCCAACGGCCTCGCCGCTGAGCTGAAGCGGCACCTGAACAACGAGCCGGTCGTCGCCCGTCCGGCCAGTCAGCTTTACCGGCTCCAGAAGATGGTGAGGCGGAACAAGGCCGCCACCTTCGGGGTCGCCAGCGTCGCGCTGGCCCTGGTCGTGGGCCTGGGACTTGCGACGGCGGCTTTGGCGCGCGAGCGAGCGGCGCGAGAACGGGAGCGCACGCAGTCCGTCCGGGCGGATACCGTGACGACCTTCATTAAGAGCCTGCTGTCCGAGGCCCTACCCGTGATTCTCCGGCAGGGCAATACGCGGGGCGCACGCGAGCTGGTCAACACGGCCGACCGGCTGGCGACGTCGTCTCTCTCCAATGCCCCGGCTGCGGAAATCGAATTGCGCTACAGATTGGTGAGGATCCTCGCCGACCAATTCAACGATTTCCCGGCGGCTTTGCGAGAGGCCGAGATGATCCCGGGCCTCTTGTCCCGGGTCTCCGACGACCAGCTCCAACGTCCGCGCGAGGAATTGCGGCTGCTGGTTCCCCTCCAGCGCCTGTGGGCGGCGAATGGGGAATCCCAGGCGGTGGGGAAAGCGATGCACGAGCTGGATGCTTTGTATGGGGAACTCATCGGGCGTACCCCTCCGGCCAAGATTTGGGCCGGGGCTTGCCGGTTCTACCAGGGATATTGGTTCATGATCTTTCAAAAGCCCGAACTGGCCGAAGAAAGGTTCGCGGACGCCTATCAACTTCGCCAGAGAAAGGCGAAAGAGCTTCATGGTGATTTTGGATATCATGATGTTTTTCCGGCCGTGTATGGGGGGGTTCTAGCTGATCTCGGAAAATTCGCTCGTGCAGAGGAGGTTGTCCGCGAAAACCTGCAACTGCCCCCTGACGCGGATGGAGACACGCGGGCTGATTACCTGAGTCTGGTCGGAGAGCTGCGCGACATCCTCTGCCGGCAGGACCGGTTTGGCGAAGCCATCCGAATGCTGGAGGAGCAGCGGCGCTTGTTGGCGGCCAGCGGCGGCTCCGAAGCTGATTTGCTCGACGTGGATGTGCTGCGCGGAGGTGTGCTGGCACGCTCCGGAAACGCTCGCGACGCGTTGAAGGTTTTCCTGGAGGTGGCTGGCAACCGCCTTTCAGAGGCGGACGATTGGCAATCTACCATGACCCTGGCGCTCGTGACGGGGGAGCAACAGACCTACCGGGAACTTTGCCGGGCCGGTGTGCTTCGTTTCGCCTCGACCGCCCAAGGGAAGACTGCCTTCGCCATCGCGTTCGGACTGCTCGCTGGCCCCGCCGATGAAATGACACTCTCGCTGGCGCGGGGTCTGGCGGAACGGGTGGCCGGGGCGCCGGACTGGAGCCAGGAGCTCGCGTCCATGTTAAAGGCTTACCTCGCGCTTCGGGAGGGTCGGTCGGCTGAGGCGCTCGCGTTCCTGGACAAGTATGATGGTGAAGCAAAGAGCGGGCCTGCTCGCGTCCTTGTCGACTCCAGCCCAGCAATGCGGGGATCACTTTCGTTCGTCCGCGCGCGGCTCTGCGCCGAACTCGGGCGCGCGGATGACGCTCGGAGGGATTTTGCCAAGGGCCGTGCGGACCTGAAACTGGCCCTCGGGGACAAACCGGGCCATGACCGGGGCTATGGCTGGCGATGGCGGGCGAGCTATGACGCCGAATGCTCGCAGCGCGAAGCGGAGGCTGCCTTTAAGGCCAAAGGCATCCCCCTGCCCGAGCTGGACGCGAAGTGAAAGCCAGCCCAACCCTCACGATGATTTCCCAATGAATCCCAATCGCGAAGAAGCTTTGTTTGCCCTGGCGCTGGAGAAACCGGCAGAGAAGCGCGCCGCGTTTCTCGACGCGATGTGCGATGGCGATCCCGCCCTGCGCCAGCGGCTTGAAGCGTTGCTCGCGGCCCACGAGCAGCCCGACAACCTCGTGCCCACCCAAGCCGACGAGGACCGCCTGAGGATCAAGCTCGATCTCGCCGAGGAACCGCCTGACGAAGCGGTGGGCCAGATGCTGGGGCGCTACAAATTGCTGGAGCGTGTCGGCGAAGGCGGGTGCGGCGTGGTCTATGTCGCTGAGCAGACCGAACCAGTGCGGCGTCGTGTCGCGCTGAAGGTCATCAAGCTGGGGATGGACACCAAGCAAGTGGTCGCCCGGTTCGAGGCGGAGCGGCAGGCGCTGGCGATGATGGATCATCCCAACATCGCCAAAGTGCTCGATGCCGGCACGACCGACGTGGGCCGTCCCTACTTCGTCATGGAACTGGTGCGGGGCATCAAGATCACCGACTACTGCGACCAGGCCAATCTCAGCACCAAGGAACGGCTGGACCTGTTCATCAAGGTCTGCCAGGCCATCCAGCACGCCCACCAGAAGGGGATCATCCATCGCGACATCAAGCCGTCGAACATCCTCGTCACCATGCACGACGGCGTGCCGGTGCCCAAGGTGATCGACTTCGGCATCGCCAAGGCGACGGAAGGCCGGCTGACCGACAACACCGTCTACACGCAGTTGCACCAGTTCATCGGCACGCCGGCCTACATGAGCCCGGAGCAGGCGGAGATGAGCGGGCTGGACATCGACACACGCAGCGACATCTACAGCCTGGGCGTGTTGCTCTACGAACTGCTGGCCGGCAGCACGCCGTTCGATGCCAAGGAGCTGATGGCCTGCGGCATCGACGAGATGCGGAAAACGATTCGCCAGAAGGAGCCGGTGCGCCCGAGCACTCGGCTCGCGACGATGGGAGCCGACGAACTCACGACCACGGCCAAGCGCCGCTCCGCCGACGCCTCGAAGCTGCTGCACCAGCTCAAGGGCGATCTCGACTGGATCGTGATGAAGTGCCTGGAGAAAGACCGTACCCGCCGTTACGATACCGCCAACGGGCTAGCGTTCGATCTCAAGCGGCACCTGAACAACGAGCCGGTGCTGGCCCGCCCGCCCAGCGCGGCTTACCGGCTCCAGAAGGCTTGGCGCAGGAACAGGCTGATGTTCGCTGCGGCCGGCGCCATTCTCGCGGGCCTGCTCGTCGCCATGTCCGCGCTCGGATTCGCTTTGGTCCGCGAACGCGCCCGGAAGTCGGAGTCAGTCCGCGCCGACTCGATAGCCGCGTTTGTCACTCAACTCCTCCATGCCGCAGTGCCGGAGTTGATCCAACAGGGCGACAGCAAAGGCGTCCGGCTCCTGCTCGACTCCGCGGACGAACTGGTTACCAAAACGCTGACCAATGCTCCGGCGGCCGAGCTGACCCTGCGTGAAGCACTTGGATTCTTCCAAGGCGTGCAGCTAGGCAATCAGCCCAAGAGTAGGACGCAGTACGATCGGGTCGAGGCTCTGCTCCCTTTGGTGTCCGATGATCGCCTTCCGCCCAGCCGATCTCGCGACGATCTGCGGATCGATGCGGCCTACGCCCGCCTGTTCGCGGGCGCCGTGGACCGGGGACGTACCGACCTCGAAGCCCTGGCCCAGGAGTTCCTCCAGCGCGGCCCCGGCGCGAATCGGGTGCGCGCCCGAACGCTCGCCATGCTGGGGTATGGGCTGTTTGCCATGAACCGGTCCGCGCAGGCTGAACCGCTGCTGGCCGAGGCCTACCGACTGGAGCCCGGCCGGACGGCTTCGGGCCTCTACCTGATCGATTTTGCCGGCATGCCCTATGCCCAGGTGTTGATTCGAAACGGCCGTTACGAGCTCGCCGAGGAGGTTGCCCGCAAGACCCTAAGCCAGCTCACGGCGGACCTAGGCGATGTCCCGCTCCTCGGTTATGCCATTCTCGTGGAGGCGGACTGCAAACTCGGGCGGTTCCAAGCGGCACGGAAACTGATCGAAGAGCAAGTGGACCATGCCCCATCCCAAGCGTGGTCGCCCGAGCAGTTGTTGAACCTGAGAATGTTGCGGTTGGCCATCGCGGCCTATTCGGGCGAGTGGCGCGAAGCCGCTCCCGGATTCGTCGCCTTGGCCACGAATGAGATCGCGGGCATCGACGATTGGTTGCGCGGCGCCGCCGCCGCCCTGGCGTCGGGCGATACGAACGCCGTGGCAAGCCTGTGGCGGTTCGGCCGCACCCGCTATGCAGGAAACGCTGAATCGGACGACGCCGTGGCCATCTTCAACGGATTGGCTCTCCATCCTCGGGAGGAGGATGTTATGTTCACCCTCCCTGACCTAATCCGGCGTGTGGAAGAGGGGAAGGATTCCCACCCCTCCGCGGTCAACCTGCTCTTCTTCAGGGCCGAGTTGGCCTGCCGCATGGGCGACCATGAGAGCGCGCGGAAGCTTCTGAACGCATGGCGGAGAATTGTTGACGAGCGTCCCGATAACGCCCTCGTGTTGCACGACCTCCAAGACGGCGCGCGCTCCGATCTGTGGGAGGCTCTCATTCTGGCCAGCCTCGATCGATCGGGAGACGCCCAAAAAGCTTATGCCGAGGGCGCCCGGAAGCTGCGAACGGGACTTCCGAACGGATATTCCCTAGGCGATGCGGTGAGCGAGTTTTATGCCGCGCAAGCCCTTAAACAAGAGGTTGAGGGAGTGTTTGGGAGCCGAGGGATTGCTATCCCCAATCTGGATCCGAGCCGATAAACATCTCGAATTTGGGGCGGGATCGCGGTGGCGGCGTTGCGTTGATCGGTATTACTCTCACTCGTATGATTCATACGATGAAGACCGAGACCGTTGTCACGAGCAAAGGCACCACAACAATACCGGAACACCTGAGAAAACGCGCCGGCATCACCACCGGAACGGTTCTTGCCTGGGAATTTCGCGACGAGGGCGTTTTTGCCCGCCCAAAGTCGGAAGTCCCAAATGCAATGCAGCGGCACATTCGTGCGAGAGCAGGAGCCTGGAAAGGCCCGATTTCGGGGGTTGAGCTGCTCAAGCGAACCCGCCCATAATCCTCGTTGACACCTCTGTCATTGTCGCTTGGTTGGCCCCCAGTCACCCCGATCATGTCATTTGCTCACAGGCCCTGCACGAATGCGGTGCGGCGGACGAGCTGGCCATAAGCGCAGTGACCTTCGCCGAATCGGCGGCGGGAGGGCGCAATCGTGAGGCACTCGATGAAGATCCGCGCGGTCTTTTGCGGTTGGATTTTGGGTTCGAGGCTGCCTTTCGAGCCCGCCAGGCATTTGGCGGATGCCAAAGCGGAAAGAATGAACCCAAGCCTGTGCTCCCGGATTTTCTCATTCGCGGCCATGCCGCAGCCCTCGGAGTACGGCATTTGACGAACGACCGCCGGCGCCTTCGTTTATTCCCTCGGGCTGATTTCCTTTTTCCCGACGCCGGGAAATGACATCGACGTGGTCTGGTTTGGCCTCAAGATTTGACCTGGATCATGTTGGGCCGGAGGATCGGCGCGTAGGTTGACGGCACCATGCCGGAGAATTCTTGGACCAGCCGCCGCCGCGTCGAAGCCGCTCTGAACCATCACGAGGCCGATCGAGTTCCCTACGACTTGGGCGGCACGATCCTGACCGGGATCCACCACGTCGCCTACCGGAGGCTGCGCCAATACCTCGGCCTTCCTGAAGCCAAGATCGAACTTGAAGATCCGATCCAGCAGCTAGCCAAGGTGCATGAGGACGTTAAGCGCCGCCTCGGAGTGGATGTTTATGGCATCAACCCGGGACCGCCATTGGCGAAAACGCGTCCTGGCTGGAGCGAAGACGGCTACGACAAGATCGAGGACGAATGGGGCATCGAATGGTGGAAACCGCAGGAAGGGGGTTTCTATTACGACATGCGACGCCATCCTCTGTCGGGGATCAGTGAGCCGAGCCAGCTCAAGGGCCTCCGCTTTCCCGATCCTCATGATCCAGGTCGGTACGCGGGGATGGCCGAGCAGGCAAATGATTTAATGAATCGCCGAGAAGTCGCCTATGTCCTGGGGCGCAACGCGCCGGGCGTTTTCGAGATTGCCCTGTGGACACGCGGCTTCGAGAATTTCTTCGCCGATATGCTGGTGAACGTTCCCCTGGCCGAGGCCCTGATGGACATTATCTGCGAAATCAAGATGACCTACTGGGCCAAGGCGCTGGAAATCGTTGGGCCAAACGTCATGATGATTTCGGAGGCCGATGACCTGTCGAGCCAGGACCGTTGCCTTTGCAGTCCGTCACTCTACCGCAAGCTGATCAAGCCCAGGCACACCAAGCTCGTCGCCTTCATCCGGAAGCATGCCAAGGTGCCGGTGAAGATTTTCTACCATTCCTGCGGAGCGATCGCCGAGTTGATCCCTGACCTGATCGAGTCCGGCGTTGATATTCTCAACCCGGTTCAGGTGAGCGCAACGGGAATGGACACCAAAGAGCTGAAGCGCCGGTTCGGCAAGGACATCACCTTCTACGGCGGCGGGGTCGATACCCAACGCGTGCTGCCGAGGGGAACGCCGGCGGAGGTCAGGGACGAGGTGCGCCGGCGCATTGACGATCTGGCTCCCGGCGGCGGCTTCATCTTCAATACCGTGCACAACATCCAGGCCGACGTCCCCCCCGAAAACATCATGGCCATGTGGGAGGCGCTGAGGGATTACGGCATTTACGGGCCGAAGGCGTAGGTATACCTCGGTCGCTCTGCCTCCCAACGCTGAAGCGGTTGGGCTATTATCATAGGGCCATCCCGGCCGCACTTCCTGGGTTTGATCTAGCGTCAGCCGGCGGCTTGATTTCGGGCGGCCGGGAACGGCATAGTCCGGGGCATGCAAGCATCCGAACCCAACCGTCCTTTCTCGCCTCCGCGCTTCACCATTAGCCGCCGGCATTTCCTGCAAACGGCGTCGGCTTCACTCGCGGCGTCCGCGCTGGGAGCCGAGGGTTTGGACATTATCAATCAAACGCCGAAACGCGTTGGGCTCATCGGGACGGGCTGGTACGGCAAGAGCGATTTGTTCCGGCTGATCCAGGTCGCGCCGGTGGAAGTGGTTTCTTTGTGCGACGTGGATAAGCACCTGCTCGCCGAAGCGGCGGAAATGGTGAGCCAAAGGCAGAAATCCAAAAAGACACCCCGCGTTTTCTCCGACTATCGGCAGATGCTCAACGAAAAGGACATGGATATCGTGCTCATTGGCACGCCCGACCACTGGCACGCGCTGCAAATGATCGCGGCCGTAGAGTCGGGCGCCGACGTGTATGTGCAGAAGCCGATCAGCGTGGATGTGATGGAGGGGGAGACGATGCTGGCGGCAGCGCGCAAGCACCAACGAGTGGTCCAAGTGGGCACGCAACGCAAGAGCACGCCCCACTTGATCGACGCAAAGAAGAAGATCGTCGATGCCGGCTTGCTGGGGAAGATCGCCCACGTCGACATCTGCTGTTACTACCACATGCGCGCCAACGGCAACCCGCCGCTCTCGGCGGTTCCCGATTACCTGGATTATGAGTCCTGGACCGGCCCCGCCCCGCTGCGGCCCTATGACACGATCCCGCACGTGCGATGGTGGCGGACGTTCATGGAGTACGGCAACGGCATCGTGGGTGACATGTGCGTGCACATGCTCGACACCGTGCGCTGGATGCTGGGATTGGGCTGGCCCAAACGGGTTAGTTCCTCGGGCGGGATTTTCGTGCAGAAAGGCGGGAAATCAAACATCTCCGACACCCAGACGGCCACGTTCGAGTACGACGACCTGACCGTCGCCTGGGAGCATCGGACCTGGGGGACGCCTGCCGACCCGAAATACCCGTGGTCGCTCACTCTCTACGGCGAGAAAGGCACTTTGAGAGCCAGCGTGATGAGTTACGACTTCACTCCCGAGGGGGATGGACAGCCGCTCCACCAGGATTGCGTCTATGAGCGCGAGCAGTTTCCGGAGGACGTCACCGAAAAGGAGATCGAGCTCCACGCCGCGCCAGCCACGCGACGGCATATGCTGGACTTCTTAGCGGCGATCGAGAAGCGCAGCCGCCCCATAGCGGACATTGAGCAAGGCCATATCTCCACCGCGAGCTGCATCCTCGCCAATGTGGCCATGAAGCTTGGCCGCCCGCTGAGTTACGATCCGAGCAAACGCCAGATCGCCGGCGACGCCGAGGCCAATAAACTGCTTCGGCGCCCGTATCGCCAACCCTGGAAGCGCCCGGAAATCGAGCGCGCCTAAAAGGCCCGGACCCAACTCAACGCGGCCCCAACTCGGCCCCCCGGCAAGGCGGGTTTGTCGCGTTTATGCCCAACTGTCTGGTTTGGAGCATGCTCGCGTCTCCTGTGTGAACCTTCTCGAACCCGTTCTGACTGCGGTGATTTCATGGACGTGCAAAAAAACTAGCTTGAGCTATTGCACGGCGCTTGCGTTGTGATCAATACTAGCGAAATTTTAGACTGACTAGGTCAGAATACCAAACGGCCAATAGATGATGAGCAAGACGAACCAAGACACGGGGGGCACGGTCCCACCGCGAAGCAGGCCTCCGGAAAAGCAAGGCCTGTACGATCCGCAGTTCGAGCACGACGCATGCGGCGTCGGCTTTGTGGCCAACGTGAAGGGGGCAAAATCGCACGAAATCGTTCGCCAGGGGTTGCAGGTGCTGTTGAACCTCAACCATCGCGGCGCATGCGGCTGCGAGCCCAACACCGGCGACGGGGCGGGAATATTGATCCAGATGCCGCACGGATTTCTCAAGAAAGCCAGTTCAGAGGTGGGTATCCGGCTTCCGGAGCCACGTCAGTACGGTGTGGGCATGGTCTTCCTGCCGCCCGATCCCATGGAGCGGCGCAATTGCGAACGACTTTTCGAAGTGGTTGTGGCGGAGGAAGGACAAGAGGTTCTGGGCTGGCGAACGGTCCCAACCAACAACTCTTCGCTGGGCCCTACGGCTCGGGCGTCGGAACCGTTCATGAGGCAAGTGTTTATCCGCCGCAACGCGAACCTGGCGGATGACATGGCCTTCGAGCGGAAGCTATTCGTGATCCGGAAGCGGGCGGTGGCCGAGGTACGCAATTCCGGACTTAAGGGCAGCCATTACTGGTACATGGCGAGCCTCTCCTACAAGACCGTGGCCTACAAGGGCATGCTCACCTCGGAGCAGTTGCCGGAGTACTACACGGATCTGCAGAACCCCGCCATGGAGAGCGCACTGGCCCTGGTTCATTCGCGTTTCAGCACCAACACCTTTCCGAGCTGGGAGCGCGGGCATCCTTACCGTTACGTGGCTCACAACGGCGAGATCAACACGCTGCGCGGGAACATCAACTGGATGCACGCCCGCGAAGCGATGTTCGAATCGGACCTGTTCGGCGACGACATCAAAGACATCCTCCCGATTATCAATACCAACGGCAGCGACTCGGCCATGTTCGACAACTGCCTGGAGCTGTTAGTTCTGGCGGGGCGTCCGCTGGCCCAGGCGGTCATGATGATGATCCCCGAGCCGTGGACCAACCACGAGAGCATGAGCGATGAGAAAAAGGCTTTTTACAAATTCCATAGCTGCCTCATGGAGCCTTGGGATGGGCCTGCCTCGATCGCGTTCACGGACGGCGTGCGCATCGGCGCGGTGCTGGACCGCAACGGCTTGCGCCCCTCACGCTACTACGTAACCAAGGACGACCTGGTGGTCATGGCTTCCGAGGTGGGCGTGCTCGACCTCGCCCCGGAGCGGATTCTCCGGAAGGGCCGGCTCCAACCCGGGCGCATTTTCCTGGTCGATACGGAGGAGGGCCGCATCATCGCGGACGAAGAGATCAAACGCCAGGTCTCCTCGGCTTTTCCTTACCGCAAATGGCTGGACAAGCACATGGTGGAATTGGCCCATCTGCCAGACCCCCCGCACATGCCTGAGCCCGACCACGACACCGTTCTCCAGCGCCAACAGGCTTTCGGCTACACCTTTGAGGACGAGCGGATCGTGATGGCGCCCATGTCAAGAGACGGCGTTGAAGCCGTTGGCTCCATGGGCACAGACACGCCGCTGGCGGTGCTCTCGAATAAGCCGCACTTGCTCTATAACTATTTCAAGCAGCTCTTCGCCCAGGTCACCAATCCACCCATCGACTGCATCCGGGAAGAGATTGTCACCTCCACCGAGACCACCATTGGCTCGGAGGGAAATCTGTTGGCGCCAGAGCCTCGGAGTTGCCATTTAATCGAGCTCAAAACCCCGATCCTCACGAACGAGGAACTGGCCAAGCTGCGGCATGTCGCGCAAGGCGATTTCAAGTCGATCACTCTACCGATCCTCTTCCGGCCGAGCGAAGGGTCGGTCGGCTTGGAGAAGTCGATGGACGCTTTGTACGCGAAAGCCGACCGCGCCATCGCCGAAGGGGTCAACATTGTGATTCTTTCGGACCGGGGAATCGACGAAGAAAACGCGCCCATCCCTGCCCTGCTGGCCGTTTCAGGGCTGCACCATCACTTGATCCGCGCGGGCACCCGCACGCAAGTCGGCTTGGTACTGGAGTCCGGCGAACCACGGGAAGTTCACCATTTCTCCCTGCTGATCGGCTACGGCTGCGGCGCCATCAACCCGTATCTTGCGTTCGAGACGCTCGACGACATGATTCGCCAGGGCCTGCTTAAGGGCATTGACCATAAGACCGCCTGCAAGAATTATGTGAAGGCGGCGGTCAAAGGCGTGGTCAAGGTGACTTCCAAGATGGGCATCTCGACCATCCAGAGCTATCGCGGCGCGCAGATTTTTGAAGCGATCGGCCTGCACCACACGGTGATTGATAAATACTTCACCTGGACACCTTCCCGGGTGGAAGGGGTGGGCCTGGAGGTCATCGCGGCGGAAGTCCAGCAGCGCCACCGGCGTGCCTTCCCGGACCGCCAGGTCAACGGTCATGTTCTGGATGCCGGCGGCCAATACCAGTGGCGCCAGGACGGCGAATATCATCTGTTTAACCCGCAGACGATCCACACCCTGCAGCGGGCCTGCCGTTCAGGTAACTACAAGGTTTTCCAAGACTACAGCGCGCTGGTGGACAACCAATCGCGAAACCTGTGCACTCTCAGGGGACTCCTGGAGTTCAAGGCCAGCAAGCCGGTCCCCATCGAGGAGGTTGAGTCGGTCGAGACCATCCTCAAACGGTTCAAGTCCGGAGCCATGTCCTATGGCTCGATCAGCAAAGAAGCGCATGAGGCACTTGCCATCGCCATGAATCGCATCGGTGGGAAAAGCAACACCGGCGAGGGCGGCGAAGACCCGGCCCGCTATGCCCTGGAGGCGAACGGAGACTCGAAAAACAGCGCGATCAAGCAAGTCGCCTCGGGCCGATTTGGGGTCACCAGCTATTACCTGGTCAACGCCAAGGAGCTGCAGATCAAGATGGCGCAAGGCGCCAAGCCTGGCGAAGGGGGGCAGTTGCCCGGCGCAAAGGTTTATCCCTGGATCGCCAAGGTACGGCACTCGACGCCTGGCGTTGGGCTCATCTCCCCTCCCCCGCATCATGATATTTACTCGATCGAGGATTTGGCGGAGCTGATCCACGATCTCAAAAATGCCAACGAACACGCGCGGATCAGCGTCAAGCTGGTCGCCGAGGTCGGCGTAGGGACGGTGGCTGCCGGCGTGGCCAAGGCGCATGCGGACGTCGTGCTGATCAGCGGCTACGACGGCGGCACGGGCGCCTCGCCGCAGACAAGCATCAAGCACGCTGGTATCCCCTGGGAGCTGGGACTTGCGGAGACGCATCAGACCCTGCTGCTCAACAACCTGCGCAGCCGCATTGTGGTCGAGACGGATGGGCAATTGAAGACGGGACGGGATGTGGTCATCGCGACCATGTTGGGTGCGGAGGAATACGGTTTTGCGACCGCCCCGCTGGTGGCCCTGGGCTGTATTATGATGCGGGTCTGCCATCTCAATACCTGCCCGGTTGGCGTGGCTACCCAAGACCCGCGGTTGCGCAAGAACTTCACCGGCGATCCAGCCCACGCGGTGAACTTCATGCGCTTCATCGCCCAGGAAGTCCGTGAGTGGATGGCTAAACTCGGGTTTCGGACAATCAACGAAATGATCGGGCGAGTGGACCGATTGGAAGTCCGGAAGGCGATCGATCATTGGAAGGCCAAAGGGCTGGATTTCTCCACCATCCTTTTCCAACCGAACGTCGCCGAAGGCGTCGGTCGTTATTGTCAAATTGGCCAGGACCACGGGCTGGAGAAGAGCATGGACAAGATGCAGTTGCTTGAGCTGTGCGCTCCGGCGCTCGAACGCAAAGAACATGTCCGCGCCGAACTCGAAATCAAGAACGTCAACCGCGTGGTCGGCACGATCGTGGGAAGCGAACTGACCCGCAAATATGGGCCCAACGGCTTGCCGGATGACACCATCCGAATCCACTTCAAGGGCTCGGCGGGGCAAAGCTTCGGAGCGTTCATGCCCAGGGGCATGAGCTTCATCCTTGAGGGCGACTCCAACGATTACATCGGCAAGGGTTTGTCGGGCGGCAAGATCATCGTCTTCCCTCCCGCCGGCTCGACCTTCGTGGCGGAGGAAAACATCATTATCGGCAACGTAGCCTTTTATGGTGCGACAGGCGGCGAGGCCTACGTTCGCGGCATGGCCGGAGAGCGTTTTTGCGTGCGCAACAGCGGTCTGCGAGCGGTGGTGGAGTCGGTGGGCGACCACGGATGCGAGTACATGACGGGCGGCGAGGTGATCGTGCTCGGGTCGACCGGAAGAAACTTCGCGGCCGGGATGTCCGGCGGCGTGGCCTATGTCCTCGACGAGGCCGGTGATTTCGCCAAGCGCTGCAACATGCAGATGGTCGGGCTGGAAAAGCTTGAGGACCGCGAGGAAATCGACCGTCTTAAAGCGACCATCCAGCGGCACGCGGAATACACGCGAAGCCAGCGGGCGTTCAAGATTCTCGTCTTGTGGGAGGATTATGTGGCGAAGTTCGTGAAAGTGATTCCCAAGGATTACAAACGCGTGCTCCAATCCCTGAAACGAGTCACCGAAGCGGGCTTGACCGGCGAAGAGGCGATCATGGCTGCGTTCGAGGAAAACGTCCGCGACGTGGCGCGCGTTGGCGGCGGATAGGAACTGAAAGCATCGAAATCAACTTGGCTCGGGTCCCACCTGGCGGGCCCCCGGCACAAACACCAACCAATGTCATTCATCAACCTTAGCCGGAACAGTCGACTGTAACCTGATTAACCATGGGCAAACCAACCGGCTTTATCGAATACCTGCGGGAACTCCCGCTAGACCGTTCCGCCATCGAGCGGCTGCAAGATTGGAACGAATTCCATCTGCACATGGAGGAGCGCAAGCTCCAGGAGCAAGCGGCCCGCTGCATGGATTGCGGCATCCCCTTCTGTCACACAGGCAGCCTGCTCAGCGGGATGGCCTCAGGATGCCCGATCAACAACCTGATTCCGGAGTGGAACGACCTGATTTACCGGGGCCTGTGGCGGGAAGCCCTGGATCGGCTGCACAAGACCAACAACTTCCCGGACTTCACCGGGCGAGTCTGCCCCGCTCCGTGCGAGGGCTCGTGCGTTCTTGGGATCAACGCACCGCCGGTCACGATCAAGAACATCGAGTGCACCATTATCGACAAGGGCTGGGAGGAAGGCTGGGTGGTGCCGGAACCCCCCACCTTTCGGACTGAGAAGCGCGTGGCGGTGGTCGGCTCGGGCCCAGCCGGGCTGTGCGCCGCCGCTCAACTGAATCGGGCCGGCCATTATGTGACTGTCTTCGAGCGGGAAGATCGGGTTGGGGGCTTGCTCACCTACGGCATCCCCAACATGAAGCTCCAAAAAGACCTGGTGCAACGGCGGGTCGACCAGATGAGCGAGGAAGGAATCATTTTCATCACCAAGACGGAGGTGGGGAGGAATTACGCGGCCAAGCGTCTGTTGACCGAGTTTGATGCGGTTGTCCTCTGCACTGGAGCGACCAAGCCCCGTGATCTGCCCATCGAAGGGCGCGATCTGAAAGGAATCCATTTTGCGATGGAATTCCTCACCGCCAACACTAAAGGCCTGCTCACCGGCAAACGCAACGGAGGTTTCATCTCGGCGGCCGGGAAGGATGTTATTGTTATCGGCGGCGGCGACACGGGTACGGACTGCGTCGGCACGTCTATGCGGCATGGCTGCAAGAGTCTGGTGCAGCTTGAGATTCTCCCCTGTCCCCCGATGGAGCGCGCCGGGGACAATCCTTGGCCGGAGTGGCCGAAGGTCTATCGGATGGACTACGGCCAAGAGGAGGCTGCCGCCAAGTTCGGCGCCGACCCCCGCGTTTATCTGACTACCGCCAAGCGATTCGTGCGAGGCGAAGACGGCCACGTGAAGGCCGTGGCTACGGTCGAGATCCAGTGGGAGAAAGATGCTAACGGCCGATTCGTGCCGAAGGAAGTACCCGGCACCGAGAAGGAACGCCCAGCGCAGCTTGTGCTCCTGGCGATGGGATTCCTGGGACCTGAAGAGCGGTTGCTCGAGCAACTGAAGCTCGAGAAAGATGCTCGCTCAAACATTAAGGCCGAGTACGGCGCCTACTCAACCAGCGTTAAAGGTGTGTTCGCGGCGGGCGATTGCCGGCGTGGCCAAAGCCTTGTGGTATGGGCGTTTAACGAGGGCCGCGGCGCAGCGCGGGAGTGCGACCGTTACCTGATGGGCGCTACCCAGCTGCCCTAGCGCGGCTACTCGTAGCGGAGCGACTCGATCGGATCGAGGTTGGCGGCTTTGTAGGCAGGGTAAGTGCCGAAGATCACTCCTACGAAGGAGCAGATCACCAAGCCGAGAACGACCCAGTCCACCGGGACAACCGGGGGGACTTCCAGGAAATAGGCGGCGACGTTGCCTCCGAGGATTCCCAGGAGGACGCCGATCACCCCGCCGACCTCGCACAGCATGATCGCCTCGATGATAAACTGCGTCATGATGTTGCGCTTCTTCGCGCCTACCGCCCGGCGAATACCGATCTCGCGGGTTCGCTCGGTCACCGAGACCAGCATGATGTTCATAATCCCGATGCCTGCCGCCAGCAGGGCAATCGAACTGACTACCGCAACTCCTACGCGCACGGTGAGGGTGAAGCTTTTAAACTGGGCGATGAGCGAGTCGTTCGAGAACACCTCGAAATCGTCCTCCACGCCCGGCGGCACTTTGCGGATGGCACGCAGAATGCCGCGAACCTGCTCCACAGTGTCGTCGTAGAGTTCCTGGTTCTGCGCCTGGACGAGGATCGAGAGACTGCGGGAATATCTCCCGAACCGGTTCAACCCGGTGGTGATGGGAATGATCGCGAAATTGTCCTGGTCACCGCCAAGAGCGTTGCCCTTGGTCTCGAGCACACCCACGACCGTATAACCGATGCCGTCGAACTTCACCCGCTCTCCCAGCGGCGAGGCGAATGGAAACAGGACCTTGGCGAGTTTCCCCGCGAGCACGCAAACGTCGTGACCGCCATCGACGTCGGTATCGATCAGCGCACGGCCGTCGGCAACGACCCAATTGCGTGCCGGGAAAAGCCCGGGAGTGCCCCCCATTAGAGCGATATTTGGGGGCGTTTTCTCATAGCGCGAGGTGGCTTCCCCTCCCCACAGATAGGACTGCACACCCACGGTCTGCGCCATGGTGGCCCGTTCGCTGACAATCCGTGTCTGAGCGAGCGTGATGTCTTTGCGCCGCCAGAACTTCTCAAAACCTTCGGGTCCACCAAAGTAGACGGCCGGCCACTTGCGGATTTGGAAGGTCTGGCTCCCCAACTGGCTGAGCTCCTGCTCGATGTTGTTCTGCATGACTCGCATGGCAGTCATGACCACGATGATCGAAAAGACACCGACCAAGACGCCTAGAAGCGTGAGCGCGCTCCGGAGCTTGTGGGCCGTCAACGCCCCCATAGCCATGCGAAAAGCGTCGGCAACCTCCGCTAGAAAGAAGTTGCCTGCGGCGCGCTTTGTGCGTTTGGCAGTGGGTTCAGTCGTCATGCTTGCAGGAGGGCGCCGTCTCTGCCCATCTTCCGGGCCGAGAAGGGCTCGCTCGTCGCACTTGCCAGACACCGAGATGTCGGGTTCGGGTTCACTCGTTACGTAAGGCGTCGACCGGGTTCATGCGCGCGGCGCGCCAGGCTGGGAAGAACCCTGCCAGCACCCCGGTAACCAGTGAGACCAGGATCGCAATGCCCACGATCGGGAGGGACATGCTGGCTGGCATGAAGTGCCCGAGAACCAGCGTCAGGGGCCAGGCGATCGCCAGCCCCAGCAGACCGCCCAATAGGCAGATACTGGCGGCCTCGGTAAGGAACTGCATGAGAATGGCACGGCTCTTAGCTCCAATCGCCTTGCGAATGCCGATCTCCTTGGTGCGCTCGGCGACCGACACGAACATGATATTCATGATACCAATCCCGCCGACGAACAGCGATAGACCCGTAATGAAAAGGCCCGCCGTGGCGATCACACCAGCCACACGATTGAAGGTCTTGATGAACTGATCCTGCTGGTTGATGGCAAAATCATCCTCGTCGCCCGGGCGAACGTGCCGGATCTTGCGAAAAACGCCCCGAACTTCTTCCCGGGCATCCTCCATTGAATCCATGTCCCGCACCTTAATCTGGACTTGGTAATCCGGATAATTCCAAAACAAGGAGGTCAGTTGACCGATGGGGATAATCACCTGGTTATCCAAGCTGAAGGTCCCAAGGAAATCGCCCTGCTTTTCCAACACGCCGATCACCTCAAAAGCGGAGCCGCCAATTTGGATGCGATTGCCCAGAGGAGGCTCGCCCTTGAAGAGATTGGTGGCAGTCTGGGAACCGATAACGCAGATCGGCCTGCCTCCGGCGGACTCGGCCGAGCTGAAGAATCGTCCCTGCTCGACGGTGATGCCCCCGGTGTACTGGAACTGGTCGGTAGTGCCAATGACCGTGACGCCGCCTGAATTGCGGTTCTTGTACTTCACCGGCTGGTTGATATCGACGAAGGGAGCGATGGCACGTGCCAAAGTAAGCTGCCGGGCCAAATCCTTGAGCTGGGAGAGAGTGATTTCCTGGCGCTTGTTCTGTTTAAGCCACTCCTCGTGAGAATCGATGAACCAGTCTAGCCGCTGAACGTAAAGCACATCCGTTCCGAGGGCGGAAATGCTCTGCCGAAAACCGCGGTTCAAGCCTTGGATCGCTGTCCCCATCAGCGTCACAGTGACAATCCCGATGATGATGCCCAGGGTGGTCAGCCCCGCGCGCATCTTGTTGGCACGGATTGCATCCCAGGCAATCTTCAGGCCCTCGATGAACTCGTAGCTGAAGCGCATGCGGAGAAATCCAGGCTATTGAGCGCCAAGGAGCATCAGCGCTGGACCGCCTCGTCGCTGGCAACCAAGCCGTCACGGATACGGATGATCCGGCGGGCGTGCCGCGCAACATCCTCTTCGTGAGTGACCAGGATAATGGTATTGCCTTGCTCGTGGAGCAGCGCAAACAAAGCCATAATCTCGTCGCCGGTCTTGGAGTCCAGGTTTCCGGTCGGCTCGTCCGCGAGCAGGATTGAAGGCCGGTTGACCAAGGCCCGGGCCACGGCTACGCGCTGGCGTTGCCCGCCCGACATCTCGTTGGGCTTGTGGCCAACTCGGTCCGCTAACCCAACCTTCCCGAGGGCGTCCAGTGCGACTTGGCGGCGCTTCTCTGAATCCAAACCCGAGTAAATAAGGGGTAATTCCACGTTGTGCAGGGCATTGGCGCGCGGAAGCAGGTTGAAAGTCTGGAAAACGAAACCGATTTCGCGGTTGCGGATTTCAGCCAACTCGTTGTCGTCCATGTTGCTGACGTCCGTGCCGTTAAGCTCGTAGGTGCCCGCCGTCGCGGTGTCGAGGCAGCCGACCAGGTTCATGAGCGTGGATTTGCCGGAGCCGGAGGGGCCCATGATCGCGACGTACTCCCCCTTCTCCACGTTCAGGGACACCTCACGAAGGGCGTGGATGGTCTCAGTCCCCATCTGGTAGCGCCGGGAAATCTTATCGAGACGGATCATCGGCATATTACTTCTGCTCCTTGGCCATCTCGACCTTGGAAACGCCGATACGGACCTTCTTGCCGTCCTCGAGTTCGCGGCTGATGGCCTTATACCCCCCCGAGACCACGTCCTGGCCTTCCTTGACGCCCTCGGTGATCTCGGTGTAGCTGTCATCGCTGATTCCACGCTTCACCGACACCATCTTTGCTCGATCACCTTCCTTCAGGAAAACCACTTCGATCGGTTTGATGGCGTCGCCGGGTTTGTGGGCGCCGCCGCCGGCCACGCTGTTAGTCGAGGAGGTATTGGTCGAGACATTGTTGGCCAACGCATTGGTTGAGGAGGCAGCGGTGTTCGTGGAGGCGGCCGCCGAGTTGGTTTGGCCTTTTCCGCCGCTCCCGGGCTTGCCGTCCTTGGACATGTCCTTGGGGGCACGCGTGGTGACACTCGCGATGGGCACGGTAAGAACATTCGTGCGCGTGCGAGTTTCAATCTCCGCCGTGACCGACATCCCGGGCCTGAATTCCTCCTTCTCCTGGACCCGAATCTTGACTTCGAACTTGGTCGCTTCCTGCGAACTCCCGCTTGAGGAAGCAGTGCCCAGGCCTTTGGAGGAGTTGGCGATCTCGGTGACGGTGCCGTTGAACTTGCGGTCTTTGTAGGCATCCACCTCCAGCCGTGCATGTTGTCCGACACCAATAAGAACTACGTCGATTTCGCCGATGTCTACTCGAGCTTCCATCTCGTTGAGATCAGCGATGGTCATGATTTCGGTGCCAGCCATCATGGCGGTGCCCACCACACGCTCACCCAGCTGAGAGTTCAGCCGGCTGACGGTGCCGTCGAGCGGCGACACAATGGTGGTTTTGCTCAAGTCCTCGATCGCTCGGTCGAGCGCGGCCTGGGCCATCTCCACCTGGTGCACCGCGCTATCCAGTTGCGCTTTGGCAATATCCAACGTGGCCTTGTCGTCGGTGAAAGAGGAGTCGGGGACCAATTTGGCAACGAACAGGGCCTCGGTTCGTTTAAAAGCGACCGCAGCTTTCTCCAGGCTCGCCTCGGCGGTCATGCGTCCGGCAATGGCGCTCTTGAAACTGGCATCCGAAGAATTGCGGGCGGCGACATAGACGTCGGGCTTGATCTTCACCAAGAGATCGCCCTTCTTGACCTTCTGCCCCTCCTTGACCGGCAACTCGATGATCTCACCGCTCACCTCGGGGCTGATTTTGACCTGCAGAACCGGCTGGATCTTGCCGTTGGCCACCACCAGTTCAGTCAGGTTCCGTTTGGCCACCTTTTCCACCTGGATGGTTATGACTGGTTCGCGTTTCCTCATGACCGCAGCGGTGGTCAAGCCAGCAACGACCACCAGAATAAGGGAGAAGATCAAAACCTTCTTGCGGGTTTTGGATTTCGAGTTTGCCATGTCAGTTAGTCTTTAAGACACGTCTTGAGGGTTTTTGTTTCATCGATTCACGTTTTGATGGCCAAGAAAACGCTTCCGGCGCAGCAGGCTACGAGCTACGCGAGGATCTCAGGCGAAGGCCTTCTGAATGGCGGCGCCAACCGCAATCCAAAACGCATACCAAGCCACCCAGAGAGCCACTAGCCAACCCAGCGCTTTGCCGAAGGACACTCCTGCGAGCTTCGAAACACCGATTGCCCTCACGCCTAAGGCCCATAGGACCAGGATGTTAAGCGTGCTCAGCGCGCCATGCACGGTGTTCTGTGGATCGAAATCGTGGATCAGCAGCATCGGCGAGGGTGCCGCCAGAAGGTTCCCCAACGCCAGGACCAGCAGCGAGCGGACGATCGCCTCCAGCACCTCAATCATGTTCACCAATCCAGCCACCTCGACGGCCTTCATGTAGCTGAAATTGCCGTGCAGGAATTTGGCGCCCACCAGCCACATGAAGAACGCCCACCAAAACGGGGTCGTGAACGCCATCACGACGGGACCGAGAACCACGATGATCTTGGTAAAGATGTCAGCGAACTTTTCCGAAGCAGCAAGCGCTTGATCGGCTTGCTGTTGAGTCATCTTCCCTTGTTCGACCCGTTTCTGAATAGGCTTCTCACGCATCTCGGCCATCTGGTGGCGGAGCCCCTCCTGAGACATGATCATGAATCCCCCAATCCAACCAATCAGGATGTAAATGAGCGCGGGGGCAAACCAGTTGGCGGTGCTGGGGGGGCTGGCCTTGACTTCCTCGAAAACCTCTCCAGGAGCCGCGAAAACATTGAACATCCGCGACAACAGGGAGGTCGTGATGGGCGGCGGAACTTCGGTGGTGCTCTCCGGCAAGGGCTCGGGTGGCATAAAGAGAACTTAGGTTCGGGTTTCCACAGAAAAGCAATTGCGCAAACAGTATCCCCCAGGCAAGTCCGGATGGCCATTACAAAAGCATCGCGATTTTGGACGGACCGGGCCAACTCTCACGCGCCGCACACCAGCCTCTTGGCTCCCGGATCACCCCTTACGCGCCCAGAGGGGGCGAACGCCTGGCGCCTTTACGAATTGTCCCCGTCGATCAGGCGCCCGAGGCCGCCCAAAATCGAGCCTTCTTCCTTCCCGCCCCCACCCGTCTGAGGGGCGGCGGCGTAGATCCTGCCGGCCAGGCGGCTGAAGGGCAGCGACTGGAGCCAAATCCGTCCAGGCCCGCGCAACGTGGCGAAGAAGAGGCCCTCACCGCCGAAGAACGCGGATTTGATCTTGCCCACGTACTGGATGTCGTAATCCACGCTCGGTTGAAAGGCCACGATGCAGCCCGTGTCCACGCGCAGGGTCTCGCCAGGGGCCAGTTGCCGCTCCAACAAAGTTCCGCCGGCGTGCATAAAGACCAAGCCGTCCCCCTGCAAGCGCTCCATGATAAACCCTTCCCCGCCAAACAACCCTACGCCAAAACGCTTCTGGAAGGCGATGCCAATACTCACGCCCTTGGCAGCACAGAGGAACGCGTCCTTCTGGGTCCATAGTTCCCCATCCACTTCGCTCAGTCGGACCGGCACGATCTTGCCGGGATAAGGCGCGCCGAAGGCCACCTTGCGCTTGCCGGAACCCTGGTTTTGGAAAACCGTCATAAACAACGACTCGCCTATCAGCACCCGCTTGCCCGCGCTGAGCAATGCGTCGAGAAACCCGCCCCGCTGCGCGGAACCGTCGCCGAAGATGGTTTCCATCTGGATGCCATCCTCCATGTACATCATGGCGCCGGCTTCGGCCACAGCCGCTTCCATGGGATCCAATTCCACCTCCACATACTGCATGTCGTTGCCGAAGACCTGGTAATCGATTTCGTGCATCGGGCTCATAAGATGTAAGTCAGTTTTGGTTGGTATCGAGGCTTCCGTTGAGTCGCACGCAATACACTAATTCGCAGAAGAGCAGATAGAGAGCGCGGACGACGGCGGAACCATCATCAAAACCAAACGCCAACGCCACTACAAGTTCCGAGCTGAATTGTAAACCACCCTGCTGCTCAGACACCGACTGCGTCAATCTCCTGGTAAGCGTGGCGCAGCCACATCTTTACGCGCTGCCGATCCATCATTCCGAGACCGGTGATCTCCTTATCGGAACTGTTTTTCGCGGCCCAGAAGCTGGTGCTGCGGGCGTCGATCTTTTGAATCGCGTTCTCATTCAACCGCTTGATAGACACGACATGCGCCCCGAGCTCAAGCGCCCGCGCTTCTTCGCCAGACTGCTTCAGGATGCTGAAATCATCCCCGCGAAGCTGGTTGAGCACCAGCACGTACCGGAATCGCTTGCCAAAGCGGTCGAGGAGTTTGGCCAACAGATCGACCGAGTCTTTGCCGTTGTCCATCACGTGCCAGTAATAAAAGGCGAGACCAGACTCTTCGGCCAGCTCGAGCACGCCCGATTCCTCCATCCACTTGGCCAGCGGCTCGTGGGTCTGCGCGGCAAGGTCGACCAGGATCCTGCGATCGGCCTGTTCGACGGCGGCTTCAACAATCGCGTCCATGGCCTCATAACGATCCACCAGCACCGGCGATGCGAAGCCGGCATAAAACCGCATCAGCGAGCCATGCGAGCGGTCCGTGTCAAAACCAAGGAAAGGCAGGGGTTTATCGATTAGGTATTGCGCGAGAATACGCGCCACGAGGGATTTTCCCACCCCGCCCTTTTCACCGCCAATGAAATGAATATTAGCCATGACGAATCCTGGAAAGACTCTGAAAGCGCCATGCGATGGGCGCAAGCAAAAGCATTCGCTTTCGAGCAATAAACCGGCGTGACCTACGGTGAGACCACTCGGTAGAAGCGCCGATCGATGGTTGATGCGTCGGCGTCCACGATCGAGGTGAGAGCGTTTGTCGCGGTGAAGCTCGAGAACGGCGACCACGCCTTCAAGTCGGTCGAGACCTCCAGAGTGTAGTCCTGTCCGACCGTCCCGGTGAGTGAAAGTTCCGCGCCCTGACTGCTGGTTCTGGCGAGCAGACGGAGCGACGGCGCAATCGGTGCACGAATATGAAATGCGGTCGGCAAATAATAATACCGCATCTGGCCGCTCCTTTCCGTGATTCGCGCGTAAACGAACTTCCCGTCATCCTCAATGCGCGGCTTCCACTCCGGTGAGAGCAACCAATCCCCGTTGCCGGTGGCGGTGTTGGTAATCGCGAGAAAAGTCTGAGCCGAGGTGTTGTTGTAGGGGTTCCCGTCGTCGTCCACCGCTAGCTCCACTGTGGCGTAACCCAAATTGGCGGCATCGCGGTAGCGCACTTCCAAAGGAACTCTCTGACCGGCCTCAGCGCTCCAAACGGCGCCCGGGTTGCTCAAAAAAATGTTCGGCCACGGTGTTCCTGTGATCGTGTAGGCGGAGCTGCGCACCGCGTTGGTGTGAAACTTCCAACCTTCGCCGGAATAATCCCGCAGAAGATCGGTATTTTCGCGTCCCCATTGGCCGCTGGTAAGCCGGGATAGTTGGAATCCCCGCGCATAAGTCAGAGGGGAAGGCAGTGGATACCAGATTGAGCGAGGCAACGGGTCACCCGACGCCGTGGTTGCAGCGAGGTCTATCGTGCCGTGATACCAATCATGGACTTCGACGTGATCGGAGAAATTCCCAAAGTCGTTGATCCCGTCGATGTCAAACAAGTCTGTTAACACTTCTTCGGCGGCTCCGTCAACGTGCTCACCGCTAATCGGGAAGAAACCACTGTCGTCGATTTGGAAGTAATTGTCCGCGAACAGAACGTTATCGTAAACGTTCACCACGCCATCGGAAACGATCGGGTGTGGATCAAGGGTGGTGACTTGATCGACCCAGACGCCGTTCTGGGCGAGGAGACGAGATAGTTCCGCGACCACCGAACCGCCACGGCTGTGGCCGATCAGGTGGATCGGCAGCTCTGCCAGGGGAGCATTAGTAGCTTGCGCCCCCACCGTCGTCGGATTCAGCAGAAAAGGGAGAGCGAGGGTTGCGATGTCGGTAGTGGTTACCGTGATCGCGTCGGTTGGCCCTGCGACGGTATGCCAGAAGAGCTTCACGATCACCTCGCCACCTGCGGAGCCTTCAACCGGCCACTGCCCGCTTTCAAGTGTGAACTCGGTAACCCCAAGGCCGCTGCCGGACGGTCGGCCAATCTCGAGACGGATGATCGCAGGCGGACCTCCGGCACGAGTGGCGATTGCCGTGGCCATATCGTCCAGCCAGGTGGGGTAATCATTGTCGACCTGAAGCCCGTGAGTGATCAACGTCACCCCAGCACCAAACCCTGCAATGGTGGAACAAAGAACGGCGGCGGCCACGAAGGCGGCCCTGGTCCAAATCCAAAGACCGCGAGATGCGACGTTCACCTTGCGGGTTCTACGCGGTTGATTAGGAGAGCGCTTTCTCTCGGCCGGAGCCACTGCCACTCGGAATTGCGTTGGTGCGGGTGCCATAGCAGCGGAAGGCTGCGGACTCAGGCGGGTGGGCACAAGGCAGAACTTAAGGATCAAACCATTAATCAAAAAGGTGCGCGAAGCCGCTGGTGCACACCTCGGCACCTCGTGTTATAGTGGGGGCGAAGAGAAAGGTAGTTATGGTAACCGATTGGCGAATAGAAGCGGCGCGCGTCCAAGGTTACGGTGCGGGTCTGGCTGTCGTTGCGCAGGGTGACAATCCGTGTGTGGACGGGGAGACTCGCGCGGCTTGGTTCGAGGGTTGGCGAGCCGGGCTTGACGAGAGAAGAAGGCGCGGCGTTCGTGCGTCCGAAGCCCCGAAGGTGTTCGAGGTCGTTATAGCCCGTCCAGTTCCTCCTTCTGAGCCAATAACCGATGGCTACTTGATGGATGACTAAGGGCTCGGAACTGAAACCAAGACCACGCGAAAACCCCGGTCGTTGAACCGCGCCGCGGGATCACCCAAGTCGCGGTTGGCAGATCGGCAGAACTGCCCGTCGTAATCCAAGCCCCCACCACGGCCCACTCGGCTCAACCCGCTCACAGGCCCCGACGGATCTAAAACGCTGCCACCGGGATAGGGGCCAAACCAATCTGCACACCACTCCCAGACGTTTCCGCTCATGTCGTACAGCGCCCAAGGGTTCGGATGCTTTGTCGCCACGGGGTGGGTCGTGTTGCTGCTGTTCCCGGTGTACCAAGCGTAGTCGCCTAACATCGTGTAACCCGGGTCGTCGCCGAAACTGAACCGAGTGCTCGTGCCTGCCCGTGCCGCATATTCCCATTGCGCCTCAGTCGGCAAGGTGTAGGCGTAGCCCGCAGGCAAACGACCCCCAGACCGCTCCTGTGCGCTCAAGACAGCGCAGTAGTTGGTTGCGTCAACCCAGCTGACCTCCTCGACCGGGCGGTTCAAGTCGCCAACGAAAACCGACGGATTGCTGCCAATCAACGCTAGGTACTCCCCCTGCGTCACGGGGTGCGAGCAGATGTAAAACCCGGTTGTAAGCGTGACCATCGTCTGCGGCCCCTCATCGCTTCCCCGGTCTTGCTCAGTCTCCGGGCTGCCCATCGTGAACTGCCCCGCCGGCAACCAAACAAAGCCAGCAGGCGCGGTCGGACGTGTGCCACCCTGTGCGATAGCGCGGTAGAACCGCTTGGGGCCTGAGGGCAGGATTGTGTCGTAAAACACCATCGGATTGCTGGTCAACACCACGTTGGTCAGAATGGTCCAGGCATTCGTGTCGCCAAACTCATTCACCCACTGCACTTGGGTTGTGGAACCCACCGCGCCGTAAACCGTGAGTTGGGGCACCATCTTCAGGCTCAGGATGCTGGGTTGAAGATCCGGCAAGGCGATGATCACATCCGGCGATGTGAGGTAGCCGCTCCCCGCAGTGAGAACGATAATCTGGCTCACGGCGTCCCCGGTTAGCTCCGCCTTGGCTGTCGCTCCGCTCCCGCTTCCACCGGCGATGGTCACGCCGGGTGCCGTACTATAGCCCGCTCCGCCGTCGGTCACAGCGATCCCAGCGACAAACCCACTGGACACCGTGGCGGTTGCCGTGGCTTGGCGTTGGGCATACCCGGCAAAACTGGACAGCACGGCCACCATTAGCACTCCGATGCGTAGCCAACCGGCGGTATCCGCGAAACCCTTGAGGTTACATTGTCTTTTCATAATCTGTTCTAGGCTAATGTCGCGGCTTCATTCTCGGTCGTCGGGGAGAACGAAACCTTGGGAACGCGCGCTGAGGGCGTGATCTGTTAGGAATATGTGGCGTCGCCTCCACTCCGTCTATTGGGGGAAACCCCCTTACGCTCCAGTGATTGCCCCGAAATAGAATGCCAGATGCGTTCTGGAGATCTGCAATTTCTCCGGTGACCCGTTCCGATAACGCGATGGTCCAACCCCTCCGCAGGCTTTTGGATGGATTAAGCTAGCTCCGGTTTGATCAGCCAGGCTCCTGGGCTAGGGCCCATCGACCGGGACACCCCGTCAGCCGAAGGAATCTCCCTGGATTCAATCGTCCACATGCCATCAGCCTCGCAGATCTGATCGAATCGCCCCCCTCACGCAAGACGGGAGGGCGCGGAAGAATGCCCTCCAAAACCGAGCCCTGCGCGGCCGTTGCTCAGGGGACATTACATTCGGTGAGCATCAGTTGAGCGATCGCGCGGCTGTCTGCGTCCTCGGAATGAGAAAGTGCCTCAATCACTCCTTGGACATCGTGCGATGGACGGTTCTGGCTCAGCTTGAACTTGCCCTCCAAGCGAGCAACCGGAATCTCGAAGGCGACAATAGCCTGAATCATTTTGTCGCGGTACTCCTCCGGAAGGTCCCCGGGCCATGGCTTCTCAAAGGATGCCTCGTAATTCGATATGGTCTCCCGCAGAAGAGCGACAACCTCCTGGTGTTCGGTGAAGACCGCTGGAACGCCGTAAGCGTGGACCGTGGCATAGTTCCAGGTTGGCACGGCGGGCGCGGTCTTATACCAGGAAGGAGAAATGTAACTGTGCGGGCCGTGGAAAACGACCAGGGCCTCTCGGCCGGGAGCGAAGTGCTGCCACTGCGGGTTGGCCCGCGCCATATGGGAAACCAGCGTGCCATGGCTCCCACGATCCGGACGGTAGAGCATCGGCAGATGGCTGGCAAACGGCGCGGCCCCATCGTGAGTGATGAGCGTGGCGAAGCTGTGGAGCTGGATAAACGCCGCGAGCTTGCTGGCGTCCTCAACTCGAAAAGTGGACGGAATATACATCGCAAAATCAGAGAGTAATCACCCCCCGTGATCCTCAAGATTCTATCCGCCGGCCCGTGGGACGCAAGAGTTCAGGAGGCGCAAGCCGAATGGACTCAACGCCGATACGCCGCACCTGGATCGTAACCCCAAGCCAGCGAAGGAGTAGCCACCGACCATGCACGGTTAGTACTCCCCGCGCTGATTAGACTTGCTCGCCCCGCGGGTTCGTAGTCATATAAGTATTGCTGCATTATGATGTCCGAGTTGGAAGCCATACTGAATACGATTCCGAGCTGCGGAACCGTGAGTAAGGGCGAGGGTGTGGCGCTTACCTCGGTGTTGACAGCCCTTGCCCTGTTGATCGCTGCCAACGCCGGATTGTGCGCCGCGGCGGCGCCCGCAGCGGGCCTGGAACGCTTCTATATCGGAACCTATACCGAGGCTTCGAGCCTGGGAATCTATCAATCTGGCTTGGATCTGGGGAGCCGCACGCTGACCGCGGCAAAGTTGGCAGCAACCACCACCGATCCATCTTTCTTAGCGCTTCATCCGACAGGCCGATTCTTGTACGCCGTCAATGAAGGCGGCGGGGCGGTAGTCGCCTTCTCCGCAGACCGGGCCACGGGTGGACTCACCAGGTTGAATCAGCAATCGTCGGGAGGTGCTGCTCCGTGTCACCTCGTGGTAGACGATTCCGGGAAGAACGTCCTGGTAGCCAATTACACCGGAGGCAGCGTCACCGTCTTCCCGATTGTGGCCGATGGCAGGTTGGGAGTTGCTACGGCTCACATTCAGCATCCTGGCTCAGGCCCCCATGCCCACTGCATCGCTCTGGATGCCGGCAATCAATTTGCTCTCGTTTGTGACTTGGGACTTGACCGAATCTTCTCCTACCGCTTCAGCTCCACGCAGGGCACCTTGACCACCAACTCAATTCCGTGGACGAGTGTGGCGACGGGGTCCGGCCCTCGGCACCTGGTCTTCGATCCCTCATTCGCCCGCGCCTACGTCATTTGTGAGCTCAACTCGACCATTATCGCATTTCACTACGACCCAGAGCAGGGCGTCTTGAGCGCATTCCAAACGGTCACGACGCTCCCGGTGGGTTGGAACGGAGTGAACGCTGCCGCGGAGATCGCGGTTCATCCGTCGGGCAGATTCCTTTACGGATCCAACCGCGGTTACAACAGCATCGCCGTCTTTTCTATGGACGCCGGCACGGGCGAACTGACCCTCGTGCAGCAACAGTTGGTAGGCCAAACGCCGCGCCAGTTCGCCATCGATCCCACCGGTGCCTTCTGCGTTGTGGCAAACCAGGACTCCGACAGCATTCTCGTCTACTCCATCGACCCACAAAATGGCAAGCTGACCTCCACGGGCCAGACGGTGCGGGTTTCGAAGCCCGTCTGCCTGCTCCCCATCCTCACTCAGCCGCCCCAGCCCGTGCTGACGCTCCAACCCACGCCGGTCAACACGCTAAGCATTGAGTTCAGCAACAGCGTGACGTCTCTGGCGTATCAACTTGACCACGCGTCTTCCCTCCAAGGAAATGCCGGCTGGAGCGTCCTTGCCATCGGCGCTCGCGGCCAAACCAGCTTTACTGTGACCAACGCCCTCCCCAGCGAGTTCTTTCGGGCCTCGGCGCTCACGAATTCTCAAACCCCCAAGGTAAACCCATGAAGAACCCACTTCCTTGCCCCGACGAATCCGTTAAGCCTCCCCAGACCGCGATGCGAGTCTGCCCGGTGACCGGCCGGCTCTTGGAGCCGAAGGCGCACTCCCGCAGCCCGAGCCGCTGGATTTTCTCCGGCATGGGCATCGCCTCGTTGCTCTGGTTTCTTGTGCGGGTAATTCCCAAGCCCAGCCGCGCCGCCTACCCCTGCCAACGAATCGCATTCCCCGTGGCCAGCGGCTTTGTGGTTTGGCTCCTCGCGTTGGTGGGGTCGGTTTTTGCCTGGCGCAAATCGCGAGATCGCGAAGCGCAAGTATGGAAGGCGGGCCTCTGGGGCGCGGCCGCACTAGCCGGATGCATCGTAGTGCTCGCCAGTCGACCGATGGTCCGGAGCTGGGCCGGCAATCCACCCCACGGGCCACTCGGGACGGCCAAGGGAATCTTCCCCGGCCGCGTAGCCTGGGTTCACGCCCCGGATGCGGTAAACTGGGCTGGCTACAATTCAACTGAGCACTGGTTTGAAACCAACCACACCGACATTTCCGTGGTGGAACAAATGATGTCCCGGGCCCTGCAATCGGTGGGTGGAGGCGGCTCCGACTCCGCGGCCTGGGAAGCCATTTTCACGTATTTCAACCAGAATCACGCCAAAGGCCCGCGTGGCTATCAAGCCGGCGAGAAGGTCGCCATCAAAATCAACCTCACCACCTGCAACGCCCGCTCGGGAACCGCAACCGTTGATACCGGCGGCACCTACGAGAAACAGAACTCCTACTCCGACGGCAAGTGGCTCAACACGATCGACACCTCCCCGCAGGTCCTGCTGAGCTTGCTCCGCCAACTCGTTTACACCGCGGGTGTGGATCAGACGAACATCTTTCTTGGCGACCCCACTGGGAACTTCCCACGTTACCTCTGGAACAAGCTGCATCCCGAGTTTCCAGGCGTCCATTATTTCGACAACTGGGGCGGAGCTGGACGCATGCGGGTGGAGCTCTCCTCCGTCCCCTTCCACTGGAGCGTAATCAAGGCGAACCCAGGCCCGGTGGTTCAGGACTACGTGCCAGTGCCATTTGCCCAGGCAGATTACATCATCGATCTCGCCGTCCTTAAGGGACACAGCGTGGGCGTGACGCTCTGCGCCAAGAACTTCTACGGCGCCCTGCTCCGGTGTCCTGATGGCTACAGCCGCGATGCGTTCGGACGCAATAAAGGTGGGAACCTGAATTACAGCAACATGCACACGAGCACGCCCGACCCGAACATACCCGGCGTTCCTGGAATGGGACATTACCGCGCCCTCGTGGACCTGCTCGGAAGTCCAGAGCTGGGCGGCAAGACCATGCTCTTCCTCGTGGACGGCCTCTTCGGAGGGTATTTTTGGGACTCGCACCCCAAGAAATGGACCACCGCGCCGTTCAACGGGAATTGGCCTTCGAGCTTGTTCGCCTCGCAAGACCCCCTGGCCATCGATTCGGTGTGCTACGATTTCCTCCTGGCCGAGTGGCCCAATGTCGTGAACAACGGCAGCGACTCCCCCGGATCAGGTTTGCAGGGCGGGGCTGAGGATTACCTCCACGAGGCGGCCCTGGCCAGCGCCCCGCCGTCGGGCAGCTTCTATGATCCAGCCAACTCCGGCGCGCGCTTGTCGAGCCTCGGCGTTCACGAACACTGGAATAGCCCGGCCACCAAACAATACAGCCGCAACCTCGATCCGGTAAATGGAACGGGGATCGAACTGGTCCAACTTTCGGCGGCCAAACCCATGCCAACATTGGCTATCGCCCAAGAGCCCGGCAAGGCAGTCGTCTCCTGGCGAACCTCGCTATTGGGTTATAAACTTCAAACGGCAACCAGCTTGAACACCTCTCAACCTTGGTCAGACGTTGGCGCTCTGCCTGCCAGCGTGCTCTGGTGGAACATGGTCACCAACAGCTCCACCGAGCCATTACGGCTTTATCGGCTCAGCCGATGAAAACCCAAACCCCACGGTGAGGGTCAAGCTCCTCAAGCTTTAGCAAGTTCCCAACGCATCCGAGCGCCCGAGCGGGGCGCCCCGGGTTCCTAGCCCTGCTTTTCTGGAAACTTGAAACCGAGGTAGGTCCCGTTGCTGATCCCCATCAGCAGGAGCAGCGTCGTGTCAAATTCGGGCATCGATAGGGTATTACACACCGTCCAAATAAAAACGATTCCCAGTATGATCGTCCAAAGCACCACCTGGAAACGGTGGAAGGTCATCCCGTTCGCATCAGAGATGATGTCTTTGTACCATTTGCCTTCGCTCGTAGCGACGGCCGCCTCTGTTCGTTGTGCTTCGATGGCTTGGTCCGCGTCCGCCAGCGCCTTCTCCAAGGCGTTGAGAGATTGATTCAAAACGTCCAGTTGCTTCTGTTTCTCCGGGGGAAAATTCGCTCCCGCCGCGCTCTTCTCGTCTTGCAGGCTCTTGCTATCCGCCGCGATCTTGGCGCGCGGTTCCTTTTGCTGCTCGATCAGTTTGAGTCTTGCATCCTCCAGTTCCTGGATCTTGGGTCCGGCAGCGGAACGTTTGCTCCCCGTTATCAGCACGGAACTCAGTCCGGTCGCACCGCTGATGCCCAGGAGGATCAGCACGTTCTGCGGGATGCGCTCCATCTTGTGGCTGATGACAAACACGCCCAGAAAGCTGGTTGTCACCAGCAGCCCCCAAAAGGCCATCTGTGTCTTGCCCAGGCTATAACCCGTGTTGGCGCCGCCTTCCCGCAACATGGTGGTCGAAATCGCCCATTACATGAGCAGTAGGAAAATCAGCAGCCCGATTACGATCACGCAAACCACTCGGGTCAGCGGGGCGACCTCAAATCTGAGCTCTTTCTCTGCGCCGAGATGCGGCACCGACCCATTAAACCCGATGCCGATCTGCAGTTCATTGCTTCCAAACTTCAACTGCGACAACAGCGTGTCCCAGGCCTTGCGGTTCGAATCGTCGCTCGCGTCCCGTGCTAATTGGTATTGCAGCACCCAAACGGGCTTAAGCTCCGGGTTCTTCCTGCTCTTGAATCCCTCCGGCTGGAGAATCTCAGGCACGATACCCTCCATCGGAAAGCCATTGAGATAGAGTTTCAACCCCTTGCGCACCGACGGCGCATCGGTGGCGAGTCTTTCCGTGATGGCGGTTCCGAGGCCCCCAAACACCCCCACCCTGATCATGCTCCCCATCTGCGCGACCCCGTCCCGAGTCGGCGATGCCTCAAGAAGTTCGACTTGGTAGTCTGGCGCCGGCTGGGCCTCCTTTTTTCCCGAATCAATTTTTTGACCGGGGGCGCCGTTGGCATCGGAAGTGGTCGTGTCGGCCTGGCTCATTTGCCCGAGCCCGAGACTCGCGATGATGAAAACCAAATTCAGCAGTCTCATAGACCTAGTGTGTTAACCACGGTGATTCCCTCGATCTTTACGTTTGGCTTGCCGCTCAGCTCGATCCCCTGCCTGCGCACCACCGTCTCAAAGACATGCAGACGGGGATCGCCGCCGGTCGACACCCTAATTCGGTGGGCTGACGGGTCATAGCTAAACTGGCTCCAAGTTTTGCCGTCACGGAGGACCTTTCTGGGTCCGGCCCCAAGAGGTGCCGACCAGCCTCCATCCGCCTCAAGTTTCCAGCCCTCGATAATGTCCGCACCACTGATCGTGACCTCCTCGCCCTTCATGGCTCGCACCGTCACGCCGTCACTCTGGGGAGTCAGAACCTCGCGATAGACTCCGCCGCGGAGCACGATTGTTTCCCCCGTCCGCGCGATCGTGCATGCCTTGGCCAAGGTGGCCAGCGGCACCCCTGCGTATCCCCAGGCGGGATCATCCGATGCTGCCGGATGGCGTGGGTCGACATAGTAAACGTTTGGGTATTCCAGGGCCCCAACTGTTACCCCGTCCTTGCCCGCGCCGATGGCCGGACTTCCCTTCTTCAAGCGGAAATTTCGCTCCTGCGGATCCAGGAAAAGCGGGTCCTTGCCGTTCAGATTGGTCTCACCAGCAAGGGCGGCCGTTTTGAAGGTCAGGTTGGATTCCATGGCCGGCTTGGCTGAGGAGAACACCTCATCGCCATCCACAACTGCCCGCTCCGCTTCGCAGAGAACGTTGTTGCGGATCAACCCGCCGGTCGATTCCTTGCCGCGCAACCCGATCGTAGCCCAATTCACGGTTGATATCGTGCAATTCTCAATCGTCACATCGAGCGTTTGGATGATGTCCGGCCCCCAGCCCCCTCGCATGGTCGGAGAGTTGGCCGAGACGATATTCCGCCGGAAGGTCCAGCCCTTCACGCTGCCAATATGCGGAGCGCTCTCTACCATGCACATCTGGTGGAAGTCAAAGCAGGTGTTGTCCTCGAAGAGCAGGTCCTTCGCGATCTCGCCGTTGTTCGTGAAAGTCTGAAGACAATCCACGTGCGCGGATTTGATCTCCTCGCGCGTGCTGCCGTGATAATAGTTGCACCGCTGCACACAGCCTTTGCCGAAGAACCGCGAGTAATCGCAGTCATCGTTTTTGCTGCCGGGTGCGTACATGTAGAGCCGGCTCACCTCGTTGTTCTCCACCAACCAGTCCTCTCCGCCCAGAATGAAACCGTATTCGCTGTGATAGACCTTGTTGTAAGCGATCCGGTTGTGGGCCACCGCTGAGTAGTCGCGCCTGTTCCCATCGGCGCTTGGATTGCCGACTGTGCCGCTGACCGCGGCCATCATGTCGTGGATGTAGTTATCCAGGACCTCGCAGTGGCTGGCGCGCAGTTGAACCGCCGTGGCGGGCTTATCAGCGGTGATCTCGAAACCCTGCACCCGGACGTAACTCGCGTCCAGGTCGAAGCCACCCACGATCGCCGAGCGCCGGGGCATCGCCATAAAGGTGACAACGCTGCCCTCCATTCCGCCGGTTTTCACCTTGATCCTCTCATCATATTTGCCGGCCATCACGCAGACTGTGTCCCCGGGCCTGAGTGCGTCCGCGGCCCGCTGGACAGATAGGAAAGGTTTCTCCTCAGTGCCCGGATTGGTATCCGCGGCCCCGGAAGCAGCCTGATCAACCACGTAGGTGGCTGCCCAAACGCCCCCAGCCGTGCCAGCCAGGAGCGCCAGGCAAGCCAGCACAAAGATCGCCCGCGGCGATCGCGATCCCCAAGGGTGCGGTAAGCCGCCATCGCGAATGGCGACGCCGCTCCGCACCTCGAACCTTGCCATTGCTCTCATCGGATATCCTCTCCTTTGCCTGCCAAGCCTCTAGCGGGCAAGACATACCCGAGTTTCTTGACGGCCCGGCTGAACGCGGCCAAGCATTCCCTGGGGACGACGAGTCGGTTCTCGCCAGCGTGGAAGCACAGCCTGCCCATGCCCGCACTCGTCGCCACGAGCCGGGCGAGGGCCTCATCAGTCCATTCCAACAGCACAGCTTCGCGCGATGTAGAGCAGCCCCCGATTTTGTCCTCCAACCCTTGCAGGAAGACCAGCACGTTCCCTGGCAGGCCTTCGGCCACATTCTCCTCCAAAAAGGCGCGCAGTTCCTTGAACGTGCCCTCCGTTTCTACATGGCTAAGCATGCGCTCGGCATCAAGACTCCAAACCACGTCACTTTTCGGCGTTGCCAGGAGTTCCAAACTGGCTCTATCAGCAGGATTCAGCGGCCCGCCGGCCAATACCACGTCCAAGTTCGGGAGCACTCGGAAAAGCTTCGCCTTCTCCTCCGTCCGGAATAGGTAAGTCTCGGTCAAGCCCAGGGCGTAGGCACCGAGCGGGTTAATCCGGACGTAAAGCAGGCCATCGTAGCGTCCACAAAAGGGCAGATCGCCACCGAGGGATTCTTTCAGGTCGGGCCAGACGGAATGCGGATAAACGTAGGCCACATCGACCACGCCGAGCGTGGCCAGCGATTCCATGAGAACCGCGCGCAAGAATTGACTGTTGAGGCCGCCGTGGTCGTAGATATAGCCAAATTGCGGTTCGAAAAAGTAAAGCGCGGGCGCGTCACCTCGGAGCACATCCCAATTCTCCCCCGAGGCATTCACCAAGCGGAGGCACTCGTCGTACTCAAGCCATTGGTCGGGCGGACAGGTCCCAAGTGCGCTCCGCACAACGAGTCTACGCAAGCCCGGGTTGCTCAAAAACCGCCGCGCCTTGCCACTCTGCCCTCGGATATGGTTGAGCCGGTTCAGCTCGTCGAAATCGTCGTTGCCAAGATAACGGGACACGGCCGTGCGCAGTTTTTCAGGCGTGAACTGCTCAAGAATGTCCCGGCCCTCCTCCGTGAGAGTCAGCAAACCGGCTTTGCTCCGGGCCCAGCCGCACTGCTGGACAAGAACGGGCCAAGCATGGGCGCGCACAGCGCCGGCTTCCGTGTAATACTGCTTGTTCCATTCGCTTCTGTCCGCTTCGGGCATCTCGAGGTGGAAGTCCGGAACCACCAGCGTCTGGGCAATCAGGCGCGTCGTGGCGCCGGTCGGACGAAGGCCGGAGTCCGTTACCTTCACCTTCCCGCCCTGAACCAGCCGAAGCACGCGAGCCAACTCGATCGGGCCGATCCGTTCGCTTTCAAAGACGTGAATCGGGCGAATCCGGTCGCCACCTAGGCATTCTTGCTCCGACGGCCACGCCTTTGGCACGTGCTCAACCAGGCGTGCTTGGACTCCTTGCGGCTTGGGCAGCAGCGCGCGGAGGGGCTCTTCCAACTCCGGCAGCAGGCACGGCTCGCTGTCACCGTAATAAGAGGAGCCACTGACGAACGCCACTAATAACGAGGCCTCTTCCCGGAAAGATTGCTGGTAACTGGGCATCTGGCATGCGGTCCCGTATTTGGCTTCAAATTCGCGCGGCGAGACGAATCGCTTCAGGTGCGCCATCTCGCCCAGCCAGGCTCTCTCTTCCACGGTGAGCAGCCGCAATACATCGGGGAGCGCGTGCAACAACTGATTCTCAATAGCGCGAACAAATTGCTCCTTGCGCGTCGTCCCCTTCTCCATCGCGTCCGCCCGCCGAAGCCAGGATTTGAGGACCTCGCCATTCAGACCCATCAAATGCTGACCCAAAGTCGGTTTCATACGTTTTGTGCGCTTACGTTCGTCTTCCTCTCCGGGCGCGGAGGCTGCCTATTGGTCTCTGCCATTCTCTTCTTCATGGACTACGGGTCGATGGTTTACGATTCGCAACTCCTCAGCCAGCCGAATCTACTGCCGTCGCGAACGGCTACGGTTAATAACTTGGTGGTGACATCGTACATGGTCGTTGGCAAAGTCCCGCGGTTCGATGAACCCAACTGCCGGTTAAAGCGTGCCTGAAGAGATTCAGCCGGGATTTTGCTGTGAAGATGGCCGACTTCGGAACTTGATCTGTGCCTGATTTCCATCCCCAGAACCCTCTGATCGTTCAGGGCGACCACACCATCCTGGTTGAGGTGGACAATCCGCTCTACGCAGAGGCGCGCGACGCCTTGGCGCGGTTCGCAGAGTTGGTAAAATCGCCCGAGCACATCCACACCTACCGCATCACCCCCCTCTCCATCTGGAACGCGTGCGCGGTGGGTGAAAGCGCAGAAACAATCGTCGGCCTGCTCCGACGGCTGTCCAAATACGCGCTGCCAGGACATGTCGGTGCAAGCGTCCGGGATTTCGCCGCCCGCTACGGCTGTCTCAAGCTGACCCGGCGCGACGCGGCTTCGCTGCGGCTCTCCGCGCGCGACCTCCCTCTGGCGGAAGAATTGAGCCATCAGAAGACACTGGCGCCTATGCTGGGCGACCGACTGGCCCCGTTGGAGTTCGTCGTCCCGGCCGCCGAACGCGGTCGGCTTAAGCAGGCGCTGATCAAGCTTGGCTTTCCCACGGAGGATTTGGCTGGCTATCTCGTCGGCGAGGAATTCCCCCTCTCCTTGCGCGCGGTCACCCTTTCCGGCCGTCCTTTTGCGTCACGAAATTACCAGCGGGAAGCGGCTGAACTGTTTCACGCTGGCGGCGGGGAACGCGGAGGCTCGGGCGTCATCGTAATGCCTTGCGGTGCGGGCAAAACCATCGTGGGTATGAATTGCATGGCTCTGGTCCGCGCCTCAACGCTGATCCTAGCCACGGGTGTCACGGCGGCCCGTCAGTGGAAAAGCGAATTGCTCGATAAGACGACGCTGACCGAAGAGGACGTGGGCGAATATAGCGGCAGCAACAAGGAGGTCCGCCCGATCACCATCGCCACCTATCAGATTCTCACGCATCGGCCGAATAAAGATAGCGATTTTACTCATTTTAAGCTTTTCGATCAGCGCAATTGGGGACTGATCATCTATGATGAGGTGCATCTCCTGCCGGCCCCGGTTTTCCAAATCACCGCCTCCTTGCAAGCACGTCGACGGTTGGGTCTGACCGCCACGCTGGTGCGCGAGGATGGGATGGAGAACGAGGTCTTCGCGCTCATCGGCCCGAAGAAGTTCGATGTGCCCTGGAAGGAGATGGAGAAACAAGGCTGGATAGCCCAAGCCGTTTGCACAGAAATCCGCCTTCCCATGACCGAGGAGCGCCGCATGCACTACGCCGTGGCCGAGGCGCGCCAAAAATTCCGTATCGCCTCCGAAAACCCCGGCAAACTCCGGCTTGTCCGCGCCTTGCTCGAACACCATCACGATGTGCCCGTGCTGATCATCGGGATGTATGTTGCGCAGGTCGAGGGCTTCGCGGCGGAGTTAGGCCTTCCGCTGCTCTCCGGTGCCACCAACCAGCGCAAACGTGACGAGGTGTATGGACAGTTCCGTCGTGGTGAGATTAGCGCGCTGGTGGTCTCCAAGATCGCGAACTTCTCAGTGGACCTGCCCGATGCCGCGGTAGCCATCCAAGTGTCAGGCATGTTCGGTTCGCGACAGGAAGAGGCGCAGCGGTTAGGCCGAATTCTCCGCCCCAAGCCGGGTGAAAACCAGGCCCACTTTTATTCGATCGTGTCTCGCGATACGGTCGAGCAGGACTTCGCACTGAACCGGCAACTCTTCCTGTGCGAGCAGGGTTACGAATACCGCATCGTGACGCTCGATTCTCCGCAGGAAACCTTGCCGGAGTTCCATTTCAGACAGCCCAACCAGCCATGACTGAGGAGCAACGACTGATCGAGAAACTCCAGCGTATCGAGGCGCTGTTTGCTGGCGCGGCCACGCCTGGCGAACGCGAAGCTGCGGCCCAGGCCCGCGACCGCATCCGCAGCCGTCTGCAAGCGCAGGCCCAGGTCGATCCGCCAATCGAATTCTCCTTCAAGCTCCGCGATCGCTGGTCGCACAAGCTGCTTACCGCCTTGCTCCGGCGTTACCAAATCCGCCCTTATCGTTACCGAGGGCAGCGCTACACCACGATCATGGCCCGCGTGCCTCGCCGGTTCGTCAACGAGGTCCTATGGCCCGAATTCGAAGAACTGAACCAGACGTTGGTGACGTTTTTGAACGAGGTCACTGATCGCGTGATCGCACAGGGCATCGATGCCGACACCGCCGAAGTTGAAGTTGCTCCCGACCAGATTCCCCCGGCAACCGGTGCAATGAATGCCAGCTTCGGTCAGGGACAGGGTTGACTGAACACCTTCGAGCGATGAAATTCTTCGACACCGATTGGAACTGCATCTTCCGCTGGATGACGGTCTGGGAAAAACTCTCACTCCCGGCTCGGCACTATTACCTATCCGCGCAGTCCCACGCTCAAACCTTGCCTCCGGAAGGTTATGGTGAGGACCGAGAATTCGCCGTTCGCTCCGGATTCCTCGAAGCCGTCTCAACCGGTAGGCTCAAGCCGACCAAAGCGAGCGTCCCGTTCCGTGCGTTGATGGCCCAACTGGCCAAGTTCCCGCTTTTTGAAAGGAAGCCCAGCAGGCAGATGCTCGATGATTACGTCCGCAAGCACTACCCCTTTGACGAAAGCGGCTCGATCCAGTCCGCTTGGAATGGCCCTTGTTGGGATTCGCTCGCTTGGCCCCAATCATTTCTCGACCAGAAAGACGTGGGAAAGTGGGAGAAAGCGTACCTGAGTCGTTATGAGATAAGTGGCCCTGAACGGTTGTCGTGGGGCGGCTTGGCTGAACCTTCCCCGACTCCAAAGCTTACTTGGTTTGGGGACGCTAGAACTGTGGAAGCAGCCCAACACCTCGTGCGCCAAGCCTTAGAAACGGTCCAACCCATTCCTTTGATCTCGCTTCCCGAGGCCCTGCCTGAACGCTTGCGCCCGTCCCTCGAACCGGCGCTCAAGGCCTGTCTCCGGTTTATGCTCCTCTACCCGGCGTTGCGCCAAAACTCACTCCAAGCGGTAATCGGCTTGTGCCCAACTCTGGTCTATATTCTGAGCCGCCCGGCCGCCGTGCGGCCGGCCGTTGAACCAGCCAAGGACCTGGTCGGCCCCGCATTTTTGATGGAGGACATGACTCGTGTTCTAGCCGAAGCCGCAACCGGTGAATGCCGACTCAACCGCAATGGCTGCCATCCGCAATTCTTCAAGGTGATCGAGGAAAAGCTGCGCGAAGAGTTCGTGCCCTTGCCACCCTGGTTGCAGCCCCGCCACGAATTTGGAGGGCGCCTCGCCGACGCCACCACGGCTTTGGCAAAACTCAAGCTGGTTGAGGACACGACCACCGGCGGCCAGCGCCTGCTGGTGGCAAGCGCAAAAGGCCGCAAATGGCTCGCCAAACCAGCGGCTGACCGTCTGCGCGAGCTCCTCTTCGAAATGAAGCGCGGGGATCCTGATGAATATGAAGACCCCGATGACCCCCTGGCTTACCTGCCTGGCGAGTTCAGGTTCGAAGGAACCGAAGACGACGCCTTTGATCATCAGTCGTGGCTCTCTTCCATCTGGCGACAGGCACCTGTAGAGGGTTGCGTCGCTTTGGACGTGTTCCTTGACTACCACTCCCGCGTCAGCCAGCCCTTAGTGAACTCGTCAATTCCAGAGGCGGAGCGGCCGAGCTGGGCCGTCTGGTCAGACGGCGGGACAACAGAGTTGAGGGCCGAAACCGTAGAGGACCTCTGCCGCTCGCTGTTGGCAGAATTCTTCTGGGAAAAGCTAGTGCCGCTTGGCTGTGTCGAGACCGCCGTGCGGGAAGAGAACCAGGTCTGGTTCCGGCTCTCACCTGCTGGCGAGTATCTCTTTGGCGTAAAGGCTGCCCTAGCGTACGGCCAACCCGTGGCAGAAGCCGCAGTCATCATCCAGCCCAACTTCGAAATCGTCTTTCTCCACCCCAACCTCGCTGCCGAAGTCGAACTCTCACCCATCGCCGAACGCTCCGGGAATGGCGTGGGGACCCTGTTTCGACTGACGCGAGCGAGGACCATCCTAGCAGCTTCCCGAGGCGTCACGGCTGAAACGATGCTCGCCATACTCCAAAAACACTCCTCCAAACCGCTGCCTGCGAACGTAGCCGAGGAGATTCGCTCCTGGTTTGGGGCCTGCCGCACGCTGCCGACCCGGCGCTCTGTTCTAATCGAGGCTGGGGATCGCGAAACCGCATTGCGCGTCCGGCGGCTCTTCGGTCCCGGCTGTGTGGAACTGAAGGACACCTTGCTCGAATGCCGCGGCGAGCACATCGAACCCAAGATCCGCAAAAAACTCATGGAGGAAGGAATCTTCCTGGAGGGGGCGTGAACTCAAAACTCCACTTTAAGGAGTTGCCAAGGGATTCCGTCGGCCTCTGTAGTGGGTTCCTGCCGCGCCCTATTCGTCGTGCCGGGAACCACGCGAACATCGTCGAGCTGACGGACCCCATGACCTTGTGGGAGCAGAGAGATAGAAAACCGCCTACGAAGATCAATAAACGGGAATGAAAAAGAACGGCCAGGATGCAAGGTCTCCTAACACATCCGTCGGTGTTGGCTCCCGTCCGGTGGCGGTGGAGACCCTGGCGACCGAGATCGCGTTGCGACTAAGGAAGATGGGGCACCCTGACCGGGCCCAAGGAGTGCAGCGGTTCTTTAAGCACGAGGTTCGAGCCCTGGGCATTACCACGCCGACATTGCGCGGATTCATCCGCGAATACTCCCGGCGTCTCCGCGGCTCATGCGATGTGGCTCGCGCCATTGAGTTGTGCGGGCGGCTGTTGCTCGAACCCGAGTTGGAAATCCGTGGGGCAGGCATTTTATTCTTAGGCGAATGGGCCAAGGACCTTACACCGGCCCTTCTCAAGCAGGCCGAGCGATGGTTGGACCAGAGGTTGGACAACTGGGCGCTTGTCGATGGGTTCTGCGGCTCCGTGCTCAGCCCACTTTATCAGCGCCACCCGGAGACGGAACAAACCCTCGAACGCTGGTCAAAAGCCAGCTCTCTCTGGCTGCGCCGTGCGGCGTTGGTGACACTGGTGCCCGTCGCCCGACACGGCGAGCGACTCGAAACTGCCTATCGCCTCGTCGAAGAACATCTAAACGATCCGGAGGACCTGATGCACAAAGCCGGTGGCTGGCTTCTGAGGGAAGCCGGCAAGACCGACATGGCGCGACTCAGGCGCTTTCTCCTGCAGCATGGACCCTCAATCCCGCGTACCACCCTGCGCTATGCCATCGAGCGCTTCCCGGTCGGCGAGCGCGTCAAACTCTTCAGGGCAACTCGAGAGCACTCGCACTGAGGGACACGTTGAGGTTTCGTTCGTGCGCGTTGAGCGGCCGTTCCCCCTCTCTCCTCTTCGCTGGAGCTTGACAGTTTCACCTATTGCCACGATACCTCTGAGACGATGCTAATGCGCCGCATAGCAGCATTTTATGTCTGTTCCATCCTGATCTTCGGGCTGGGCATCGCGTTCATGTTGCATCAAGGCAACGACCTCAGCGCTGGGCCTGCTGGCACCCAGCAACTCGCGCCCGCCGGACAAGCGACCGTCCATCCCTCCGCGCCACCCTCCCACTCTTCCGATCCGTTGCTCCTGAGCGGGTTGATCGATAACTTGAAGGATCCGCTCAGTCGCTTGCTCATCCAACTGATCGTGGTGGTGGTGACCGCTCGAGCCGTAGGCGCCTTGTTCGCGCGGATCGCCCAGCCGGCCGTCGTCGGCGAGATGGTGGCGGGCATCCTCCTGGGGCCTTCCCTGCTGGGATGGCTGGCACCGGGCGTGTTTGACTTCATCTTCCCCGCCAACACCCTGGGCACCCTTCGGATGCTCAGCCAAATTGGCGTGTGTCTTTTCCTCTTCGTGGTCGGAATGGAGTTGGATGCCGAGCATTTGCGGCACCGTGCCCAAACCGCGGTCGTGGTCAGCCACGTCAGCATTCTGTTCCCTTACTCCCTCGGCGTGGCCCTCGCCTTGCTTCTCTTTCGGGATTTTGCCCCGCCTGGCACTAAGTTCATTTCCTTCGCCTTGTTCATGGGAATTTCGATGAGCATCACCGCCTTTCCCGTGCTGGCCCGCATCCTGGAGGAGAAGGCCATCTCGAAGACCTTTCTCGGCGTAACCGCCATCACCTGCGCTGCGGTCGATGATGTTATGGCCTGGATCATCCTCGCGGTGGTGGTTGCCGTGGTGAAGGCCGGCAGCATCGCCGGCACATCGATGACGCTCCTTTTAGCGATCCTCTTCGTCGCGTTCATGCTGCTGATCATCCGGCGAGCCTTGCCGATGTGGATCGGACGCGCGGGCCTCCACGACAGTCAAATGAGCAAGGGACTTTTTGCGGGAGTCCTGTTGCTGGTCTTCTTGTCGGCTTTGACCACCGAGGTCATCGGGATTCACGCCCTCTTTGGCGCGTTCATTGCCGGCGTCGCCATGCCTCGCCATGGACAATTCCGTGATCTGGTCAAAGTGCGCCTGGACAATTTCAGTTCGACCTTTCTGCTGCCGATCTTTTTCGCCTTCACCGGGCTTCGAACCCATGTCGGACTTCTGAATGACACCTCGACTTGGTTAATCTGCGGTGGAATCATCCTGGTAGCCACAATCGGCAAGCTGGGCGGGAGCATGCTCGCAGCCCGCTGCACCGGCTTGGGATGGAACGACGCCTTTTCCTTAGGCGCCCTCATGAATACTCGGGGACTAGTCGAGCTGATCGCCCTCAACATAGGCTACGACCTCGGCATCCTTTCGCCCCGTATCTTCGCCATGCTGGTGATCATGGCCCTGGTTACGACCTTCCTCACCGGCCCGCTCCTGAGCCTGGCCTGGGCCTGGAAAACCAAGCACGCTCTCGTCCCTGAGACGGTATAGAACCGCGCAGCGCGGTCCATGGCTCGCGCGAATGAGCAGAGCTGGTGTCCTTGAGAATCACCCTCACGCGCTCCCAGGATTTATCCGATAATAATAATCGGAACTTTGGATGGTGCCCCCCAACTCTGCCTCTCGTCCCTCCGATGGGAGATTGCACCCGCGCTCTCCCCAGCGCGCAGTCAGAGCGCCAAAAGACCCCATAGCCTTCAGCGACGCGTTATGCGTTTCCCGGGATAACAACTGCCGTCGAATAACCGCTCGGCACGGCCTTGGGCGAGTGCGGCGTCGCTGCTCGAAATGTTGCCACCGGAGACCTTTTTCTGCCAGCGCGCGTGGGCTTGCGCACTCCACCGCGGACGTTTGTCGGCGTTCTCCTGCACTCGCACCAGCTTCGCCACCGGCTTGGAGTCGCGAGTGATAAGGATCTCGTTCTCCACGTTCAGCGCCGCCTCCGCCTCAGGCCAGCGTTGGCGCAAATCCCGGATGGAGATTGTTTTCACTGTCCGAGCATAACATGTTTCACACGAGGGTCAAGAATGCCTCCTTCAGGACCCGCGAGTTCTTCCGCACAGCTCCGGGCGATATCGCCTCGCTCCAGCCCGTCACCTTCTGTCATCCAATCCGAGATGGCTTTTTCGTTTTTTTCCTTTGCCAACCAATCGTAACCGGACTACTATACACACGTATAGTAATCTATGAAAACCTTAACCCAGCGACAGCACCAAGTGCTCGAGTTCATTCAAGCCTCCCGTCAGCGGTTTGGTTTTTCTCCCAGCCACCGCGATATTGCGCGCCATTTTGGCTTCAAAAGCGTTCGCGCCGCCACCGATCACATCTGCGCCCTGGTGCGCAAAGGCGCCCTGGCCCATCACCCAAGGCAGGCCCGATCCCTTCACGCCACCGCTAACCAAGAACCGCATCGCTCAACAGCCGAGGTGCCAATCTACGGCGTGATACCTGCCGGTGTGCCCGAGGATCGTCGCCAGGAGTCCCAAGGATGCGTCGCCGTGGATCTGGAGACCCTCGGCATCCGTCCCAGCGCGCGCACCTTTGCGCTCCAAGTGCGTGGCGATTCCATGATCGGCTGCCATATCGTGGAGGGCGATTTCGTGATCTTCGAGCACGGCAAGACACCGCGCCCTGGCGATGTCGTGGCAGCCCTCATTGATAACGAAAGCACGCTCAAAACCTTTGTGGTGGAAAAAGGCAAACCCCATCTCCGCGCGGAGAATCCGCGTTACCCCAAACTGATCCCCGCCCAGGAACTGGTGATCCAAGGGGTCATGGTCGGATTGATGCGCAAAACCCGGGCATAGGGCAAATGCAGGAAAAATCGAGCTGTCCCGGTAACGTCGAATCGCCTTTCCGCTTCTTGAGAGTAGAACTGAGGGAACAGGGCCGCCGCGTATCCGGGACGCTGTAGTCAATCCTACCGGTCCATGCGCTCGATTGTCCACCTGGATGCCGATGCCTTTTTCGCCGCGGTCGAGCAAGCGGCCGACCCGCGTTTACGAGGTCGACCCGTAGCCGTAGGAGGCGAAAAACGTGGCATTGTGGCCTCGGCCTCTTATGAAGCCCGAAAATTCGGCATTTATACTCCCATGCCGACCAGCCGGGCCCGCAGGCTATGCCCCAAGCTCATCATCCTGCCCGGCGATTTCGAAAAATATGAGCGCTTTTCCCGCTGGATGTTCTCCTACGCTTACGATTTCACCCCCGACGTGGAAATCACCTCCATCGATGAGGGTTATTTCGACCTGAGCGGTACCCGCAAATCCCCGCTCGAGATCGCCGGAACCATCCGCAGCGCCATTCGAGACGCACTCAAACTCACGGTCAGCGAAGGGATTGGCACCAACAAACTCATTAGCCAGATCGCCTCGAAACTGAATAAACCTGCATCGTTTCTCCAAGTTCCTCCCGGCCGAGAGATCTCCTTTCTGCATCCCTTGCCCAACCGCTGGCTACCCGGGATCGGCCCGCACACCGGAGCCCGCCTCGATGCCGCCGGCCTGGCCCGCATCCATCAGATTGCCGCCACACCCGCGGACCTGCTGAGCCTGCTGGTGGGAAAAACGGCCTGGCAATTGAAACAATTTGCCAACGCCATCGACGAGCGCCCCGTCGTGCCCGTCAGCGAACCTGCCAAGTCCTACGGGCAACAAGAGACCTTTGCCACCGACCAAACCGACGAACCGTTCATCGACGCAACCCTGCGGCGGATGGCTGACAATCTCATGGTCAAAGTCCGCGAGGACGCCAGTAGCATTCGAACCGTTACCCTCAAGGTCCGCTACAACGACATGGCCGAGGACCAATGCGGCGAAAGCCTGGCCGAGCCCACCGACCTGGAGACCGACGTTTATCCGCGCCTGCAACCGCTCTTGCGCCAGGCCTGGAAACGCAGGGTCAGCTTGCGATTGGTTTCGCTCCGGTTCTCTAATATCTACTCTGGTTTTCTCCATACCGCGTTGCCCCTGACTCGTTCCGATGCCAGCCACGACGCTCGTCGCCGTCTGACCGCCATCATCGACGAACTGCGCAAGAGCCATGGGCGGCAGGTCCTGCTTCGGGGGCATGACTTCACTCTTCGCCAAGCGCCGCCCTCCCCTGCCCCATCCAAGCGGGTCACCATCGTAGTCAAGGCGCCGCCCGTTCCGCCTCTGCCCAGCCATGGCCCCCCGCCCCCGCAAGCTCAACGCGCGGCGCCAATTCAGCCGCCCGTTGCTCAGGCCGGTTCGCAGCGCCCCGCCCTTCGCCAGGCACAGTCACCAACGCCTTCGCGCGTGCCATCACCTGGCACAGCTTTCACCCCCACCCCAAACCGTCCTCGCGCTGCCTCGCGCCGCCAGCTTTCCATCCCACTCGGCATCCAGAGCTACTACTCATTCCTCGACTCGACTCTGTCCGTTACTGCTATCGTCGAGCTCGCCAAAAAGCACGAACTCCCCGCCATCGCGCTCACCGACCAAGCCAACCTCCACGGTGCGGTCGAGTTCTTCCAAACAGCGCGGCGGGCAGGTATCCATCCCATCCTGGGAGCGCAGATTCGCTGGCAAGGCAAAACCGCCTGGCTCTATGTGGAAAACGCCACCGGCTACCATAATCTCTGCCAATTGCTGAGCCAGCCGGCTGCGTACAAAGCCCAAGGTTCTGAGCAATCCTCGGCAGCGAACGCTTCTCGCAAGCGGCGCGATAAGGGGTATCCGGAACGCGTCCAGCCGACCCCCGAGTCTGATGAATCCATCGACTCGCTTGGCCTGGCGCGCGACATAGCCATACCGCCGGAACGCACCGATGGCCTGCTCGCCGCCAGCCCGGACCCGCGTTTGGCTCAGTTGTTCCCGGGACGCTTTTACCTGGCAATCCGCTCGCCCGAGGCAATGGAAAAGCTCGCTGCGCCCTCACACTTGCCACGCGTAGCAATCACACCGGCATGCTATGGCGCAGCAGCTGATCGCTGGAAATACGACATCGTACAGAGCATCCGCACTCGCACACTCTTACGCCAGGCGCACCCTGCCAAATGCCTGGAAGGTGACTTCCATTTTCTGACCCCCGAAGAATCCCGGACCCGTTTCCAAGCCTGCCCCGAACTGCTCGAACGCACTCATGAAATCGCCGAACGCTGCCAGTTTGACTTCACCTTCGGCCAGCCCCAGTTCCCCGCCTTCAAACCGACCGACGGCTCCCCGCCTCGCGATTTTCTGCGCAGGCTGGTTCTCGAGGGCATGCAGCAGCGTTACCCGGCCACACAAAATCAGATGCGAGGCCAAATCGAGGAGGAGCTGGGCATTATCCGCGAGGTGGGCTACGAGGAGTATTTCCTGGTTGTCTGGGAGATTCTGCAGGAATGCCGCCGCCACGGCATCACCTGGATCACTCGCGGCAGTGCGGCGGATTCGCTCGTCTGTTATTGCTTGGGCATCAGCGGCGTCTGTCCGGTCCGATTCGACCTCTATTTTCGCCGGTTCCTGAACAAGGAACGGATGGCGCTCAAGAAGCTCCCTGACATCGATATCGATTTCCCCCACGACCGTAAAGATGACGTGATCGATTTGATTTTCGCCAAATACGGCCAAAAACACACCGCGGTCGTAGGCGGCTTCTCGACCTTTCAAGCGCGTGGTGCCGTGGGCGATGTGGCCAAGGTCCTGGGAGTATCGGAATATCAAATCCGCCGATTCACCGAACATTTCCCTTGGACCGGCGCGCACGGTCTGGTGGAGCTTTTGCGCCAAAGCCCGGAATGCCGTGACCTGCCCCTGGACGAGGAACCCTACCGGAGCGCGCTGCAAATGGCCGAGTTCCTCGACGGTTTTCCCCGATATCCCAAAATGCATCCCTGCGGCGTGGTTCTTTCCCGCGAACCCATGCAACATCTGACCCCCTGTTTCGTTTCCCAGAAAGGCTACCCCACCACTCACTTTGATATGGACGCCGTGGAAGCCGTCGGGTTGGTTAAGATGGATATCCTGGCCCAAGGCGGCTTGGCGGTCATGCGCGACATGGAAACAATGCTCGCCCGGCGGGGCCTCGAAGTGGATTTCGATCGCTGCATCACCCGGCCAATGCCCGCTCCGTCACCCAGCGACACCGAGCGCCCAAGCCCACCCGCCAACCAGGCGATCCACACGCTCCTTCCCTCGACCCTCGCCGATTCCGAACCGTGGACCGATCCTGAAGTCTGGGAAATGATCGCCAGCGGAAACGCGCGCGCGGTCCACCATATCGAGAGTCCGGCGATGGTTAGCCTTTGCCGGCAATGCAACGTGCGCGAGATAGACGGCTTGGTCGCCATTGTCAGTGTCATCCGGCCCGGAGCCGCCAATGAACAGAAAAAGCTGCGATTCACCCGTCGATACCAGGGACTGGAGCCCGTGACCTATCCCCACCCTTCTCTCGAGAGCTGCCTCCGAAGCACCTACGGCCTGGTCGTCTATGAAGAGCATATCCTGCAAATCTGCGAGGCCTTTGCCGGTCTGCCACCGGGCCGCGCCGATGTGCTTCGTCGCGCATTGGGCAAAGACAAACTCGACGTCATCGCTGAGATTGAAGTCGAGTTTTTTGCCGCCGCGCGCTCCCGGGGACATGACGAGGCAAAGATCGCTGAGGTTTGGGATCTGGTGCGCGGTTTCTCCGGCTATGCCTTCTGCAAGGCACACAGCACCGCTTACGGGGTCGAAGCCTATCAATCCGCCTGGCTCAAACGTTATTTTCCCGCTGAATTCATGGCGGCGGTGCTCACCAATGGCAAAGGATTTTACCAGCCGCTGGTTTACGCCTTGGAATGCCATCGGCTGGGCATCAAGTTCCTGCCCCCCTCGGTCAACGAACCCGGCCCGGCATTCATGGTTGTGCCGCCCGCAGCCCAATCCGGAACATCGCCCAAACCTTCTATCCGCGTTCCCGTCACCTACATCAAAGGCCTTGGCGAACGCGTTAGAGAGCGAATCGTAACCGAGCGTCAGCGGAGCCCTTTTGCCTCGCTGCCCGATTTTTATTGCCGAGTCCAACCGTCACCCGACGAAATGGAACTCCTGCTGCGCGCCAGTGCTCTGGACGGTTTCGGACAGGACCGGCCCGCTTTGTTTTGGGAGATTCAATTCCTAATCCAGCGATGGGGTCACGCCAGCACTCAAGGCCAAGGCTGGCTCTTGCCGCCCACCCCATCGGCCCGGCAACCGCCACCTCCCCTCACGCAGCCCACCCCCATGCAGCGCCTCCAATGGGAACTGGAATTATTCGGATTTCCGGCCAGCGGCCATCCGCTGGATCTTTACCCTAATATCGCCTGGGACACTTATTGCCCTGTCACCCGGCTCGGTGAGTTTATTGGCCAGCAAGTTACCCTTTGCGGCCTGATCATAGAGGATCGAGTCCACCATCAAGTCACCGGCGAACCCATGAAATTTCTGACCCTGGCGGACTGGACAGGAATGGTGGAAACGGAACTGTTCGCCAAGACCTACAAAACCTACGGCTTGGCCACCGTGCGCTATCCCGTGCTGGAAATCACCGCCACCGTAGAGCCGTTCGAGAACGGTCGCGGCCATTCGCTGCGAGTGCTGCGTGCTGGCCGTCCCCGTCAGATTCCTCAGAAGAAAGTGGCATAGGCGCATTAGTGCCCAACCCCGGCCCACGATAACCTGGTGAGAAATGGCGCCACTGAGATGCGCTCATTTCACATTTTCTAGTGGCCGCTAATCTTGCCGTCGACTATCACACTCTCCGATTGCTAGGCTGCCAACTTAACACACGATCACCGCAAGAAATCATGAACCACCGCGGCCCACGCTGGCTTTTTGGCTCCTGCGTTGTGGCGAGCTTGGGCATCATTGCAGCCGCGCTGCGCCTGTGGGGTGCGGCGGAGATTCGAGCGAGCTGGGCCGTCGTCTTTTTTCTCACCTTCGTCGGCGCCCTTTGGTTGCTCCTCGCCACAGACTTCTTTTCCTGGCTCGGCTTGAGTTTTCATGATGACGCCATCGAGCGAGCCAACGTTCCAGCGCTGATCGCACTTTGTGGTGCCGTAATCGCCGTCGCAATCATCTACGCTGGGGGCAGCATTGGCGAAGGGCCTTCTTATGGAAATAATGTGTTCTCGGCTGGCTTGGGAACCGCGGCCCTTTTTGCACTCTGGGTTTTGCTTGAACTCGGAGCCAAGGTCTCCGTCTCGATCGCCGAAGATCGAGATCTTGCCTCCGGCCTTAGACTCAGCGGACTCTTGATGGGCACAGGCCTCATCCTCGGACGTTCAGTCGCTGGCGACTGGCATTCCGCTTCTGCTACGGTCCAGGATTCTATTCGTGACGGTTGGCTTGCCGCCAGCCTCGTGCTGGTGGCGCTCGTGATTGAGAGACTGGTTCGGCCAACCCGGCAACGGCCGGTACCGCCCTGGCCCAGTCGTGGCTTGCTTCCGGCGCTGCTCTATCTCGCGATCGCAGGCGCATGGGTATGGTATCTCGGCGCCTGGGAAGGCATGCCCAAGTGACGGCTTCGCCATCAATTCCAACCACAGATTCGGAGCCCATTCTCCGCAGTTCGGCGATCTTTCCCGACTTGCGGGCTGCGGAAGCGCTCGATCCCGTTACCATGTCTGCTCTCCGTCGCCGCGCGGTGCTCGAGGGCTGCAAATGGGACCCGCAGGTCGGCGATGTCGACACTCTGACCTCGTTCCCCTTGGTGTTGCGACGCACGGTCTGGAAGCAACTGGCTGCTCAGGCCCAAAGGCTCGCTGCGGAAGCTGCCGCCGCGGAGGAAGAGATTTCACAACGACCTCAGCTACTCAGAAAGTTAGGCCTGCCCAGTGTCTTGTGTCGGCTGCTAGCAGACCAAACAACACCGACTCCCTCAGCGGGGCGCGTGACGCGATTCGATTTCCACTATACCTCCCAAGGATGGCGGATCTCAGAAGCAAATAGCGATGTGCCTGGCGGATTCTCTGAAGCGTCCCATTTCACTGAGCTGATGGCCGAACATTTCCCGGCTTTGCGCCCCGCTGGAAATCCAGGCCAATACTGGAGCGATGCGCTTGCCGATGCGGCTGATCCGTCGGGCGTCATCGCGCTGCTGTCGGCGCCCGGTTTCATGGAGGATCACCAGGTCATTGCCTACCTCGCCGCTCGGCTGCGCGAACGCGGATGTCGCCCGCATTTGGCCAAGCCCGAACAAATCCTCTGGCATGACGGCTTCGCGCACCTGGAGACGGCATGGCACTCCGGTCCCGTCGATGCCATCGTCCGGTTCTACCAAGCCGAATGGCTTTCGCGACTGCCGGAGAGGGTTGGCTGGAGAAACCTTTTGAAGGGTGGCAAAACGCGCGTTGCCAACCCGGCGCTCGCCGTAATCTCGGAAAGCAAACGCTTCCCCTTGGTGTGGAACCAGCTTTCCACTCCCCTGCCTGCGTGGCGCACCCTCCTGCCCGAAACCCGTGATCCGCGCGATGCCCCCTGGTCCACCGACCAAGCGTGGTTATTGAAGACCGCGATGTGCAACACCGGCGATACCGTCAGTATTCGCGAATTGATGCGGCCGCACGACTGGCTGCGGACCCGCCTGGCGGCTTATCTGGAACCGGGCAAGTGGGTCGCTCAGCGGCGGTTCGAGTCCATCCCCATTTCCACACCTATTGGACCAAGGCACGTGTGCGTGGGAGTTTACACCGTGAACGGACTGGCTGCCGGTGCCTATGCTCGCCTGTCCGAAAAACCGCTGATTGACTTTTCAGCCGCCGACGTTGCCCTGCTGCTCGAAGACGATGACTAAGGAAGAAATCTATGCAATCTGGGCCCCGCAAACCTCACTTTGGTCGCGGTGGGTCAAGCCGGTGTTATTCGCGCATCTTGATTCGGCGCTGGCCGAGATCCCCCTGACCGAAACGGCATGCGACGTGAGCTGGGCCCCACTCCCAGGCCTGAAGACAACGCTTGTGGTCGATTTGCCGAGTGCCAACGGCGTCCTTGCAGGCCTCGCCCTGGCGGAAAAAGGATACCGCCCCGTCCCGCTTTACAACGCCGTACCCCTCCCCTGTGGGCAGCCAATCCTCGGTCCGTCCACTGGGAGACCTGTGGCTGCCGTAAATGTGTGGCCCATCTTGAGCTCCCTTAGAGCGGGCGCCGAGCGGCTCGCTCAGCTTGAGTTGCCGGCCGACGCGCCTCCGGCTTTCCTCCTCGACGCCAACCGTGCGGGCGAAGGGCGAACAATGGACCCGGGCGAGTTCGACAACCGCTCGACCTCGTTTACCACCGACTTCCCTTCTGCGAACTTCTTTGCATCCCACGGATTCAACCGCATGCTCCTGGTGCAAAACGACAGACTTGAACCACGCCCGGACCTCGCTCACTCCCTCCGCCGCTGGCAGGACGCCGGGTTTATCCTCGAACGTAAGCGCGCCGATTCCCCCGCCCCGCCTGACCATTTCGAAGTTCCCCGGCCTTCCTGGTACGGCGCCATGTTCCAGCGCGCCCTGGCGAGCATCGGGCTGCGCCGCGCAGCCAACGGCGGTTTCGGCTCTTGGGTTCCGGACTCCTCTGGTGCAGGCTGATTGGCTCAAACACGATCATGCGCCTTCACATCCTTAGCGACCTGCATTTGGAGTTTGCGCCGTTCCAACCCGAAAACGTGGACTCTGAGGTCGTCGTGCTTGCGGGCGACATCCACACCGGCACTAACGGAATCAAATGGATTCTCCAGACTTTCACCCGCCGTCCCGTGATCTACGTCCTCGGCAACCACGAGTTCTACGGTGAGAGCATTCCGGACCTCATTTCTGAGATCAAAGAACTGGCCAAAGAGACCAATGTCCATGTCCTGGAGAACGACGAAGTTATCGTGGGCAACGTGGTTTTTCTTGGAGCCACCCTGTGGACGGATTTCCGCGTTTGTGGCGACCCCGCGCTGGCAGAAGTAACCGCCCAAATGCGGATGGCCGATTGCCTGCGGATTCGGGTGGCGCCGCTCTACCGGCGCCTCCGGCCAAGCGATTCGCGAACGCTCCACGAGCACTCTTTGAAGTGGTTGGTTGGCAAATTAGAACAGCATCGGGGAGAGAAAATCGTTGTCGTCACTCACCACGCCCCCAGCCCTCAATCCATCATGCCGCAGTTTAGGAATCACCCTTTGAGCGCGGCCTTTGCCTCCAACCTGGAACCTCTGATCGCCGACAGCGGCGCGGCGCTATGGGTACATGGTCACCTTCACCATCATTGGGACTACCTGGTTGGCTCCACCCGAATCCTGGCCAACCCGCGAGGTTACCCCAACGAACCACAAACCGGCTTCGATCCATCCTTGGTCCTTGAAGTTTGAAACCGGGCTCCCGTCTGCCGCCGTCCCCCCCCTGAAAGCCGGCCCGCGGCATTCATGCCGCTTCAACCCGAAAACCTCCTACCGCGTTCGAATCCTCCAACGCCCATGGCACGGAACTCCGCTGCCCCCGGAGTGTGGCCGTCCTCGGCCGCAGCAACGTGAAACCCTCCAAACGCATCGCCCCTTCTCCCAGCGGATGTCACACCCGCCGCCTATGAACTCCTCTACATCGAGTATTCGGATGCGAGTCGTGGAGGTCCTGAGCCCACGAGTGGAAGCCCGTCCGCTGCCCAGCCTGCCCCCCCGGGCTCCCATCCATCAGTCGGCGCCCGCTGGGTAGAGGTTCGGAAAGTAATCGCCCGCGGCGTCCGCCGGCACCCCCAAGCGCAAAACTCCTTTCGGCGAAGGGGAAACAATCAGCCGTTCCAAGAGCAACTTCGCCGTGAGCTTTTGAGCTGTGCGAGGCGATGCACCAATGATCCGCGCCACTTCACCACGGGCGATTTCCCCCCTCAGAAACGTTTCCCTAAGCACTAGGCTAGTTCCCCGCGGAAGTTCTTTGGCGGACTCCTGGCGCTCGGCGTAGCCCACGATCCGGTTCAGCATGCCGTCCAAAGATAGAAGTTCCTCCATGAACTCGGCTTGATCAACCGCCGTGCTCAGGAAGAACTCGCAAAACTCCTCAAGAAAACGTTGCGAGAGGTACCCCCTGCCATCGAAGTCGTTCACGCGCTTAAGATCGGCGTTGGCCAAGGCCCCTTGGTAATCAGACCGCCGCCGCGCTAGTCCGCGCGAGATCGTCCACAGACCCTCACCATCCACGCCGGCCTTCACGAACCAGGCCTGCGTGAAGAGCCGAGCCACGCGCCCATTGCCATCTAGGAAAGGATGGATCCAGGTTAGGCGATGATGAGCTGCTCCAGCAGCCACCAAACTCGCCGGCCTCGTAGTCACTAAAGGGCCGTAAAACTCGGCGAATCGGCTGAGAAACTCCCCAAGCTTCTTGCTCGATGGCGCCATATGGCGCCCCACGCTCACCTCGCCTTGTCGAAGCTCCCCCGGGTTGACTTCGTACGTCTTTCCGTTGTCTTCCTCGATTCGTCGAAACTCCCGAGGCAATCGCCGGTAAAAACCTTCGTGGATCCAGCGCAGGAAATCCACCGAGCACACTTCAGCCGCAGCCATCCCCGCGAGTCGCGACTCCATCTCTTCCTGAACCTCCATATGGGCAAGATGCTGGATTTGCAAGGATCGTGCAGCAGGGTTCGCGGAGAAATCCTTCCTGATCGCTGCGTCAATGTCCTTTGGTCTTGTACGATGGCCTTCGATAAGGTTCGAGTAGTAGCTATTCATCGACCGCACCAAATCCGCGACCAAACGCCGGGTTAGTGGGTGCAGCAAGCCACGGAGTCGTTCCGCCCCTCGGATGAGGACCAGAGCCAGGTTGGCCAATTTACCCTCACCATCGCCGGGCACGAGCGGCTCCATATCCGACGGATGATCGTAAAGTGCACCGTGAGCTGATTTTCGGATCATTTGTGCCGATATTTTTTCTGATTCAATTAAGCACATAACTATTTTAATAGCAATTACATACTGGTTAAAATAGCGCCCTGCTACTTCGGTAATTTGCCGATCATTTTGCCGATCTCCCTTGGGTGGTTCTAGCGGAGTGTATCCGCCGGTCCTTTTCGACACGGCTTCTCCTTAGTGGCTGAAGACCCGTAACGTTATGGAACGGCCCGCGGCATTCATGCCGCCTCAACTTCGAACAATCCGAGCGTGCCGAACCCGCTCCATCGCCCCAACCCTCCTAGGTTCCCGCCGCCCCGGCCCGGAGGGCCAGGTGAAAATAGCCCAGCCCTTCAGGGTTGGGACTACCGTCCATCCAACCTCCCGTCCCGAAGGGACGGCTGAAATCACCCGCACAAACCGCGGGCAGCCCGACCCAGAAGCCTGGCAGACAGTAGCCCCGGTGCGCGGCATTTATGCCGCCTCACCGTGACCAACACCCCGATTCAGGACACCCCAACCCTCTCGCCAGCCAATGCCCGCACGGTGTGGCCGTCCTCGGCCGCAGCAACATGAAACACTCCAACCGCATCGCCCCTTTTCCCAGCGAACGTCACACCCGCCGCCCACGAACGCTGGAGGCGTTCCAGACGGTAGCCGGGGTTTGAGGAGCATCGCGCCGACACCCCCGGATCCGCGACCCAATTCTCATGCACCCTGGAGCGATCCCAGACGGACCCACACTCCCCCCGGGCTGCGTCCGGCCGTGGATCCTTAGCCGCGTAGGTTGCTCGCTCACCGCTCGGCCAGCGTTTCGTAAACCTCCGGGTGCCGGTTCATTCCAGCTCAAGTGAGGCACTCACCCTCAAAAAGGTTCGGTCGCTCGTGCGGCTTGCTTCCTGGCTCGCTTTTCAGCAAAGGCCTGAATGTCAGTTTCCCCCGACCGCAGGAAACCCAAGAAATCTAGTCCCTGGTATTTGCATGTTTGGCACACGCTTAGGAGGACCATATACCCAGGAATGCTGGATTCGGTCGAACAGCCGTGAATGACCTCGCGCACCCTTGCGACCGCCTTCATCGCGTGCTCAGCATTGTTGTTGTTCCATGGAACGCCATCGTAGTCCAAGAATGTGAAGAGCCGGTCACGGTTCTTTCGAAATCGGTCGGCGCAGGCGGTGGCTGCCGGGCTTTGATACTCGACATCGATCAGCGTGCGATAGAAACGCCTCACGGCGGCACCGTGTTTATGCAGGAAGTGCCGCTTTAAGCCGCGTCGGTCAATTTCGGCCAAGATCGCTCGGACCAGCACCCCAAAGCTCTTGATGATGGTCTTTAACTCTTCATCAAACGGGTGGTCCAGAAGCTCCCCGTTCAGGTCGCGCGCCAAGTGGATCAAGCATTTTTGTTGCGGGCATCGCAGGGAGTCGTAGGCAGCGTAGAAGTCAGAGACCAGCACACCCTTGAACTCCCCAAGGATACCTTGGATGAACGCTCCCTCGCGGGTTGCGGAATATAGGTAAGCCACTTCGTGCATGTTCGTTAGCACCCAAACGTAGCCCCGTTTACCTTTTATGCTAAGGTAGGTTTCGTCCGCATGCACCAAATGCCCCGAAATGATTCGGCGAAGAATCTGCTGGTGTGTCTCCATGTACTTTGCCGTCATCTTCTCCTTCAAGACTCCGATCGTCCCGGTCGTCAGACTCAGGCCGAAAAGCTTGTTCACGCTCTGCACGACGATGCTTGATGGGATGTAAAGCTCGATCATCTGGTAGAAAATGTAGGCCAAGAGGCTGCTGCCGTAATTGCGGTGCTTCCCTGGCTTGAGTAATTTCTCGTCGACCCCGAATACCTTCTTGCATCTGCGACACCAATACGGCTGAAAATCATATCGAACAAGTCGCCTCTTTAGGCTGAAGCGACCGAACATCAGTTCCTGGACTGATCGTGACCGAATCGGCCCGTGCGAGACGCCTTTTCTGCCACAGTCGGGGCAGAGTTTCATGGGCAAGACTGGAACGATCTTTTCCACCGTCCACTTCGGGTGGGATCGTTTTCTCCTCCGCAACCGTCTGATCACCGCGCTTGATCTGAAATAAACCCTTTCCCGCTGGTAATCCCAGTGCGCTGCATTGGTCATCTCGACCAACTCGCTGACTGGGCTGGAGAAGGTACACCACCTGGAGTCATGTGCCTCCTTCAGGTCTCTGGTCCGCACAACTTGCGGAACTCCGCCGCCACTCTCGGCGGCCTGGGTCTCACCGCGCTGCAGGCGCAGGATCGTTTGGGTTACGAGTGCAAGCGCACTGCAATCCTCGGCGTTATAGCGCATCAGCTTCACTTTGTAAGCATGGTCGAGGGTTTGCTCCCAGGACTGTCGCCACTCGATTGCCTGTGAGCCCGATGCATTTGCCTCCGACCATTTGAATCCAAGATAGCCGGCGATCTCCTTGAGCCCGTTGGAATACGTAGGGAAGTACCACTGGCCAAAGATGAATGACACCAGATTCAGCGGGCTGGCAATGGCTTTGGCAGCGGGAGAGTTTTCCTGGGCTCCGCCATAACGTTCGCTCATGCGCTTGCGGAAGGTCGTTTCGTAGCTGCCGTAGTAGATCAGAACGGGGTCCTTGAAACCCGCTAGCGTCTCCAGAAAGCCTTCCCAGATTCTGCTTTCCTGCCCAGCATCATCCGCCCAAAGGCTGTGCTGCAAAACATCCTCGCTGGCTCCAATGCGAAGACCAATCAGGTAATAATAATCAAGGTCCGGGACCCCTTCAACGTCCAGGTAAACCGGCGTGCCTTGAATACTCAGTTCCGGACTACCGACGACATAAATCTTCTTTTCGCGGACCGCCAGAGCTTTGAGTGAAGGGTGGTAAGGTTCGCGTTTGTCCCGAAGGTGTTTTGGACGGCGACGGGGGCGGAAAGTGTAGGAAAGCTGGGTGACGGTAAAAATGCCTTTGCTGTGGTGTTCCTTGCGCTCCTTGGCGCTCATTCCCGCTAGCAGGCTCAGGTCGTCTTTCTCGATCGCCAGGGAACGGCAATGATCCCTGTAACCGCATTCCGAGCAGTGCCGATTCAGTAAAAGTTCCGGAGGGACATCGTTTGCGACCAATGCCGCAGTCTGTGCGACCAGTCCGCGGATTTCCTGAACGAGCGGTCGAACGTTCACCTTCGACTGAACGTGGTCCTTGCCGTGGATGATCTTGCCGTGGGGAACCTCTCTGCCGAGCGCCTGCGACAAGCAGAGCGCGTCGAACCCTAATAGGAGCCGCTCGCCCCTGGTGATCTTGTTGTTGGGCGTGAATCGGATCGGGATCAACCGAGGTGAACTCTTTCCTCCGTGCGACACAGATCGTTCAACGGCCTGGAGGCGCGTTTCGGTGTTGTTGACCCGGACCTGCAAATTCACGGCGAGCGCCCACTTAGGTGTCTTGAGGTCGTCGATTGGTGGCCTGAGTTTAAAGTCATCCGACGGTGTGGTCCGCAGCAATCGATCAATCGCCTCCTTCTCGTAACTCTCCCTTTGCGCCTGTAGCCAATCGGCATAGCTGTTACCGGCCCCACGACGACGGACCGAGCAGAGATAGCATTTTGTGGGGCAGTGGAGGAAAGCGGCGAGCAAGTTGGAGGATATGTTCATGCAAACGAACAGTTGGGCATCCCGCAGCACGGATGCAACGCTGGCAGAGAGGGGTGCTTAACCCCTCGCGGATTCGGCTCCATCCAGACCAACGTCAGACACGTCAACCGCTTCGTGTCCGAGACGCTGAGTGGCTCTAACCGTGGACCGGAGCATATTGGCGTCCAGCAGGAAACGCATGGAGGCCGCTTCCGCCGCTATCACCCTATCGAGTGGGGTTTGGTCTGGCAAACACGGAACTGGCAGGGAGAGCAGCTTGCTGCTGGAGGAAGCGTGTGGCCTGACCCGAGCGGCGCGGATCGGTCGAGTGACGTTCGTTGCCTTGAGGCGGTTCTCCACTACACCCTTGGATGCCGCGGCCTGGAAGGGCTCTAGCCTTGTCAATGCTCCCCGGATCCTCGCCAGATCGAAAACTATGGCTATACCCTTCGCATCCTCCAACGCCCATGGCACGGAACTCCGCTGCCCCGGAGTGTGGCCGTCCTCGACCGCAGCAACGTGAAACACTCCAACCGCATCGGCTCCTTTCTCCTCGTATGTCACACCCGCCGCCCCCGAACGCCGTAGGCGCTCCGCACTACGGAACGGCACGCGGCATTTATGCCGCCTCACCGTGACCAACACCCCGATTCACGACACCCCAACCCTCTCGCCAGCCAAGGCCCGCACGGTGTGGCCGTCCTCGGCCGCAGCAACGTGAAACACTCCAACCGCATCGCCCCTTCACGGCCCCAAGTGGGCCGCCTTCGGACCGCGGCTGCGTCCGAAGAACCAGACCAACCACGCGCTGCTTGGCGACCCTGACTAGAAGGCGCTCGAACGCGCACGCCGCTCCCCAGCAATCGCACCTTCCTCAGCCACATTTCCTCATGCCACCGTCCCATCCGCAGTCGCGCCCTCCAAAGCTCGCGCTAAGGGCTGAAGGCCCGTGATGTGATAGCCTGGGGTGGAGCGCGGAGCGCGTAACCCCAGGTAGCCAAACCCAAACGCATTTTCCGAGCCCTGTAAGGGCCTCACTCCCTAAGAGCGTGTTTTAAAAATAGGTCGGCAAGGGATTGCGAGCGCGGCGGGGCGGATGGCTAGACGCGACGAAGGCGCATATTCGTTAGAAATCT
>Ga0265314_10000399_pt1 | contig 58851 bp, 55 predicted proteins | sample 4126metaG_FD_203106 | JGI IMG/M metagenome (GOLD analysis project Ga0265314, IMG submission 203106) | Rhizosphere microbial communities from Carex aquatilis grown in University of Washington, Seatle, WA, United States - 4-1-26 metaG | ecosystem: Host-associated > Plants > Roots > Rhizosphere >... | reverse complement strand
AACGACACGCAAATTTGCGAAGCGCTGTCCCGCTCGGTGCGGCTAATCATTGAGAACATCAAAGCGACGCTGGAGGTAACCCCGCCGGAGCTGGTGGCCGACATTTACGAGCGCGGCATTGTCATGGTGGGCGGCGGCGCCATGCTTCGCGGGATCGCGGAAGCCATTTCCGAGGCGGCGCACATTCCCGTTCGCGTCGCCGACGACCCGCTGACCTGCGTCGTGCGCGGTTCCGGCTTGCTCTTGGACGACAAACTTTTGCTGACGACCATCTCTTTGCCATCGGCTCGCGCCAACTAATTACGGGCGCCTGCGGGCGGCCGACGCGATGCCAATATTACAAATTAGATAAGGAAGGCTGTTGGCCCCTCGGGGCGATGCGATGCCAATATACGAATGCATGCGAATCTCCTAATCCGCCGAGGTCGCGACGCGACCCATTTCGTCATTCGTAGATTCGCATGCATTAGCAGATTAGCATCGCGTCGGCCGCTCGCCGCAGGCGAGCCGCCCCCATTAGCAAAAATAATCAAATGAAGAAAATCCGTTTTGCGCTCATTGCGATCGCGTTGGTCGCGGTCTTCCATTTTGTGCCGTTCTTCGACCCGGCCGAGGCTTGGGTCGTGCGCGGTTATCTTGGCGTCGGCTACGGCGTGCGATCCGCAACGCTCGCGGTCGGCGGTTTTTTTGAACGGATCATCGCGGCCGGCCGCATTGAAAAAGAAAATGCCGATCTGCTGAAACAGGTAATGGCCTTGAATGAAAAACAGGCCGCCGCCGGTGCGCTCGCTTCCGAGAACGATTCGCTCAAAGGCCTTTTGAATTTCAAATCGCGAACCGACCTGGTTCTCATTGCCGCCGAGGTCGTGGGCGCCGACCCTGATGCGACGACGCGCGCCCTCGTGATCAATCGCGGCGCGGAAAGCGGCGTAGTCCGCGGCGACGCCGTCATTGCGGGCGACGGCACTTTGGTCGGCAAGGTCGAACGCGTCGCGGCCGGCCGCTCGTCCGTGCTGCTCCCGACCGATCCGCGGAGCGCGCTCGCCGTCATGGTGAGCGACCATCCCGAGTCAAGCGGCGTGGCGCAGGGCGAAAAAGGTTTGGTGATCGACATGACGCTCATCCCGCAGCACGCGCCCATTGCCGCTGGCGACACGATCGTGACGACCGGCCGCGAAGCCGGCTTGCCGCGCGGCCTGGTCTTGGGCACGGTCGAGAGCGTGACGAGCGTCGCCTCCGACCCGTTCATTTCGGCGACGGTCGCGCCGGCCGTCGACCCGATCGATCTGACGGTCGTCGCGATAATCCATCAAAAATAAAGCTATGCGCCTTTTTTCCGATCTCGGCTTGTGGCTCCTCGGCCTATTGGCGGCGCTTTTGAGCATTTCCTTCGCGCGCCTTGGCGGCGGCGCCTGGGGGATGGTGCAAATTCCCGTCATTGTTCTGACGCTCGCGGTGTTTTTCTTGAAGGAAAAACACTTGGCCGCGCTGGTGGTCGGTTTGGGCATCGGGCTCGACCTGGCGTCCGCTTATCCGTTCTTCGTTTGGACCGCGATCATTGCGGCAACGGCGCTCGCCGGCTGGTGGCTCTCAAAAACCGTGCTGACCAACCGATCGCTGCCGTCGCTCGTCCTCCTTGGTGCCGGCATGCGTTTGGCCTATTTCATTTTTGAATTGGTTTTTTCGCGGACGGCGCAAATTTTCGGCGGCAGCGTTTGGTACATGGTCATGAGCATTAACTTTTTGAACGTACTCTTAGCTTTTGGTATCGAACTCGTCGCCTTGGTCGTCGCGTTCATGATCTACGTGCGTTCGCGCGGCGAACACAGCCGCATGCTCACTCACCTGTGACGATTACGCTATGAATGAAGGATCGAACAATCCGTTCCCGGTGATCGAAGACAATCTCGGTGAAGTTTCCGCCGCGACCGGTTCCGAAACCTGGGTCGAGGACGTCTATGGCGACGGCGCTTGGATGTCGCCGGATGCGACGGCGTCTTCGGCATTCATCGGGCTCGCGGCCAACAACCGCCGACTGGTCGCTTTTTCCGTTGCCTTGATCGTTTTGATCGGCGTGCTTTGGGTGAAGACGGGGATCCTCATGGCGCAAAGCGGTTCGTTCAAGGCGCGTTCGGACATGAATCGCATTCGCGCGATCGTGACCCCGGCGCCGCGCGGCACGATCTACGACCGCAACGGCGTTCAGCTGACCGATAACGTGCCCGACCTGCAGCTCGCGGTCGTGCCGGCTGATCTGCCGGCGGATGAAACGGCGCGGAGCGCGGCCGTCGCGAAAATTTCAACACTCGCCGGCGTTGATCCGGCGGCTTCCGCCGCGACCCTCAACGATTTTGGAACCAAAGGCTATCAGCCGGTACTGCTCGCCGCGAACATCGGCCGCGACCAGGCCGTTGACCTGACGATCGCGAAAAACGATTACCCGGCGATCCGCATTGAAAACGGCACGCACCGTTTTTACGGATTGGTCAACACGCTTCCGAGCCTGGCGCATCTTTTGGGGTATATGGGACGGATCACCGCTGACGACATGAAGAAGCCCGCGATCAAGGACAATTATCAGCCGACCGACCCGATCGGCCGCACCGGTTTGGAATATGTTTACGAGTCGGAATTGGTCGGCAAACCCGGTGTTAAAAAGGTGGAGGTGGACGCCATGGGCAACGAGGTCGGAACCGTCGGACAAACCGATCCGGTTCCCGGCAGCAATTTGCGGCTGACCCTCGACGCAGGGCTCACCGCCGCCGCCGAAGCGTCGCTTAAGGCCATGATGGACAAAACGCACTTGACGCGTGGCGCCGTGGTCGTCGAGGACGTGAAAACCGGCGGCATTCTGACACTCATCTCTTTGCCCTCATTCTCGAACAACGATTTTTCCCAAGGGATCTCGAGCGCCGAATACAAACAGCTCTTGAACGACCCCGACCACCCGCTTTTTAATCGCGCGATCTCGGGCATGTATCCGCCGGGTTCAACCGCCAAGCTGATGGTCGCTTCCGGCGCTTTGGCCGAGGGCGTGATCACCCCCGACACCACCGTCAATTCGGTCGGCGGCATTCATTTGGGGCAATGGTTCTTTCCCGACTGGAAAGCCGGCGGGCACGGCATCACAAACGTGACCAAGGCCATCGCCTGGTCGGTCAATACGTTCTTCTACACGGTGGGCGGCGGCTATCAGTCGTTCGTCGGGCTTGGCATCGACCGTTTGGACAAATATTTTTCCCTTTTCGGGATCGGCAAGCCGCTGGGGATCGACCTGCCGAATGAGGCGGCGGGCTTTGTGCCGACCCCGGCGTGGAAAAAAACCGCCCAAGGCGTTTCCTGGTACATCGGCGACACTTACCACGTTTCGATCGGGCAAGGCGATCTGCTTACGACGCCGCTGCAGATGGCCTCATGGACGGCGACGGTCGCGAACGGCGGCACGGTCTGGCAGCCGCATTTGGCCAACGCCTTCGTGGACGACAGCGGCAAAGTGATCAAAACTTATCGGCCGACCGCGCTGGCGACGCATATCGTTGACGATAAATACCTCGCGACGGTTCGCGAAGGCATGCGCGAGACGGTGACCGGGGGCAGCGCGCAATCGCTCAAAGCGGTCGCCATGGACGTGGCGGGGAAAACCGGCACGGCCCAGGTGTCGGGCAAGGACAACCATGCCTGGTTCACGGGCTTTGGGCCGTATGAGGACCCGCAAATCGCCGTGATGGTGCTTATTGAACAAGGCAAAGAAGGCTCGACCGTCTCGGTTCCGGTGGCGCGCGACATTTTTGACTGGTGGGCAAAGAACAGAATGAACAATGGACGATGAACAATGGACAACTCCGGTCCCGTCCGGACGGGGCATGAATTGTTTATTGTTCATTGTGTGTTGTCCATAAATATTCCCCTTGACGCAAGTCGGACGATAAGGTAGCTTACTTACTTGTTAAGACCATCATCAGAAAAACATGAACAATATTTACATCACCAAAGAAGGTTTGGCCAAATTGCGAAAAGAATTGGACGAACTCAAGAATGTCCGCCGCAAAGAGATCGCCTTGCGCATTGAGATCGCCAAAGACATGGGCGACCTTTCCGAGAACGCCGAGTACCACGAAGCCAAGGACGAGCAGGGTTTTATCGAAGGCCGGATCATGGAGCTCGATCAAATGCTCGTGAATCCGATCATCATCGAACATAATGATAACGGTTGCGTGAACGTTGGAAACACTGTCCGTGTTTCGGTTAAAGGCAAGGAAAAGGAGTACACCATCGTCGGCGCGAACGAGGCCGACCCGGTCGCCGGCCGAATTTCCAACGAATCGCCGCTCGGCATCGCCTTCATCGGCAAATGTCCGGGCGACTCGGTCGAGGTCAAGGTTCCGTCGGGCAAAATGATCTATCATATCATTGCCGTTGCATAGATTTTAAATAAACCGGCTATTTATTAGCCGGTTTTGTGATATCATGGTGCCTATGCAGATTCCCTATGTTATCAAACCGTCCAAACGTTCACGGCGGGTGCGGATCGCGGTTTCTGGCGGGCGCGTCGTGGTGACGGCGCCGCCGCGCATGGACCGGGCGCATCTCGACCGCCTGGTCGCACGCCATGAGCCTTGGATCGTTAAGGCGCTGCGCCGCCAGGCCAAGCTGACCGCCGGCGTCAAACTGGAGCGCGATGCTTTTGATAAGAACGAATTTACCGCGCGCGCCAAGGAGCTCGTCAAAGCACGTTATCTGGCGGTCGCCGCGCCGCATGGCCTACGGCTGGGAAAGATCAGCGTCAAAAAAATGCGCTCGCGCTGGGGCAGCTGTTCCGGGCAAGGGAATATTTCGATCAATTTGCTGCTTGGCCATTTGCCGCCGGAATTGCTCGCGTACGTGGTGGTCCATGAAATATGCCACTTAGTCCATCATGATCACTCCAAGCGATTTTGGGCGTTGGTGGCGGCTAACGAAGCGGCCTTCAAAGCGCACAAGGCGGCGCTGCGCCGTTACAGCCACTATCTTTCGAATCAATAATGAACGATTCCCGCCGCACATGGCGTGGCAAGAGTTGTCCATGGTATGTTGTATGTTGTCCATGAATAATAACCTTGAGATCAACGGACAATTTCAGGATGCTTACGAAGCGATGGAGCGCGGGAGCAAACATATCTTCCTGACGGGGAAAGCGGGGACGGGGAAGTCCACGCTTTTGCGTTATTTTCGCGAACGCACGCGGCGCGCGACGGCGGTGGTCGCGCCCACGGGAGTGGCGGCGGTCAACATCGACGGGCAAACGATCCATTCATTCTTCAAATTGCGGCCTGGCGCTTCGGTTGAGGAGGCGCGGCATGACGGGCGCGCGGCGCGCAAGGACCAGTTGTTCAAGAAGCTCGAAACGATCGTGATCGACGAGGTGTCGATGGTCCGCGCCGACTTAATGGATTGCATCGACGCCTTTCTTCAGGCCGCGCTTAAAAGCAAAGCGCGCTTTGGCGGCAAGCGGCTGGTCATGATCGGCGATCTGCATCAATTGCCGCCGATCGTGCGCGGCGAGGAAGCGGCTGATCTTAGGGAGAAATATAAAACGCCGTTCTTCTTTTCGTCTGAAGCGATCCGCGACTGCCTGCAATTGGGCATGCTCGAATATATCGAGCTTGATAAAATTTACCGCCAGACGGACGAGCGCTTCATTGAAATATTGAACGCGGTGCGCGGCGGAAAAATTAGCGAACGGCAGCTGGCCGAACTGAACATGCAATATGACCCGGCTTTCAGCGACGACGCGGGCAAACACATGCATCTCATGGCCGTGAACGCGCAAGCCGAAGAGCATAACGAAACAAATTTGGAGCGGTTGGGCGGCAAGACGGCGATCGCCGAGGGAAAGATCAAAGGCGAATTCAAGGAGAGCGAATTGCCGACGGAACTCGCCTTGCGGCTTAAGAAAGGCGCGCGCGTCATGCTGGTCAATAATGACTCCCAAGGCCGCTGGGTGAACGGCACGCTCGCCACCGTGCTGGAAGTTCGCGACGAATCGGTCGACGTCAAACTGGATAACGGCGATGTTCATGAAATCCTTCCATACACTTGGAACAAAGCAAAAACAAAATTCAACGCCGACTCCGGCGAATTGTCGCGCGAGACGCTCGGCAGCTTTACGCAATTCCCGCTGCGTTTGGCTTGGGCCACGACGATCCACAAAAGCCAAGGCAAGACCTTTGACCGGGTCGTCATCGACCTTGGCCGCGGCGCGTTTGCCGCCGGACAGTCGTATGTCGCGCTTTCGCGCTGCCGGACGCTCGACGGGATCACCCTGAAACGCCCGATCCGACGATCGGATCTGATCATGGATGCGCGGATCTTGGATTTTTCGAAAGAGGTTGGCGAGAAGAGGGGAATGGTGTGATAAAATACGGTACGCGAGTTTATTTTTTGGACTGCGGAACTCGCTTTAAGGAAGACATCAGGTTCTTTTTACGCTCAGACAGTCCTCGTCTCAAAAAATAAACTCGCGTACCGTATTTTATCAGCGTGGAAAAACAAAAGAGCTTCGGAGTGCGGTCCGAAGCTCTTTTTATAATGTTACTTGTTGTTCGGAAGGTTGCCGTTTGTGGGAGGGATCGTGCCGCCGTTAATGGGCATGGCGCCATTGGGGCCGCCCGCGCCGCCGCCGAAGCCGGGCGTGCCGGCGGGGCGGATCTGGATGTTGGTTGCGGTCACGGTGCCGTCGGGATTGGCGGTGCCGTTAACCATGATGTTCTCGCCGACCGTGAGATCGGCGGCGCTCCCCGAAGTGGTCTTGCCAATCGCGGTTGAAGGGGCGAAGAAGATGATCTGCGAGCCGCCGGCGCGGTTCTTTACGGTGACGCTCTTGTCATCCTTGGAGATGATGTCGCCGTTCACAAAGCCGCTGCCGCCGCGGAGCCGCGCGCCGGCCGCCGAGCCTGGCGTGTTGGTTCGGGCGCCGCCGGCAAAACTGTACTGGCCGGCCGTTCCGCGAACGGGCGTCAATGATTGGCCATACTTCATGCCGCCGAAGAAGCCGCCGCCGCCGGCAATGACGAAGGTGACGACGATCGCGATAATTAGATTCTGGTTTGTCTTCATAATCGTGAAATTAATAATAGATTTTTATTCGTATCTTAATGCCTCGATCGGACTCAATTTTGCGGCGCGGCTGGCCGGATAATAGCCGAAGACCAGGCCGATGGCCGCCGAAACACCAAAGGCGAGCAGGACCGATGAAAGGGAAACCGTGGTGGCGATGCCCGCGAATTTGGTCACGCCCCAGGCCAAAAGCCACCCGAGCGCCGTGCCGATGACCCCGCCGATCAAGGTCAGCATGATCGCTTCGGCAAGGAATTGCAGCGTGATGTCCCTGTTCTTGCCGCCGATGGCCTTGCGCAAGCCGATCTCGCGCGTGCGCTCGGTCACCGTCGTGAGCATCATGTTCATAATGCCGATGCCGCCGACGAGCAACGAGATGCCGGCGATCGCGGCCAAGAGAAAGGTGAAGGTGTTAGTGACCGTCGAAGCAGCGGCCAAGATATCGGCTTGGTTCAAGACGCTGAAATCGGCGGCGGTCGGATCGCTGATCTTGTGGCGCGCCAAAAGCAGGTCGGTCACTTGCTGTTGGACGTCGGACATTGATTTGGCGTCTTGCGCCTGGATGTTGATGCTCGAGACGTAGTTTTGTCCGGAAAGGAAACGCTGCGCCGTGGTAATGGGCACGATGATCATGTCGTCCGGGTTATTGAAACCGGTTCCGCCTTTGGTTGCCGTCACGCCGATCACTTTAAAGTCGACTTTGTTGATCTTGACCGTTTGTCCGGTCGCGTCGGCACCGACACCGAAGAGATCGTCGCGCGTCGTGGGTCCGAGCACAGCCACTTTTGAATAGGCGGTGACGCTTTGGTCGGAGATGAACGTGCCAAGATCCATGTTAACGTTGTGGACGGTGGCATAATCGGGTTCGCCGCCAACGACCGAGGTATTGGTGTTGGTGCCCTTGGCTGTCACTTGATAACGGCGGCTTACTTCGGGCGAAACGGCGGTCACGTTCGTCACGGTCGTATCAATGGCCAGCGCGTCGTCCAACGTCAGCGTTTGCGCCGAACCGCGTCCGGCGGAAACCGGCGCGCCGGGAACGCGCTGCGCGCCGGGCGTGACGACGATCAAATTCGACCCGATCGATTGGATCGAGGACTGGATCGAACCTTGCGCGCCCTGGCCGACCGAGATCATGGCAATGACCGAGCCGATGCCGATCACGATGCCGAGGACGGTCAAGCCGGAGCGAACCTTGTTCACGGTCACCGCCGAATATGTTTCTTCGAGCAGGTCTATAATGCGCATTTTGGTATGGTTATGATTTGATCCGTTTCGAATTAAGTTCGTCGCTGACGATGTTGCCGTCGCGCAGCATGATGATGCGCTTGGCGTGCGCGGCGACGTCCGGTTCATGGGTGATCATGATGATCGTTCGCCCTTCCGCATTGAGCTTTTCGAGCGTTGCGAGAACGATCTCGCCGGTTTTTGAATCGAGGTTGCCGGTCGGTTCGTCGGCCAGAAGCAGCGACGGATTGTTCACAAGCGCGCGGGCAATGGCGACGCGCTGCATCTGTCCGCCGGAAATTTGGTTGGAGAGGTGATAGAAGCGGCTTTCATCCATGCCCGAAGCCTTAAGCGCGTTCTTGGCCATTTCTTCGCGCTTCGCCTTTTCAACGCCGGCGTAGATGAGCGGCAACGCGACGTTCCTAAGCACGGTCGCGCGCGGCAACAGATTGAAGGCTTGGAAAACGAAGCCGATCTTTTTCATGCGGAAGTCGGCGGATTCGTCGGGCGTGAGCGAAGAGGCATCGTGGCCGTCGATCAGGTATTGGCCCGAGGTCGGCGTATCAAGCGCGCCCAAAATATGCATGAGCGTTGATTTGCCGCTGCCCGAAGGGCCCATGATCGCGACGTACTCGCCGTCTTTGACGGTAAAAGAAATGCCCTTAAGAACCGGCGTTTCTTCGCCGCCGTTCCGGTAGGTTTTGGTGATGTTGCGACATTCGATCATATAAGTTAGTTGCCGCGGAAGCCGCCACCTCCGGCGCCGCCGGTAACGCCGCGCAGCGCGCCGCCGCCCAAAACCGAGGTTGCGCTCGCGGTTGTTGCCTTCGCGGCGCTGCTCACGATCGTTTGCGTGACCACTTCGTCGCCTTCGTTAAGGCCGCTCGTGATCTCGGTGTCCGTGTCGTTGGCCAAGCCGGCCACGACGTTCGTGCGAACGGGTTGCCCGTTCTTCAGGACCTGGACGTAAGCTTGCGTGCCTTGCGTTTTTACGGCCGCGTTCGGCACATAGAGCACGTCGACGTCGGTGTTCGTAATGATGGCGGCGGAAACGCTCATGCCGGCTTTGATCCGGTCGTCTTGCGTGTCAAAGACGATCTTCACGTTGTAGGAAACAACGCCTTGTGAAACCGTGCCGATAAGGTCGATCGAGCTGACTTCGCCGGTGATGATCAAATTGTCGATGGCGTCGAAGGCGAGCGTGGCTTTCTGGCCGATCTTGATCTTGGCGACGTCAGTTTCGTTCAACGACACGTTGGCCACTTGCTGATCGGCGATCAGCGTGACGAGGGTTGTGCCGGAAGAGACCTGCTGGCCCAAGCTTACAGGAAGCACGGCGATCGAGCCCGCGAACGGGGCGCGCACGGTGTAGTAAGACAGAGTCTGTTGGTCGTTGAGGAGCGCATTCTGCGCTTTCTCGATATTCAACTGGGACGATTTTATGTCCAGCGGATCAGGTCCGGCCGCAAGCTGGGCGATGGTCGCTTGTTTTTCGGCAATGCTTTGTTGCGAGGTCGTGATCGTGTTCTGGCTCGACAAGATCGTTTGTTGGACGCTCGATAGGCTGGAAAGATGGCTGTTGATCGTGCTGGTGAAATTGTTGAGCTGGTTAAGCTGGGTGGTGGAAAGCGCGATCGGCTTGACGTTATTTTGCGTCAGCATGTCGTTGTAGAGCTGGACCAGACTGGCGCTGTCCTTGATCGCCTCGGCGATGGCGACGGCGGTGGTGCTGGTTTCATTGATGATCGAAGTGATCTGATCGTTGGTCGAGGCGCTCGTGATGTTTTTGAAGTCGGAGAAATTCTTGTTGTAGGCGGTAACGGCCGTTTGGTACGAGTTGAAGGCCTTATTGCGAAAATCGTCGGAAGACGTGTTGTACGGCCGGATGGAATTGGCGTAGAAATCCAAATTTTGCTGGTTCCTGCTGGCTTCGCTGCCCATGAGAACGTCTTGAAGACCGGTCATGATATTGGGCAGGTCGAGAAAGGCGTTGGTGACGGCGGTTGAGCCACTGACATAGGCGTTGGCCAGATCAGTTTGCGCATTTTGTTTCGAGGTTTGCGCTTGCGCCAAGGCGTTCTGCGCCTGCAGCAGCGTGAGCGCCGTCGCCGGCTCTTGAAGTTTTTGCAACGACAACTTGGCGCTGTCGAGCGATGCTTGGTCGTTCCTGAGCGTTTGTTGCAAATTGGTTTGGTCGAGGCGGGCGATGACATCGCCGGCGGCTACCTTTTGTCCGACTGTGATCGGCAGCGAGGTAATCGTGCTGCCAACCTGCGGGTTGATGTTAACCTGATTGCTGCTTGCCACTTGTCCGGTTCCGCTCACTGAAACGCTGACCGTTCCTTTGGCCGCCGCCGCGGTCACATAGCGGGTCGTGACCGGCGCCTTGGTGGCGTTTTTGTAAATGTAATATCCGCCAACGGCCGCCGCGATCACGATAAGGGCTATGACTGATTTTTTCTTGAGAAGTTTTTTAATAAAATTCATAAGCGGTTTAATAATTATTGGCAGGGGGCGGGACGTTGCTTAATGGCGGATCATGCTGGCCGAAAACACGGATGATCTCGGCGCTGACCGTGCCGTCGTTGCGCGGCCGGCCGATAACCGTGACAATGTCATCGATATGGAGATCGGACGCTTTTAACGCGGCATGCCCTTCAATTATACTCGTTTTTTCGGAAATGGCGATCATTTTTTCCATGCCGTCGGAGCCCTTGATAACAATGCCGTCATCGCTCACCGAAGCGACGGTCCCGGACGTGCCGTGCCCGTTTACAAAGTCCTTGCCTTCAAAGCCGCGCATGAAGCCGCCGGCGGGGCCGCCAAAAGTGCGGTGATAGTTGTCGCCGTAGCCGTAAGAAAAATTGGCCTTGCGGAAGCCGACATACATGCCCAATTGGAAAATGAGCAGGGCGGCAACGAGGCCGATGAAGATCTTCAGCGCCAAAACGAACCAGCGCGAACGAAAGACTGCTGCGGACGTTGATGCCGGCATTTTTCCAACGATCGGTTTCGCGGGTTCGTGAACTTGATCGATATCCATATTTATATGCCGCTCACGGTTTTAAGATGGCGAACGGCGGGGATCTTTTTAGCGTAAGCAATGGCCAGCTTGATCAGAATCATGACGATAATGACTTCACCGATGAGCTCGGCGGCGTTAACGGCGGGGAACGATTCAAGCAAACTCATGCCGTAGTCCTGCCAGTTGGCAACAACGGCTTTGAAATCAACAAAGATAAGCGAGGCATATTGGCCAAAGCCCGAGGTAACCAATTCCCTGACCAAGCCGTTCCAAACAAAAACGGCGGAAATTAGCGCACCCAAGCCGCAAAAAGAGGAAATAATGAAATTCCGGATAGCCTTAAGCCGGGCGCGTTCGAGAGCGATCGCGAGCATGACCTTGTCAAAAAGGCCGGGCGGCAGGTTGTTGGCGTTGTAAGACATGCTATTTATACGAAAAAAGGATGCAAATTGGTGCATCCCGGCGCATGGACCACGTACCATATACCACATACCACTCAACCGGAATGGTCCATGGTTCATGGTCCATGATTTATTCGGTTTGCGCTAACAGTGAACGCAAACCGATGACGGCGCGGCGGTGGCGGCTTTTTACCGTGTGCAGGGGCTCATTCAAGGTTTCGGAGATTTCGCGGAAATTAAGGCCTTCCTTATAATAGAGGGACAAGACCTTTTGATAGGCGGGCGAGAGTTTTTCCAAAGCGGAATTCAAAACGCGCTTTAAGATCGATTGTTCGGCGGCGTCGGAAGGGGATTGGTCGGTGGAAACCAGCGACTCGGCCAGGTAATTGAAACCGGCCTCGTCCTCAAAAGCGCTAAGCGGCACGGCGCGTTTCTTCTTGAGTATGTCGAGACAGGTATTTTTGGCGATCTCCATGACCCAGGCTTTGAAATTCTTTTGCGGATCGATCTTTTTCAGGTTGCGCCAGACCTTAACGAAAGTCTCCTGAACCGCGTCCTCGGCTTCGTCTGGGCTGGCCAAATACCGCAAACAGGCACCGTAAACCAGCGATAAATGGCGATTGACCAAGGTCCCCAAGGCCTGTTCGTTGCCGGCCTTGGCCAAAAGCACCAGTTCGTTGTCGGGAATTATTTTTTCCATAGACGATAGACCTTATCACTTTACCGCAATTTTTTCAATCCGGCCATCGTTAATAGTCTAGACGCGTCAAGGTGCGGATGTTTACGGCTGGCGGCTGTGGATAAACATACTTAATGTACACTTGACACGAACAAAGGCCAATGTTACTTTGTGTTTGTAATACATTAACTAAGTCTATGACCAAACATCCCGCCGTCCAAAACATCAAGGTCGCCGCCGACGCCGCGATCTTCACCGTGGAAAACAAAGAATTGAAAGTGCTGCTAATTCAAATGAAAAAGGCGCCCTTTGCCGGCGAATGGGCGCTCCCGGGCGGATTGCTGGGGGACAATGAAACTTCGCGCGCCGCGGTCGATCGCATTTTAACGACGCAAACGGGCGTTAAAAACGTTTATCTTGAACAGCTCATGACCTTCGATGACATCGCGCGCGACAAGCTCGGGCGGGTCATCAGCATTGCTTGGTTCGCCCTGATCCCGACCGGCGGCTTTAAATTAAAGACCACAGAAAAATATGCCGATGTCCGCTGGTGGCCGGTCAAGGCTTTGCCAAAATTATCCTACGACCATGCCCCGATCGTGAAGGTTGCCGTTACGCGCCTTCGCGCAAAATTGGAATACGCCAACGTGGCTTGGAGTTTGCTCCCGGCCGAATTTACCTTGGCCGAGCTGCAGAATGCCTACGAAAGTATCTTGGGAAAAGCGCTTGATAAACGCAATTTCCAGAAAAAATATTTGGCGCTGGACTTGATCAAAGAAAGCGGAAAGATGCGCACCGGCGGCGCCTACCGCCCGGCCAAACTCTATAAGTTCGCCAAGTTCGTGTAAAAATGGGTAAAAGACTTGACAAAACCTCAAAGTTTTGCTAATCTCGGTCATTATTTCATAACGCTAAATTCGTGCCCAGATCCCTGCTTTTTGGCAAGGATCCGCGCATGAGTCGCGGTCGGTCTCTGAAAATTCGCATCGCAAATAGAAAGGTAATGAAGGATGAACAACATATTCGAATTGGCATCGGCTACGGTTGCCGGGCGCGACCATCGCACCATCGGAAAGAACAATCAAGACTCGCGCCAAACGCACATCGACGAGCGTTGCCTGGTTGCCGTCGTTACCGACGGCTGCGGCAGCGGCGTCAAAAGCGAAGTTGGAGCGATTCTTGGGGCGCGTTTGGCCGTTGAGGAGTTGGGCTTGTTTGTTCCAACCGGAGCAAACATCGATACCGCCGAACCGCCGCTCCCTTTTGATCAGGAAGACCTTGAAGACGCTCGTTGCGCCATTCTGGGCAAGCTGGAAGAGATCGCCTCCATGTTCGGGGGCAGTCATTCGCAGTTCGTGAATGACCATTTGCTCTTCACCCTGGTGGGCGCTCTCGTGCTTCCCGATATCTCGATGTTCTTCTCGATCGGCGACGGCTATCTTAACGTGAACGGCGAGATGATTCCCATCGGCCCGTTCCCGGACAATATGCCGCCTTATATCAGTTACGGATTGGTCAAGTCCGAGATCGATCCGGCGCTCCTCAAATTCAAGATCCATCGCGTCATACCAACGGCGGAACTTAACAGTTTTGTCGTCGGCACCGATGGTGTCATTGATTTGACGGCGGCCGAGGCCAAACCGTTCCCTGGGCGAACCAATCTTATTGGTCCGCTCGACCGGCTTTGGCATGAAGACAAATTCTTCAAGAACCCCGACATGCTGCGTCGTCATTTGACGCTCGCTAACGGCGGCGTCGCCGACCTTAACATGCCGGGATACCTCAAGGACGACACCACGCTCGTGGTCGGTCGCAGAAAGAAGGTGGACAATGTTTGACGTCTTTGTGAACGGTAAACGTCATCGTCTCGATCCGAACAAGCCCTTGGGCGAAGGCGGCGAAGCCCTTGTTTATGACATTGGCGGCGGCCAAGTTCTCAAGGTCTTTCGGCGTGAAGATGACCAGATGTTCAAGGACGATCCCGCGCAGCAACAAATGGCGCGGTTGCGGATCCTAGAGCATCAGCGCAAGCTGCCGGCTTTCCCCAAAGGATTGCCGCCGAACGTCATCGCGCCGCAAGCGCTCGCCACCAATACAAAGGGCGAGATCGTCGGGTTCGCCATGCGTTTCCTCTCGGGAACGGAAGTTCTGCTCCATTACGGGCAGAAATCGTTCCGTCAGAATGTGTCCGCGGAAACAATCCGTTCCATTCTGCGCAACATGCATCTAACGATCGGACAGATCCACGCCGCCAATGTGGTGATCGGGGATTGCAACGACTTGAACGTGCTGGTTGCCGGGACTGATGCGTATTTCATCGACGCGGACAGCATGCAGTTTGGTCCGTTTCTCTGCTCGGTGTATACGGCGCGCTTCGTTGATCCGCTGCTGTGCGATCCGCACGGGTCCAGCCCGGAAATGGCCAAGGGCAAAAGCCATTCGCCCGATTCCGACTGGTACGCCTTCAACGTCATGGCGATGCAGTGCCTGTTGTGCGTCGATCCCTACGGCGGCGTTTACGTGCCCAAGGGTCGCAGCAAAGAGGTACTTCACAACGCCAGGCCGCTTCACCGCATCACCGTCTTTCATCCCGAGGTCAAGTATCCGAAACCGGCGATTCCCTACAAGGTGTTGCCCGACGAACTGCTTCAGCACTGGCATCTGGTTTTCGAAAAGGATCAGCGCGGGGTTTTCCCCGTGACTCTCCTCGAGAACATGCGCTGGACCAAGTGCGTTTCCTGCGGCGCGGAGCATGCGCGTAGCGTGTGTCCCAATTGCGCCACGGCCGCACCGGCGGCGATCAAAGAAACCGTTCAGATCCGCGGTCAGGTCACCGCCACGCGCATCTTCCGCACCCGCGGAGCAATTGTGCGGGTGGAGATCCAAAACGGCAAAGTGCTCTGGCTCGTTCACGAGAACGGCGAATTTCGGCGCGAAGGCGACCGCATGGTCGTTCAGGGAAACCTGGACCCCCGATTGCGCGTCCGCTTCCGCGGCGAAACGACCTATTTGGCCGTGAAAGACATGGCAATCGGGTTGAATCCCGCCAAAGCGCCGGAGAAGATCAATGTCGACATCGTCGACAACTCTTCGGTCGTTGCCGCCAATGCCGATCACGTCTACTGGACGCAGGGAGGACAGCTTTTGCGCGACGGCCAATTCGGCCAGGAGCGGATCGGCGATGTTATCTCGGGACTAACGCATGTCTGGGTAGGCCCAACCTTCGGGTTCGGTTTTTATCGCGCCGGCGCGCTCACGGTCGCCTTTGTCTTTGACAAGGAAAATCGCGGGCTCAACGACTCGGTAAAATTACCCACCATTCGCGGCAAGCTGGTTGATGCAACCACGGCCTTCTCCAAAGACCGCTGCTGGTTCTTCACCACAACTCAAGAAGGCGCCAACCTCGTGAATCGCTGCACGGTCATTGCCGTTGATGGAACGGTCATGGCTTCGGCCGAAACCGTTTACAACGACAGTACATGGCTCGGCGGCATCAGGGGCGGCGCGGCGGCAGGCAACTTCCTGCTGGCGCCAACCGACGACGGTGTCGTCAAAGTCGAGATCGACCAAGGCCGCCTTGTTGTGGTCAAGTCGTTCCCGGACACGGAACCGTTCGTGAATGCCGGCAGTCGGCTTTTCATCGGCTCCGACGGCCTCTACGCGGCCACTTCGAAAGAGATCGTCAGGCTGGTCATCAAGTAACCGGTCTTCATAATTAGCATAAGAATAGCAATCGAAACGAACACCAACGACAGAACCGAAAGGAATCGATCATGTTGCAAAAGCACCCTATTCCATCCTTCTTCAATTCCAAGAACGCCGCGCTGTGGGGCTACAGCCCCAATCTCAGCGAGTTACTCGCCCAATCCATGGATTGGGCGAGGCAAAACGGCATCAAGCCTTCGGGCTCGGACCGTTTCAGGCTGTTCGTTCTCGGAATCGATCTGCAGAGAGACTTCTGCTTTCCCGAGGGAACGCTCTACGTCGGCGGCCGTAACGGCACCGGTGCCATCGACGACAACGTGCGCATCGCCCGGTTCATCTACGAGAATCTCGGCATCATCACCGATATGGGCTTCACGATGGATACGCACTTGCCCTTCCAGATCTTCACGTCGTCGTTTTGGCTGGACGAGAACGGCAACTTCGTCGCTCCGTTCACCACCATCACGATCGACATGGTCGAGAAGGGAAAGGTCAGGCCGAACCCGGCCATGGCCAGCTGGCTCGCGAACGGCAACTACAATTGGCTCTGCGACGAAGCGAAGCACTACGTGCGCAAGCTCAAGGAAGGCGGCAAGTTCGAGCTCACGATCTGGCCCCCGCACTGCGTGCTGGGTCAGGATGGCCACGCTTTGGCTGGCGTCATCCAGGAAGCGCGAATGTTCCACGCCTACGTTCGCGGCGCGAAGAGCGAACCCGAGGTCAAGGGCGGAAGTCCGTTGACCGAGAACTACTCGATCCTGCGCCCCGAAGTCATGGTTCGCCATGATGGCAAGCCGTTGGCTCAAAAGAACGCTCGCTTCATCAAGACGCTCTTGAGCGCCGACGCCGTTGTCATCTTCGGCCAGGCGGCGAGCCACTGCGTCAAGAGCTCAATCGACGATCTGCTCTTCGAGATCGTGGCGACCGATCCCGCGCTCGCCAAGAAGATCTACGTGGCGACCGACGGCATGTCGTCCGTGACCGTTCCGAACGGCAAGGGCGGCTTCTATGCCGACTACACTCCCGATGCCGAAGCCGCGCTTCAGCGTTTCGCTGACGCCGGCATGAACCTGGTGAAGCTCGCCGATCCGATCCAATCGTGGACCGGCATTCAGATCTAGCAATGTCCGCAACAAGAAAAGGAACGAAATCAAATGACCAGCCAAGCCAATCTGAATTCTCTCTTCGGCAACACGCTCACGCCCGCCGTTGCCAACGTCCTCGACATCCCCGATATCGGCGCCCAGATCCAATCGGGTCTCGGCTGCAACGTCGATGACGTCGAAGAAAGCGAGGTCACCCTCGTCAGTTTGCTCATCGACGATTCCGGTTCGATCCGTTTCGTCCCGGGAAACACTCAAGCGGTTCGTGACGGGCACAATCTCGTCATCGATGCGCTCAAGGGTTCCAAGCAAGCGAGCACCGTCCGAATGCTCACGCGCTACTTGAACGGCACCGTGCTGTTCCCGTACGTCGATCTCGACGGAGTGACCCGTATGGATACCGGCAATTTCAACCCGGACGGCGGCACTCCGCTCTACGACCAGATCGCCATCATGTGCGGTACGGTCCTTGCGAAGTCCCAAGAGTTCAGGAATGCCGGCATTCCGTGCCGCACCGTGACGGCCGTCATCACCGACGGCAACGACGAGAGTTCGCGGAAGCACCGGAGTGCCGCGTCGGTCCGTCCGATCATCGAAAGCATGCTCAAGACCGAGATGCACATCCTCGCGGCCATCGGCATCACCGACGGCAGCACCGACTTCAACCAGGTCTTCGGGGACATGGGCATTCCTCCCGAGTGGGTCCTGACCCCGGGCAACAACGCCAGCGATATCCGCAAGGTCTTCCGCACGCTGTCGCAGTCGGCCGTTCGCGTTTCGCAAGCGCGCGGCGGAGCCGGCTTCAGCAAGGCGGCGGCGGGCGGCTTCGGCACGCCATAGTCAGCAAGCGATGCGAATGAAGTAACATATCCGGGACGTTTCGTGCGATTCGCGCACCAAACGTCCCGGCTTTTCCTTCGGAAGTCGAGCTTGGCTCGACGCTCGAAGACGAAAGCCACAGGTCATTGCAAACGAAAGGAATCGCATGCAAAAGAGAATCGTCATCTTTGGCGGCAGTTTTAATCCGCCCGGAACGCACCACGTAAAGATGATCACGCCGCTCCTCGTCGCTTTTGACGAGGTCATCGTCGTGCCGTGCGGCGATCGGCCCGACAAACCGACGACCGGCGCGGTTTCCGCCGCCGATCGCGCGGCCATGGCGCACCTTGCCTTCGGCAACATTGCGACCAAGGTTCGCGTTGATGATTTTGACCTCACGGGCGGAACGTTCATGCGCACGATCGACCTGCAGGCACGGTATGCACACCTGGGCGAGATCTGGCACGTGATCGGCACCGACCTCATTCGCGGCGGCGCCAAAGGCAATGCCGACATCCAGAATATCTGGAGGGAATGGTCCCGAGCTTTGGTCGACGCTCAACTTCGCGGTCTTCATTCGCGGCGGATCAAGCTTCGATCACGCCGACCTGCCGCCGAACCGCCTGGTGTTCTATTCAGGCACGGCGGGCGCCTCAAAGAAAGTCCGCTGGCGCCTTTCCGAAGGACTGCCGATCAAGGGCTTGGTCAGCCCAACGGTTGAACAATACATCATCGAACACGGACTCTACCGGCCAACGCCCTAGCGTCCGCCGGCGCGAGGGGAGGGGATCGCCTCTCTCCCGCGCCTCACTATTAGAGAATTGATACGGAGAAGATCTCGGTATCAGCTCTCTCGCCTCGGAAGTTCCGAGACGGAACGGTTCTTTAACTTCGCAACAGAAAGGAAGAAGACATGACGCCCGATCTGCCAATTGTTACCGACATTGATAAGGTCGACTACTACAAACCCAAGATGCAGCAATTCATTTTGGAGCACCATCCACGAGCGCGGGTTCGATTCGCGTTTCATAACCGCCATGCCAACCGTGTACCGCTTCAGAAGACCGTCGACGTCGGCGAGCTCAGAGAGCACGTGGCGCATGCGCGCACCCTTCGCTACACCAACGCCGGTACGGAATTCCTGCGTGAAAGCGAATTCATTCCCAAGGGCACCTTTAGGGAGCCATATCTTCAGTTCAGGGAGACTTTTCAACTTCCGGAGCTGAACATCGACATCGCTCCCGACCGTTTCGTGATTGAAGCGGAAAGCGAGTGGCTCTACAGCTCGCCGTGGGAAACGCTGGTCATGAACATCGTGAATCAGCTTCACTACCGACGCATCCTCAAAGATTCTGGCCTGAGCCTGGAAGACGCATGGGTCGAGGGCAGGCGCCGCCTCATGGAGAAGATCGAGCTGCTGAAGCAGCACCCATGGATCAAGTTCTCTAGCTTCGGCCTCCGCCGCGCCTTTGCCAACATGCTCTTGGATCGCATCGATGAGATCCTGGCGAACGAGCTGCCCAATCAACTGGTCGGCATCTCCGATGTCCAGAACGCGAGGCGATTCGGCAAGCGTCCGGTCGGCACGATCGCTCATGAAATGTTCATGGTGGTCGCCGCTTTGCTCGGCTTGGACGATGAAGGGTTGCGGAAGGCCAGTCCACAAGTATTGGAGAAGTGGCTTGGCATGTATGGCCCCGATGGAACGACGGCTATCCCGGACACCTTCGGCAGCGAAAGTTTCCTCGAGGACATATTCGCCAATTATCCGCACATCGCCCGACAGCTTATCACTTACAAGATCGACTCCGGCGACCCCTTTGAACGCGGCGACCTGCACATCCGTTCTTTCCAGAATGCCGGCATCGACCCGCTAACGAGAAAGCTGCTGTTCTGCGACGGGTTGGACGTTCCGGCCATGATCAAGCTTCACGACTACTTCAACGGTCGTGTCGGCTTGGCTCCCTTCGGACCGGGAACGAACTTCTCTAACGATTTCGGTTCGCCGTTCATTCCCGTCTCGATGGTAATGAAAGCGGCCTATGTCTGGTGCAATGGAATCTGGGTTCCGTGCGTCAAGCTTTCCGACAATCTTGAGAAAGCCTTTGGCCCGCAGGACGAAGTCGAACGCTACGTTCGCGTCCACGGCTACCGCAATCGATACCGCCAGGCCTGTATCGTCTGATCCTTTCCAGTCACACTCTGGCGGTGGGGGAAATTCGCTCCTCCACCGCCGTTCATTCGAGCCGCCGATCAATATCGGCTTTTCGAACGAACGGACTTTGAAAACTGAACGCAAACAACGAAACACAGGAGCCTCCAATGGAACCGATCATTCTTACGACGGCAAATTCCGAGTACTTCGCCAGATTGATTGCGAAAATCATTCCCGGATCGACGCTGATCTCGACCACGCGAAAGCTGTTCGGAAACAGCGAACGATACTTTAGGATCAACATTGACGACCATGACCAGCTGTTGGGCCGCAACGTCATTATTGTCGGCAGCGGCAGTCAGAACACCGATGAAGACTTCAATGAGATCTGCCGCGTCGGTTCGGCGGCGGCCGCTTACGGCGCCCGCCAGGTCTTCTACCTCATTCCGAACTTTCCCTACGCAACCATGGAGCGGGCAGTGAGGCCGGGCGAGATCGTGACCGCCAAGGTCATTGCGCGAATGCTCTCGGGTCTTCCACAGGGTGTTCATGCGAACCGTTTCTTCCTTTTCGACCTGCACAGTCCCGGCATCAGGCACTACTTCGAGGGCACGGCATGCCTGCGACACGAACTTAACGGCGAAGAGATCCTGTCCGCAGCTTTCGAACGCCTCGGCTTGCAGAATTTCATGTTCGCCTCGGTCGACCTCGGACGTCCGCGCCTCATAGAATTCTTCGCCAATCGTTACCGAACCGACATGGCGCTCATTTCGAAGAAGCGCGATTTCGAAAAAACGAAGATCGAAGCGGTGATCGGCGACGTTCGCGGGCAGATCGTGGTCATCGGCGACGATATGGCCAGAAGCTCCGGGACATTGATCGATGGAGCCGAAGCCTACCTGAAACGCGGCGCGGTTGCCGTTTATGCGTTGATCAGCCATCTCGGCTTCAACAGCACGGCCGCCATCCAGCGCATCATCGATTCGCCGATCGTCAAGGTGATCGGCACCAACTCACACCCCATGAGTCAGCATCCGCTGGTTCAAGGTTCCGAAAAATTCATTGTCGAAGACGTCTCGCACCTCTTCGCCAGAGCCATCATGAAACTGAATGGAGGAAGACGATGAGAACACCCAAGTTCATCAAGCTCGCTCGTTTCGGGCTTGCCAGTCTCAAGTCGGTGATCGGCGCGTTCGTCTCGAACACGGACAAGCTGATCGAGTACGCCGTAAAAATGGCGGCCCAGCATTGCACCTACGCCGTCTTTGGCGAATGTTCCATCTCGGGATATCCGGCCCAAGACTTGGTCGGCTGGGAAGGGTTCATCGTGCCCCAACTCGAACAGCTGAAGCGTTTTGCCGAAGTGACCAAAGACTATGACACCGTCTTTGTTCTCGGCTTGAACGTTCTCTACGAATCGCAGGTCTACAACGTGGCGGCGGTCGTTCACCGCGGCTCCGTCATTGGCCTGGTCCCGAAAGAGAAGCTTCCCAATTACGACGTCTTCGACGAGTATCGCACGCTGGCGCTCGGCATTCCGGGCTTCCTCGATGCGGTCGAACGCATGAAGTTCGGCGACATGGTCTTTCGCACTTCCGCCGGCACTTTCGCCGTCGTGATCTGCGAAGACGCGTGGTCGTTGGAGGGTCCGGTCGCCCGTCGCGCATACAGCGGCGCCGAGACCATTATCAGCATTAACGGTTCGCCGTTCCGTTCCGGCACTTGGAACACGCGCCGCGAATTGGTTTCGACCGTTGCCGCCAACAACTATGTCACCGTCGTATACGTCAACAAGGCCGGCGGAAAAGACGCCCTCAGCTTTGACGGCGGAGGATTCGTCAATCAGTGCGGAAGAATGCTGTGCGAGTCAAAGATTAAAGACGGTTTCACCGTCTGCGACGTCGACTTGAGCCGCACTTCGCGCATCAGGCGCCTCAACGCAACCCGTCGAGGCGACGAAGCGGAATTCAAGCGCAAGGGCGAGAAGTGCGCGGTTGTTACCCTCGACGGCCCGATGATCGTCAATCACGAGTCGTTTCGGTATCCGGTACCAGATTCGAAGAATTTCTTCATTCCCGCAGATCCGCAAGCGCGTAAGGAATACTTCGTCGAGCTCATCGAGGCCAAGGTCACCGGGCTCGACGGGTACATGGCGGGAACGGGCGCGTTTGAAGGAATTCTGATCGCTCTTTCCGGCGGCAAGGATTCTGTGCTCACGCTGCTCGACGCGCATCACTATGCCACGAAGGTGCGCGGTCTCTCGGGCGAGGCGCTCAAGAAATTCATCTTGTGCGTTTCCATGCCGACCAAGCACAACTCGCAGACGACTAGGGATATCTCGCGCGATATCTGCGCCGAACTCGGCGTCGGTTTCATCGAGATCCCGATCGGCGAGGATGTCGAACGGATGCAGGCCTTGGGCCGGAGCTTGCTCCCGCCCGGCGCCGAACTGGATCGGCTCACGAAGCAGAACACGCACCCCCGCGTTCGCGCCGGGATCATGTGGATGCTGTCGAATCAGTTCAAGATGCTCTGGCTGCAGACCGGCAACATGTCGGAAGCGGCCGTCGGCTACACGACCATCGGCGGCGATAACCAAGGCGGTCTTTCGCTCATCGGCAATCTGCCCAAGACGGTGATCATCGGCATGCTCAACCACATGAAGGACACGATGTTCCTTCGGTCGGACGCGCTGGAGCGTCTCATGGTGACCAAGGCTTCGGCCGAGCTCGAGGACAACCAAGAGGATGAAAAAGACCTCATGCCGTTCCCGTTGCTCGACGCCTGCCTCTATCTGTTTGCCGGCGAAAGAATGATGCCAGCCGACGTCCTCTTCGTTCTCGAACAGATGTTTGAAGAATACAGCGAGGAACAACTCAAGGCCTGGGTCATCAAGTTCGTGAAATTGTTCCGCGCTGCCATCTACAAGTGGGTTCAGCGGCCGATTGCGATCCACCTGGGATCGCTCGACCTCGACTACTTGCGGGCGCTGCGGTTCCCGGTCGTCACTTCGCTTGAATGGCTCGAGCTCGAAAAGCTCTAGCTCAAAATCTCGATCTCTGCCCCGTGCGTTGATCCGTCAAGGGTCGATGCACGGGGCATTTTTTTAATTTCTGTAAAAGTCCACGTGGACGTTTATTAAAATAAAAAAGCCCCGAAGCGTTCGGGGCTTTGACGGGGCGAAGCGGGTCAGGTCTGGCGTTTTTCGCCGGTGACGATGCGCGCGGCCTCTTTGAGGATCTCGGTCGTCGAGGTGTGCTCGACGACATCGCTCACGATCATGATCCGTTTGGCGTGCTCCTTGCCGACGATCTCGCTTTCGCGGCCGGCGAAAGTATCGTTCTTAAAAATGATGTCGGGTTCAACGAGTTCGGCGGCCAATCCGAAATCGGCAACGCTGCCGATAATGCAGGCAAAGGCGACCGGTTTGAGCGCGTCGACCATGGCGAGGCGGCGGGAGTCGTAAATGAGCGGACGGCCCGGGCCCTTGCGCTCGCGAACCAGCTCGTCGGAATCGACGCCGACCACCAGAATGTCGCAATAGCGCTGGCAGCGGGTAAAGAACAGAACATGATGGAAGTGGATGAGGTCGAACGAGCCCGAGGTGAGCCCGATGGTCTTGCCACTCTCGCGGGCGGTTTGGAGATAAGCCATGAGTACTTCTTTGGCAAGCGGGTCTCTTATATCGAAGATCATGCCGTATTTCTCCTTTTGACCGAATTGTTTAATGAAACCGTCAAAAATTTAGCATATTTAAGCCTTCCTGTCAACTGTCTTGAGCGAAGATTCGTGTTATAAATTCGTACTTTGACGCATAGGCGCAAAATACGATAGAATTACGCTATATTAGCCTCGTAGCGAAACTTCGATTCGCTTGGGGATCATTATTGATTATCGAAGTTAGCTTGCGGATATGTCCAGACAAACCGAAGAAGAGGTCGCGCGAAAAGTTAAACTGCAAAAGCTCATGGATGCGGGCATTGACCCGTACCCGGCCAAGTTCGACCGTTCGCATCTGCTCTCGTCCGTTATTTCGCAATTCGACGATTTGCTAAAAGAGGGGACGGTCATCACGGTCGCCGGCCGGTTGAAGGCGTTTCGCGGCCACGGCGGACTGACCTTTGCGACGATCGAAGACGGCAGCGTGCCAATGCAGATCGCGTTCCATAAGGACGTGCTGGGTGAAAATATTTATGACACCGTTTTGCCGTGCCTCGACTTGGGGGATTTCATCGGCCTTGAAGGGAAAGTTTTTACGACCAAGCGCGGCGAACGCTCGATCGACGTTCATAAATTGACCGTGCTCACCAAGTCGCTTTTGCCGCTGCCGGAAAAATGGCACGGTTTGACCGACACCGAGGTCCGCTACCGCAAGCGCTATCTGGACCTGATCTCGAACCCGGAAGTGCGCGAAATTTTCAAAAAGCGCTCGCTCATCGTCAAAACGATCCGGTCATTTTTGGACAATGAAGGATTCATGGAAGTGGAAACGCCGATCCTCCAGCCGCTCGCCGGCGGCGCGGCGGCGCGACCCTTTAAGACGCATCATAACGCGCTCGACATGGACCTCTTCCTGCGAATTGCGCCGGAATTGTATTTGAAACGCTTGGTCGTCGGCGGCTTTGAAAAAGTCTACGAGGTCGCGCGCTGCTTTCGAAATGAAGGCATCGATCACTCGCACAACCCGGAATTCACCCAGGTGGAATTTTATTGGGCGTACGCCGATTACGAAGACTTGATGAAGCTCACCGAGCGCCTGCTCGCCGACATCCTCGCCGCGGTTAACGGCGGTTCGCTTAAACTCATGCACGAAGGAACCGAATTGGATTTTACCGCGCCTTTTGCCCGCGTCTCATTCCGCGACATTGTCTTTGACAAGACCGGCATCGATATCGACGTTACCAACACCGAAGAAAAACTTTTCGTCGAGATAAAAAAGAAAGCCCTGCGCGTCGATGTCGGCAATGTTTTCGGTTTCGGCGAAATGGTTGAAGCGCTCTATAAAGAATATTGCCGCAACACGCTGGTTCAGCCGACCTTCCTCACCGATTATCCGGTCGCGATGATCCCGCTCGCCAAGCGCCGCAAGGACGATCGCTCGAAGGTCGCCACCTTCCAATTGGTCGCCAAAGGCATGGAACTCTGCAAAGCCTATAACGAGCTTAATGACCCCATTGATCAAGCGGAGCGCTTTCGTGAGCAAGAAGTTCTTGGCGCCAAGGGCGCGGAAGAGGCGCAAAAAACTGATGATGATTTCATCGAAGCGCTTTCGATCGGCATGCCGCCGACCGCCGGCTTCGGCATGGGCATCGACCGGTTGTCGGTATTCCTGACTGGTGTTCACTCGATCAAGGAGACGATCCTGTTCCCGACGCTGCGGCCGGAAAATGATTCTAAAGAGATAGGAGATAAGAATTAGGAATTAAGAATACGCCGTCTCTCATAATTCCTATCTCATAATTCTTAATTCTCAAAAAATATGCTCGACATCAAATTCATCAGAGAAAATCCCGAAGCGGTGCAAGCCGGCGCCGCGGCCAAGAACGTCGTTATTGACATTGCCAAGTTGCTTAAGCTTGACGTCGCCAAGCGCGACTTGCAGGCGCATGCGGAAAAAACTCGCGCCCTGCAAAAAGAACTTTCGGCGGCCGTGCCAAAAGCCACGCCGGAAGAAAAGAAAAAATTAGTGGCCGATTCCTCAAAGCTCAAGGAAGAATTTTTGGCGCTGGACGAACGGCTTAAGGTCATCGACGCCGAACTTTTGGTTGAGATGCTGAAGATCCCGAACCTGCCCGCTCCCGACGTCAAAATTGCCAAGGATGAAAGCGGCAATGAAGTGGCGCTCGTCTCGGGATCGCGCCCGCAATTCGACTTCAAACCGAAGGACGCGCTGACCCTCGGCGAAGCGCTCGACATCATCGACGTCGATCGCGCTTCCAAAGTTTCCGGCTCGCGCTTCGGCTATTTGAAAGGCGCCGGCGCCATGCTTGAATTTGCGATCGTCCGCTATGCGCTGGACATTTTGACCAAGGAAGGTTTCACGCCGGTCGTCCCGCCGGTCATGGTCGGCGAAAAAGCCATGCGCGCCATGGGGTATCTCGACCGTTCGGCCGAAGAGGTTTATCATTTTCCCGCCGACAATCTGTATTTGGTCGGCACCTCGGAACAATCGGTCGGCCCGATGCACATGGATGAAGTTTTTGAAGCGTCGGAATTGCCGAAGCGCTACGTGGCCTTTTCCACTTGTTTCCGCCGCGAAGCCGGCTCCTACGGCAAGGACACGCGCGGCATTCTGCGCGTTCATCAATTCGACAAGCTGGAAATGGTCTCGTTCGTGCTGCCCGAGAACGGGGATGCCGAACACAAACTCCTTTCTTCGCTCGAACAAAAAATGATGAAGGGGCTGGGGTTGCACTTCCATGTTCTGAACATCTGCTCCGGCGACTTGGGCGACCCCGCCGCGCGCAAATATGACATCGAAGCCTGGGTCCCGTCGGAAGACAAGTTCCGCGAAACCCATTCAACGTCAACGACCACCGATTGGCAATCGCGCCGCTTGAACGTCCGCTACAAGCGATCGGCCGAGGGCAAGACCGAACACGGTTACGTCCACATGTTAAACGGCACCGCTTTCGCGATCGGCCGCACGATCGTCGCCATTCTCGAAAACTACCAGCAAGCCGACGGGAGTATTAAGATCCCCGATGCGCTTATACCGTATTGCGGCTTTGACCGGATCGCCAAATAGGCAGAAGACCCATGACCAAAGAATCAAGGATCACGACTGAAAAAACCTGGATTGAATTGTCGCGCAATAACCTCCGGCACAACTTGGAGGTTTTTCGCCGTTTATGCGGCGCGGCGACCCCCATTTGGACGGTCAAGGCGAACGCTTACGGGCATGGCGCAATTTTGATCGCCAAAGAGATCCAAAAGACGATACCTTCTTTTGTCATCCCGAGCGCCGCGAGTGATCTCAAAGCCTCGGATCAAACTCAGAGATTCCTCCCCCTGGACAAATCGACCGCACGGGCTCGGAAAGACAAACGTCGCGGTGAGTGGTTTGGCGTTGATTCAATTGATGAAGCAATTTCTTTGCGCCAAGAGGGGATAGTCGCGCCGATCATTGTCTTGGGTTGGGTGCCGTATCCGCGCCTTAATGAATTGGCGAAATATAATTTACGCCTTTTGGTTTCGTCGGCGCAAACGGTCGAACGGCTGTCAAAATTAAAAACCAAAAGCAATATCCGCGTTCATATCAAGATCGATACCGGCACGACCAGGCAAGGCGTTTTGCCGGAACAGGCTTTGGCCATGGCGGAGATGATCAAAACCGCCGGCCTGGTCCTTGAGGGCGCGGCCATGCATTTTGCCAACATCGAGGACGTCGACAATCCGACCTATGGCGACCTGCAGATCGAACGTTTCACGCATGCGGTTGCCTTGCTTCAAGCCAGCGGCTTCGCCCTGCCGATCGTCCATGCCGCCTGCAGCGCCGCGATCATGACTCGTCCGGAAACGGTCTTAACGGCGGCGCGGATCGGGATCGGTCTTTACGGCCTTAATCCGTCGCCACTGGTCGCTGCCCGCTACAAAAAACAAAAACGCGGCGCCAGCCTCAAGCCGGTGCTCTCATGGCGCTCGCGCGTCGCGCTCCTCAAACCGATCAAACCGGGCACGCCGGTCGGCTACGGACTCACGGAAAAAACGACGCGCAAGACCTTGATCGCGATCGTGCCGGTCGGTTATGCCGACGGCTACGACCGTTCGCTCTCGTCGCGCGGCCATGTTCTGATCCGCGGAAAACGCTGCCGCGTCATGGGCCGCGTTTGCATGAACATGATCATCGTCGACGCCACGCCCGCCGTCGGCGCGCAAGAGAATGACGTTGTCACCTTGATCGGCATCGATGGAAAACAAGCGATCTCGGCCGACGAGCTGGCCGTGTCCGCCGACACGATCAATTACGAAATTGTCGCCCGCCTTGCCGAACATATTACAAGGATCATCGTATGAAACGGGTTCACGATTTCCATGCGCAATCGTGGGACAATCCGTTCTTTGAACGGAGCGGCGCAAGTCCTCGATTTAAAATACTGCAATCGATCGGCATCATTGCCGCCGTCGGGCTCATTGTTTATGCCTTTGTGTACTCGCCGCTTTTGCGTTTAGGCAAAGTCGCGGTGAGCGGCGCCGTTTCGGTCGCTCCGCTTCGCATCAAAATGGTCGCGGCCCAGGCTTTGAGCGGTTACGACTATTTTATCTTTCCCAACGATCATTACTTCGCGATCAATTCGTTAGGCGTAAAAAATTTCATCATGGCGCAGTTTCCAAACTTGCTGGCGGTTGATGTGAAAAAACATTTCGGCCGATTGGATGTGATCGTGACCGAGCGTGCGCCGTCCTACCGCCTGATAATAGGGGACAGGTCGTACTTGTTGGATCAAGAAGGCAAGGGATTGCGCGAAGGCGCCGCAGGCGAAGGCGATACGTTGATCGCGCTTTCCGATGACACCGCCGTCTTCGCCGCCGGCAAGGCGATGATCCAGCCGGAATGGCTGCAAACCGTAAATGATCTCCATAGATATTTTGCGACACATGTTGGCGTTCGCGATCAATTGTTCAAGCTCAGCCCGATCGATGACGATATAGAAGTCGTTACCGTCGAGGGTTGGTACGCGGTTTTTGATCCGCTGATGAATATAAACGATCAACTGAAAACTTTGACCTCGGCGCTGACCGGAAAATTCAATCCGGACACAAGAAAAAAACTTTTATACATTGATGCGCGTTTCGGCGACAAAATATTTTATAAAGCAAACCAGTAGGCTTGGTCCGGTTTTTGCCAAAAGGATGAAGCTATAGGAGGCTCTAGGACGATTTGGGTGGTAGGAAGGTACCTTGGTTGAATGTCGAATTTCGCCAGCCAAGGTATGTTGATACCTTGTAAACCGTCCTAGGGCAAGTGATACTTTTGGTGTCTACCAAAATCAGTCTGTTAACGGAGGATGGTCAAAGCAATTTGACCTTAAGGCAGGCGAACAGCCGCGCGTCCGTTTTACGACGATTGGCTTACGAACCTCCAAGCGTTGTAAAACGGACGCATCTTATGCGACAATAGCCTTTTCGGACATGGCTAGTGTCGCATAAGATATATTGTGCGACACCAAGGATATTCCAATCCAATAAAGACGGCCCTTATCCCCTCACTCCGATTTTAGAAAACCTTAGCTTGACCTTTGTTCGTTTATTTAATAAGGTCTGTTCAGTTATTTAAAAAGGAGCAAGCACGATGAGCAATGATCTTGCCTTGAAGAGCGGAAAAATTCCGCCACGAATATCCCCCAAAGACCAGCTCGACCTTTTTGCGACCTGGGGCAAGTTGCCGCCATGGACGCACGAATGGAATTTGCAAGACATGAACCTTCGCGCGGCGGAAAAAGCCATAGCCAAGCTGCCTGACATTCTGCCGCCCCACGCCGTTATTCAATTGGTTCCCTACCTGCCGCCGGCTGAAGGTATGGACGGCGTCCGCCGCACCTTTCACGATTTGTGGGCGATGGCGCGGACGCGGTACCCGGAATACTACTGCGACCAGCTGTTGAGCGATGATGATTTTGCCGGATTGAAACTTCTCGACGGCATCAAACACCAACCGGGCTTGCGCTGGGAGGTCATCGACCTGCAAGCCAATTTGGACGCCGACCCGTTGGCGGTTCGCAACAAGCGTTCGCCGCACGCCGGCATCATGGCGATCGCCGCTTTCCAGCCGCAGGCGCTCAAGCAAGTGCTATACCGCATTTTGCTGGCCGGTTACGATTCGAGGAGCATTCTGGACCACGATTTCACCGATCCGCGCGATCATTCCGAAGAAACCGAACGCGAACGGAAGCGGGTCAAGGGCGCGATCCCCTGTCTGACTTTCGATCGCGACGATCCCGGTCTCAACCTGACCGGCTTTCCCGCGCGCATCTGCCAAGACGCGAAACTCAAGGCAAGCAATAAGACGAGCTGGGTGATCCCGGCCTTCGTCTAATCACGAAACAGTATCGCGCCAGCGTCGGAATTCCCGGCGCTTTTTTATTTCTCGCATAAATACGCGCAAATACGGTATACTGTATCAATATGAATAAGCTGTTAGCCGCGCTTAGCATCATCGTGATCTTTGCCTTCGCACCCATGCCTTGTTTGACCGTTTCCGCCGCGTATTCCCCCGCCGGCGGCGACCTCGTTAAAGGCTCGCTTTCAGCCGTTTATTACTTGACCGCCGACGGCAAGCGCCTGGCTTTCCCCAACGAAGCGACCTATTTTTCTTGGTATGCGGATTTCAACGCTGTTAAAATAGTTACTGACGCCGAATTGGCCGCCCTGCCGCTTTCCGGATTGGTGACGATCAGACCCGGGGTAAAAATCGTCAAATTTGAGACAAGTCCAAAGGTCTATGCCATCGCCCACAACGGTACGCTCCGAGCTTTTGCCAGCGAAGGCGTGGCGGCGACGATCTATGGGGCCGATTGGGCAACAAAAGTCGTTGTCGTCCCCGACGCCTTTCTTACGTCTTATAAATTCGGCGCCGACATAACCGGGTCGGGGCAATATTGGTGGTCAAATGAGAGCAACGCTTCGCCTGATATATCCGACGATCTTGATCCGTCGAAATCTCCCGATGCATATGTGCCGGTCATACCGGCAACGCCGGCACCAGTTCAGGCGCCGATCGCCACGCCCGCCGTTTCCACCGGTCCGACCGTAAAGAACATTTTGTTCATCCTTTGGGACCCAAAGCGGCCGTCGGCCGCCGCGCCCGATAAGAACGCCCTGCAACGCGTGGTCTTCGGTCCGCCGCCAAGCATCGCGGATTATTACAAGATCGAGTCCAATAACCGGGTGCAGATCGTCAATGCCGGGATCTTGGGCTGGTATTCGGCGGATTATCCGCCAGATCATTATTGGTCCGACGATCCGGTCGACCATGCGATCGACGGCTTTAAGACCGGCGCGGCCGAGCGCGTTTCCGAGGCGCTTAAAAAATCCGATCCCGACTTTAATTTTAAAAAATACGACGCCAACAACGACGGCGTTCTGTCGTCGGACGAATTGAACATTTTTGTGGTGATCCCCCAGTACGGCGATCCGGTGGAAGATTCGATCAGCGTCGATGCCGGTGAAACGCCAACAACCGTACCGATGGTTCTTGACGGCATCACTATCAATACGGTCAGTGAACTGTACGTTAGCACGCCGCTTGGATCAACGCCGGAGTTTGGCGCGATCGCGCACGGTTTTGCAAGATATGTTTTCGGGATCAGCGACATCTCAAGCAATAACGGTCCGTTCTCGATCATGAGCGATCCCGGCTCCGATCTTTTTTTGGATCCTTATTCGCGGGTCAGCGCGGGCTGGTTAACACCAAAGGTCGTACCGAAGGTTCAAGAGATAAGTTCGCAGACGATCCCCGCCAACGGTTCGGCGATCAGGATCGACCGCGACCAGCCGAACGGCCCCGGACTGGGCAGCGAGTATTTCTTGATCGAGAATCGCGAACGCGATATTTATGACAATGATCTGCCCGATGCCGGTTTGGCGATCTGGGACGTGAGCGGTTCAAGCCCGACCCTGGTGCGCCTAAACACGACCTTCCCCGTTAATGATGAACAAGCTCTTTGGCATGCGCAAAATGATCCGCTGGTGAATATCGCCCAGGAGCTGCATTGGATCGACGGCGCCCGAAGCGGCGTGCGTCTGCTCGGCCTCGGCGAAGCCGGCCCGGTCATGAGCATCACTTTGGAAAAGAAAATCTTATCGGTGCAAGATCTTGTCCCCCTGCCTTCACCGATCCAAAGTCCGTAATCCTATTCTTCGCTTGAAGATATTTTGTCATCGGCGCGGATCGCGGCGACGCTTTGTCGGAAGCCGACACGGTCCGGGGCGTATTCTTTCGTGCCCCACATCTGCCCGCGGATGACGGTGTAATCGCCATAGCGGCCGTTAACGGCGTCGAGGGCGGCGGCGATATTTTGGCGTTTTGTCTTATCCTTGAAGATGGAGATCTGCCCCATGGTCGGTGCCAGGTCCGAGACGGTAACGGCCAAGAAGGTCACGGTTCTTTGATCCCAGCCGGCGCGAAAAGCGCGAAAGGCGGCGCGAAAAATGTCATACGATTCAAAGACCGGATCCGGACAGCCAATCGATCTTCCGTTGCCGTTTTCTTCATAGCTCCACCCGATGCTGAGATGCTTGGCCTCAAGCTTGTGTTGGCGCAAACGGACGCCGACCCGCTCGCACAGCTTCATCATGATCGCGGAGATCTGCGTTAGATCGTCGGTTCGGTGATGGAAGACATAAGAGTGGCCGATACTTTTGGGCGGCGTCGCGTCGCCGATTTTTGCGCGCGCAATGTCGGCGCCGGCGATATCGGCCCAAAGCAAATATCCTGGAACGCCAAAACGGCGTTTTAACTCCAGCGGGTCGTATTTTAAAAGTTGGTCAAGGGTTTCGATTCCAAGTTTTCCCAGCCGCATTTTCCAGCCGTCGGCGATCCCCCAGGCCTTGTCCACCGGCATTCCGGCATAAACCAGAGGCAGGTCTTGGGTTAAGAGAACCGTGAGACCGTCGGGTTTTTGCAGTTCGCCGGCGAATTTGGCCAGCCAACGCGTCGGCGCAATGCCGATCGAACACTTGAGCCAATCCCCTACTTCATTTTTAATCCGTTCTTTGATCGCGAGCGCCAGTTCGCGCGCCGCCTCAAAATTTTCAACATGGCCGGTCAGATCCAGAAAGGCCTCGTCGATCGAATACGCCTCTATGGCCGATGTATAGTCGGCGAAGACGGCGAAGATCTTTTTAGTCGTGCTTCTCACCTTTGGCGGATCGACCTCCAAGGCGACGATCGAGGGCGCCACTTCCCTCGCTTCGCTCAAACTAAAACCGGTCTTAATGCCGAGTTTTTTAGCTTCAACGGAGCAAGCGATGATACAGGCGTTCCGCGAGATCCTGGAGCAGATCGCCACCGGCTTGCCGCGCAAGAACGGATTAGCCTGCTGCTCGACCGAGGCAAAGTAACTGTTCATGTCGGCGTGCAGGAATATGCGCATATTTATTGAGTTGGTCGGCTGAACGCCGACGAGGCGACACTAATCCACGAATGCATGCGAATGATACGAATGAACATGCAGTAACGCGAAGCTAATTCGTTTCATTCGCATGCATTCGTATATTGGTGCCGCGCCGCTGCCCGCAGGCAGCCCGTTATTCGCTATATAATTCCAGCAACCGCCACTCCAAATTATTCGTATCGAAACGCAGTTTGAAGAAGTTGAGCTTGTCCGAGACTGAAAAATAAAATACTTTTCCCATCCCCTCCTGCGCCACATGGACCAAATTGACCTTATCGACGTTATAGCGCCGCTTGCCCCATTTGATCGCGTGCGGCACGGCTTTGGTGCCACAGAACGAAGCCAGCACGTCCACCGGGTCATTATACTTTTGGTGAGTCATAACCTTTGGGTAAGAACCAAGGACCAAGAACCAATTTCCAAGCCTACTTCTTGAAAATTAATACTGGTGTTTGGTTATTTTTTGGAAATTGGTTCTTGGTTGTTGGTTTTTAAATCATGCTCTGGCAAATTGCCTGATCACCGCGCGGACGATGCCTTGAATGGTAACGTCGCGTACATAGATGGGATCCATCGAAGAGTTGGCCGGCTGCAGCCGGATGCGGTTCGGTTCGCGGTAAAAACGTTTTAGCGTGGCAAAGGCGTTATCAAGCAGAGCGACCACGACATCTCCGTTGTGCGGCGAGGGGTTGCGCTCGACAATGACGTAATCGCCGTCCAAAATTCCGTCTTCGATCATCGATTGTCCTTTGACCTTGAGGATGTAGGAGTTGGCACTGTCAACGACGAGGTTAGCCGGCACGGCCATGGTATCGCGCGTCTCGACCGCTTCAATCGGCACGCCGGCGGTGATGAGCCCGGCGAGCGGCAACTGGATGGCGGCGGCGAACAAGTTCATCGGCGCCAGTTCGTTCTTTTCGATGTAACCCTTTTCGCGCAAGGCATCGATGTGCTCTTGGACCGTCGCTGGGGCCAGGTCCAGCTCGCCGGCTATCTCGCGGACGGTTGGCGGCCGTTCATATGAGCGGATATGGTAATTAATGACTTCGTAGACCGCGCGTTGTTTTTTAGTAAGTGAGACAAACGTCATATATTTGGAGCCGAGCTCGGCTCGGCGATTAAGGATTCAAGAATCATGAATCAAGAATTTTCATTACGTAATAACTCCTGTGTTTTTGATATTAGACCCCGTAGCAGACAGTGGGTACGCACCAGTTGAGATATGAGGGGTCCCGCATCATCGTTGGTCAAATATCCGATATCGCGTGCAATAAAGATTTGATTTTTAATTTCTGTTAATGACCCGTGCGCCATATAATAGAACTGGACTTTTTCTCTATAGCCATGCCGACCGAACCCTTCAGCTATATTTGATGTAATAGAAACCGCAGCTCGTTGCATCTGTGATGTAAGTCCAAAAATTGCCTCTCGAGGAAAACTTTTAGACAACCGATAGATATCCACAACCAATCTATGCCCCTCCTGCCAAGCTTTAATATCGGTGAATTCTCGAATTTTATTCTCGGTGGTCGTATTCATGTGTCTTGTGTCATGATTCTTGAATCGCTAACGAGTACCGGTTCGTTAGCTAAACTATATACCGAACAAAAACCGAACACAATGCCGACACGGTGGATAACTCAAAAACCGCCAATAAAACAGGCGGTTTTTACGGTAGGACATGAACCATGTACCACATACCATTCAATATGAACTCCGTAAGATTGGTCCATGGTTCATGGTACGTGGTCCATTTACTGCACCAAGTAATCCATCGGGTCGGTCGGGATGCCGCTGACCCGCACCTCGAAGTGCAAGTGCGGGCCGGTGGTCATCGGGCCGGCGCCGCGCGTTCCCGGCATGGCGCCGGAGTAGCCGATCACGTCGCCGCGATCAACGTACGTTTCTTCAGTCGCCGTCATGCGCGAGAGGTGGCCGTAGACGGTGGAAATTCCATCGGCATGCAAAATAATTATATAGCTATAACCATAGCCCCCGTCATGCACCTTGAGGACGTAACCCGGGGCGGCGGCGTGCACCGGCGTGCCTTGCGGCGTCGAACCGATGTCGATCCCCGGATGCTCCATGATGCGGCGGAAGGGGTAATCCGGATCGTGAAAGGTCGTGGTAATGGTGTGGCTCGGGACCGGCCATGACAGAATAACGTCGCCCGTCGGGAAACGGTCGTCGGCGGCGATCCTTTGGCGCACCTGATCCTCAAGCGAAGTGATGACGCTGGTGACCGAATTGGCTTCGTCGCGCAACGACGAAACGATCCCCTGATATTTATTTTCAGAATTGCGCGTCGCATCCATGAGCTCCTGCTTGCTGGCGAGCGCATCGGTCATATGGATCTGGTCAACTTCCAATTGATCCTTTTGTTTCCGAAGTTCGGTGTTCTTGGCCAGGCGCTCCGCGCGCTTTTCTTCGGCGGAAGCTTTTTCTTCCTGCAGGCGTTTGACGGTCGAGAGCATGTCGCCTTGGAGATCGGTCATCGATTTAACGCGCGCAAAAATCGAGGCCAGGTCGTCGGCCATGAACATCGATAAGAGCGCCGAGCGGTCGTCTTCGCGATCGATCTTCCTAATGAGGTCGGCGAGCATGTCGCGGTCGGTGGAAATATGCTGATCCATCGCCGCGATCTGCGCCTCGAGGTTTTGCAGTTCGAGCGTTGTTTCATCGATCTGATCTTGCGTCGCTTGGACGTCCAGTTTGTTCTTGGCGATCTGGTTGTCGAGGATCGCGATCTCATTTTGCAAAGTATCTTCCGAATTCTGCAGCGCGCTTATTTTGTCCTGGCTCGTGGCAATTTGACCGTTCAGATCGCTGATCTGCTGTTTTTTGGCGACGATCTGGTCGTTGATATTCAAAACATCGGTCTTGGGGGTATCGGAAAAAACGCCCCGCCCCGAAAGAAGGGCCAGGATCGCGACGGCGGTGATAATGATCTTTTTCATGAACGCAAAATGTTAATGGCGGTTTCGACGCGGCTTATGCTTTCATTCTTACCCAAAGCGGCGGCAATGTCGAACGGCCCGGGCGAGGCTTCGCGGCCGGACAGCGCAACACGCAACGGCCATAGCGTTTCGCCGACCGGCGTGCCGAGCGCCGCGATCATCGCTTTCAGGTCCGACTCGACCTTTTCGGCGTCGAATCCGTTCTCCTCAATGAGTTCAAAGGCCGTGCGAACCGCTTCTAACGCGTCGGCCGCCTTGGCCGGCTCTTGTTTCTTCCAGCAGAGGATGGTTTTGTCAGGCGTCGGCACCTTGAACATAAATTCGATCGCCGGCGCCAGCTCGGTGAATTTCTTGACGCGCAACTGTTCAAGGCCGGCGTATTTGGCGAGTTTATAATCGGAGAACGACGCATTGATAAGGCCGGCTTTCGTCAAGAACGGGCGGGCGGCTTGCGCAAAATCTTCCTTTGAGAGCGCGCGGATATACATCCCGTTCAGCCAATCAAGCTTTTCCGTAGAAAAAATGGCGCCGGCCTTGTTCACGTGGGCGAAATCAAACTCGGCAACCATGTCGCCCAGGTCGACAACCTCTTTATCGCCCTTTGGATGCCAGCCCAGAAGCGCGATGAAATTCAAGAGCGCTTCCTTGGTGTAGCCTTGGTCGATGTAGTCCATGGCCGACGAAGCCAGGTCGCGCTTTGAAAGCTTGCCGCCGCCGGCTTTGAGAATCAGCGGCATGTGCGCGTACGCCGTCGGCGTCCAGCCGAAGAATGAATACAGCATCAAGTGCTTTGGCGTTGACGAGAGCCACTCTTCGCCGCGGATCACGTGGGTTATTTCCATGAGATGATCGTCAACGACAACGGCGAGATGATAGGTCGGGAAACCGTCGGACTTCATGAGGACCTGATCGTCGATCAATTTATTTTCGAATTCGATCTCGCCGCGGATCAGGTCATTGAACTTGGTCGTCCCCTCTTGCGGCATTTTCAAACGGATGACCTCTTTTTCGCGGGCGGCGCGATGTTCTTCGATCTGCGCGGCAGTTAAATTCCGACAACGCCCGTCGTAGCGCGGCGCTTCTTTGCGCAGCGTTTGCTCGTTGCGCATTTGTTCCAATCGTTCGGCGGTGCAAAAACAAGAATAGGCGTGTCCTTTGGCCACCAATTCGTCGGCGTATTTTTTATAGATGTCCAAGCGGCGCGATTGCATGTATGGGCCTTTGTCGCCCTTGTCGGTCACCACGTCGCCGTTAAGAAGCGGCCCTTCGTCATAATCAAGTCCCGCCCACTTAAGCGTATCGATGATGTTACGCAAGGCCCCGGGCACGAAGCGCGCTTGGTCGGTGTCTTCAATGCGCAACACAAAATCGCCCATGTTGTGTTTGGCGTAAAGGTAATCGGTAAGCGCCATGCGCAAACTGCCCAAGTGCATGAAGCCGGTTGGCGAGGGGGCGAAACGGACGCGAACTTTATTTTTTCCAAATGGAGACATAGAGAACGGTAAGGGGAAAAACGATCACGGCGTTAAGGATTCGTTTGATGCGTTTTGGTTCTTTCATGAGCCGCCACAGCCATTCAAGTCCGGCCCGTTGCATCCAGCCAGGCGCGCGTTGCGCAACGCCGGCGACAAATTCGAGACTGCCGCCGCAACCGATGAACAAACGAACCGATGGCAGCGTTGTTTTGAATTTATCGATCCATTGTTCCTGCTTGGGATGCCCGAGCGCGACGTAAACGACTTGCGGCGCGGCCAAGCGCAGCGCCCTGATTATTTTCTCATGAAACGCCGAGTTTTGCCAGTCCTTTTTCGTCACGCCGTGACTCGCAAAAACCACTTCATTCCCCCACCCCCGCATCACCATTGCCGCTTTATCAACAGTTGCCTGATCCAAGCCGCCCAGTAGCCCTATCTTCAGCTTTTTTTCACGGGCCAAGGCGGCGATCGCCGGCACCATATCGGCGCCGCTAACCCGCTCCTTGAGTTTCTCTTTCATGAATCGGGAAACGATCAACAGTCCTTCGCCGTCGGGCAGAGCCAGGTCGGACTTATTCAAAATTTCGCGGTAGGCTTGGTGTTTTCTGGCATAAAGGATGATCTCGGGGTTCGGTGTGGTTATTACGTGCGATTTTTCCTCATCAAGAAAACCCGCGATCTTCGCGATCGCTTCGTTTTTGGTCACCGCATCGACTTTTACGCCAAGGATAAACATAGTGAAGTATGGACCATGGACCACGTACCATGGACCACTTTTACGGAGTGGTGTGTGGTTTATGGTCCATGGTTCATTAAAACAATTATGCCAAAATATTGACAAAAAGGCTAATTTGTGGTATTTTTGAAGACTGAAATTGATTCTTATCAAGCAATTAACATGAATAGAGAATCGCATCGTGACACGCCACAAAGCGCTGAATTATCCGGCGACACCATATTTGATTCAAATCTTGAAGTTCAAGCCGAGCGGGAACGGTTGCGCCATGAGGCGTATGAAAAAGCGCAGGAGCTTTTGCAGCAGCGCATCGACAAGTATAATGCCGCCATGCCCAAGCCGCGGGTGCCCGGCGCCGCTTTTCAGGGCGACCGAACGCTTAAAGCGCCAACCGATGCGATCTTGGCGGAGTTCAAAGCGCTTTCCAATTTACAGTCCGGCCAAAGCGCCGATGCCGAAGTGCGCGCCGTTTTGATCAGCGAACGCGAGAAAGCCAAAGCCCTGATCGAATCCACGGAAAAAAGAATCTCCGGTATACAAGCCGACCGAATGCAAGGAAGAGGCAAACCGATCACGGCCAAGGAAATGCTCGAGGAAGATCAGGAATGGGATAACAGCCCGGCCAAAGCGATCTTGAGCAGTGAAATCGCCGGGCTTAACCGGCTCATCTCATCGCTTGAAGCTGCTAATTGATTTTTATGAACACGGATCGGCGTGAATCGCTTTAATTATTCCCGATCTTGCGATAAGATAACAATCTTAAATCGTATTCACGCATCTATGGTTTGGAACTTAGGAAAATTTTTTTCCCGGGGAGAAAACGAAAATAAGCATCCTGAAGACGAAATTGAACCGAAAGAGGAAAAGCCGGTTTGGCGGACGACGCCGGAACCGGAACGCGTGGCGCCGCAACTCAACGCTGCGCAGCAAGAAGCGATCGATACCGCCGACCTTCGCGCCCGCGCGATCCTTGAAGATATCGATTCGCTTAGAAAGATCAAACAGCGCGGCGGGGCCAGGAAAGGCGTTAGTGTCTATGATGCCGGCCGCATTAAAGCCTTTAGCGGGTACGTTGAAGTTTTTGACCACGGAACGCCGGAAGCGAAGGTTGAAGCGGCTATTCGCGTCTTGGACGATTGCGGAAAGGAGCTTATGGAAAAACACGCCCGCGCTTTGGAGCGACTGCATAACATCGACTTGGTCCAAAGCGATCACGGCGCTACCCCGGGCATCGTTGAGACGGTCAACAGCATTGGCGAAGAAATTGAAAAAATCGAAGCGGACTTGGCCGACATAAAAATGGCCGTGCAAACGCTGGCCGGACGCACTTGACCCGCTTTTTAAATATGGTACATTAGCACTCTAGGATAAAGAGTGCTAATTTTGTTTTATGCCCCCTACTCCCTTCAATAACTTTACCAATAAATCGCAAGAAGCCTTGCAAAAATGCCAGCGAATGGTGATCGATCTTAACCATGCGCAAATGGAGCCGTTGCATCTTTTGACCGCCCTCTTGGAGCAAGAAGGCGTCGTGGATGCGGTCCTGCGCAAGGTCGGCGTTGACGTGCCGGTCCTGTTGGATCGCGCCAAATTAACGCTCCGCCGCCTGCCGAACGCGGCCAGCTCCGGCGGCATGGCGCAAATTTTCCTGTCGCAAGAAATGATGAAGGTCATGCACCAGGCCGACCGCGAAGCCGAGCGCATGAAGGATGAATACGTAAGCGTCGAGCATTTGCTTCTGGCGCTTTTGGCCGTTACCTCAACGGCCTCGGAAATGCTCAACCGCTTTGGCGTCGACTACGAATCGGCGCTCAAGGTGCTTTCTTCTATTCGCGGCTCCCAGCGCGTTGATTCGCCCGAGCCGGAAGCGAAATACCAAGCGCTGGAAAAATATAGCAAGAATTTGACCAAGCAGGCGCGCGCCGAAAAGCTCGATCCGGTGATCGGCCGCGACGCGGAAATCCGCCGCGTCATGCAAGTGCTCGCGCGCCGCACCAAGAACAACCCCGTCCTTATCGGCGAAGCCGGCGTCGGAAAAACCGCCATCGTCGAAGGCTTGGCCCAGCGCATTGTCGCGGGCGACGTGCCCGAGTCGCTTCGCAACAAGGAGATCATCTCGCTCGACCTGGGCGCGCTTATCGCCGGCACCAAATTCCGCGGCGAATTCGAAGACCGCCTCAAAGCCGTGCTCAAAGAGATCGAGGATTCTTCCGACAAGATCATTCTCTTTATCGACGAACTGCACACGATCGTCGGCGCGGGCGGCGCCGAGGGCGCGATTGACGCGTCCAACCTGCTGAAGCCGGCTTTGGCGCGCGGCGAACTGCACACGATCGGCGCAACCACGATCAAGGAATATCAAAAGCATATCGAGAAGGACCAGGCGCTGGAGCGCCGCTTCCAGCCGGTCATGGTGACCGAGCCGTCGCCGGATGACACGATCGCCATTCTCCGCGGCATCAAGGACAAATACGAAGTGCATCACGGCGTGCGCATCACCGACCCGGCGATCGTCGCGGCGTCGCAACTGACCGCCCGCTACATCACCGACCGCTTTTTGCCGGACAAGGCCATTGACGTGATCGACGAAGCGGCGTCCGCGCTGCGCATGGAAATAGATTCGATGCCGGCCGAACTCGACGAGCTGCGCCGCAACATCATCCGTTTGGAAATCGAAAAGCGCGCTTTGCAAAAAGAAGAAGACAAAGATTCCAAGGATCGCCTTAAGACGATCGAAAAAGAGCTGGCCGAACTGAATGAAAAGAACAGCGGGCTTGAAGCGCGCTGGCGGACGGAAAAAGAGATCATCGGCAAAATTCGCGAAAGCAAGAAGAAGATCGAAGCCTTTAAACAAGAGGCCGACATTGCCGAACGCGCCGGCGAACTGCAGAAGGTCGCCGAGATCCGCTATGGAAAGATCCCGCAAACCGAACGCGAACAGCGCGCGGCCGAACATAAACTGGTCGATCTGCAGGACCGGCATCGCATCTTAAAGGAAGAGGTCACCGACGAGGACATTGCCGCGGTTGTTTCGCGCTGGACCGGCATTCCCGTCACCAAAATGCTTGAGACCGAAGCCTTGAAGCTTTCCAAACTTGAAGATTCATTAAGCCGCCGCGTTATCGGCCAGCGCGACGCCATCGAGTCGATCGCGAACGCCGTGCGACGCTCGCGCGCCGGCCTTTCCGAAGAAAAGCGCCCGATCGGCTCGTTCATCTTCTTGGGCCCAACCGGCGTCGGCAAAACTGAACTCGCGCGCGCCTTGGCCGCCACCCTCTTCAACGATGAGAATTCTTTGGTGCGCCTCGACATGTCCGAGTACGGCGAAAAACACACAACCGCGCGCATGATCGGTTCGCCGCCGGGCTATGTCGGCTATGATGAAGGCGGCCAGCTCACCGAGATCATTCGCCGCAAGCCGTATTCGGTCGTGCTCTTCGACGAAATTGAAAAAGCCCACCCCGAGGTCTTTAATATTTTGCTGCAGATCTTGGACGACGGCATGTTGACCGACGCCAAGGGGCGCAAGGTCAACTTCAAGAACACGATCATTATCATGACCTCGAACATGGGCTCCGACCGCATCCTCGACATGGGCACGCGCGGCGAACTCGGCTTTGGCACGCCCGACGTGCCGGCGGACTCCGAATACAAGGCGATGGAATCAAAGATCCGCAACGAACTCAAAGAGCGCATGAAACCCGAACTCCTCAACCGCATCGACGAGATCATCATCTTCCATGCGCTCTCCGAAAAGGACCTGGTCCAGATCGTCGACATTCAACTCTCGGAAATGGCCAAGCGCATCGCGCTCCGGCACATCACCGTGAACGTTACGGACAAGGCGAAAAAATGGCTGGCCAAGCAAGGTTACGACCCCAACTTCGGCGCGCGCCCGCTTAAGCGCGTCATTCAGACCGCCATTCTCGACCCCCTCTCCCTTAAAATCATTTCCGGCGAAATAAAAGAAGGCGCCAATGTCGCCATCGACGTTAAGGCCGAAAAGCTCGTGATCAAAGAAGCCACTCCCGCCCCCGTCGCCGTTGGGGTATAATCAACTGAAGAGATTAGAACGTAGAACTTAGAACATAGAAGCCGGCGCCAGGCCGAAGATCTAATCTCCAGTCATAATGAAAAAAGTTTTCACTTGCTTAATGCTTGCCGTTTTGATAGTGCCTTGCTTTAGCGCAAAGGCGGCTAATTTTGATCCAAACTTGGTAATTTCCGACACGGAGGCGACGGAAACGCAATCGTTTGACGCCGACGGCGTCCAGACGTTTCTGGAAGCGCAAGGCAGCGGCTTGGCAAATTACCGCGCGCTCGATACCGACGGAACAACGCGCCGCGCGAGCGAGATCATTTATAATGCGGCGGTGCGCAACCAGGTCAGCCCGCGTTTGCTGTTGGCGCTCTTGCAGCGCGAACAATCGCTCATGACCGATCCGTCACCCTCGGCCAAGCAATTGGATTGGGCGACGGGTTTTGGCGTTTGCGACTCGTGCTCAATGGACGATCCGTCGCTCGCCAAATACAAGGGTTTTGCCAACCAGGTCGAGGACGCGGCCGCCGGTTTTCGGTTTTTCATGGACCAAGGCGGCGCGCGCAAAGCCGGCCAAGCGACCGCGATCGACGGAGTGCCTGTGACCCCCGCGACGGCGGCCACCGCCGGCCTCTACAACTACACCCCGCACCTTAACGCCCAAGCCAATTTCTGGATGGTCTGGCAAAAATATTTCGTCCGGCGCTACCCCAGCGGCACATTGGCGACGGCGAGCCCCGCCATTGCCGGAACCTGGCTCATCCGTTTCGGCGAACGCCGCCTCATCTCGTCGCCGGCCGTGCTCATGTCGCGCTTTGATCCGAACAAGGTCGTCAAAGTCGCGGCCAACGACCTGCTTGCTTATTCCGTCGGCGTGCCGATCAAATTCCCGGATTATTCTTTGCTCCGCTCGCCGCGCGGCACGGTTTACCTGATCGACGGCGACAATCGCCGCGGCATCGCCTCAATGGATGTCTTCCGCAAGATCGGCTTCGATCGCAATGAAGTGGCAAATGCCAGTTGGGATGACATTAACGCGTATAAAGAAGGAACGCCGATCACGATGGCCGCCGCCTACCCGCTGGGCGCGCTCCTCATGGAGCCGGCCACGCACGGCGTTTATTACGTGCAGAATGGCATGAAGCGGCCGCTTTACGGACCGGAACTTTTAGGCTTGTATTTCAAAAGTCGCAAAGTAAAGCGATCGACCGCCGCCGAACTCGCAAATTTCACGCTCGGCGCGCCGATCAATTTGGCCGACGGGGAGCTGGTCAAGACCGCCGGCAGTTCCGCCATTTATGTCATTGACAACGGCGAACGCCTGCCCGTCGCTTCCGCCGATGCATTTGAAAAACAAGGCTGGAAATGGGAGAATGTCGTTACCGTCTCTGAGCGGGTTTTAGACCTTTCGCCACTGGGAGCCGCTTTTGATTCACAGCCATCGATACTCCAAATAACTAATAACTAACAACTAAAATCCAAGAAAAGCACCAAAATCTAAGAACTAAATTCCAAAAGCCCACCAAATTCTTAAATATTTAGATATTGAAACTTGGATATTTCCTTGGAATTTAGTTGTTAGCATTTAGTTGTTAATAAACCGTTATGTCGCTAGTATTCGCCGCCATCGTCCCCCACCCCCCGCTGCTGCTGCCGTCGATCGGCCGCGAGCATGCGCGCTTGTTGGAAAAAACCAGCGCGTCTTTTGGCAAACTTTCCCAGTCGTTCGCCGCCGCGGCGCCCGACACCATCATTGTCATCTCGCCGCATCTCGCCATGATGCCGGAAACGTTCACGATCAATCATGCGCCTAAATACGCCACGCATTTCTTGGAGTTCGGCGATTTCACCCCGGCGCGCGAATTCACGAGCGACCCGCTCTTGATCGAACGGATCAGGCGTGAAACAAGAAAGACCGATCAAAAGATCATTACCGTTTCCGACGGCCATCTCGACTACGGCGCCGGCGTGCCGCTTTCGCTTATTCCCAAAGCCGGCGCAAAAACTTCGATCATCGTGCTTTCGCCGACCATAGACGCGGCCAAGGAGCAATTCGCTTTTGGTCAAACGGTCAAAGAAGCGATCATGTCGGTGAACCGAAAAGTCGCGATCATCTGCTCCGGCGACCTTTCGCATCGCCTGACCTCGGACACCCCCAACGGCTTCTCGCCGAAAGGAAAAGAGTTCGACGAATTAATGGTCGCTAATCTCGCCGCCGGCAGCGCCTCGCCCATTCTTCAGATGAATCCGGAATTGGTCGAAGAGGCCCACGCCTGCGGTTACGGCGCCATATGCATGTTCATGGGAATTCTGGACCGCGTCAATTACACCCCCGAACTTTTGTCCTACGAAGCCCCGTTCGGCGTCGGCTACTGCACGATGGAGTTTCATTTGCGGTAGAGAACTTAGAACATAGAACGTAGAACTTAGTTAACAAAATATCATCGGTCGATTAAGTTCTAAGTTCTAGATTCTACGTTCTAAAATCAAAATAATGATTGCTAAAATCGTTCCCGCCGTGCGCCTTCCGGTCAAAGCGGGCGAAGCGTACGACTACCAGATCCCTGAAAATTTAACCCCCGCCATCAGGCGGGGGTCTGTTGTTGTCATACCTTTTGCCGGGCGCAAGATCGGCGGGCTGGTGATCGAAACTTCCGAAACGTCAACGCACGGCAAGCCGCTTAAAACGATCATCGGGATCGCGAATGGACTTTCGCCCTTGCCTGAATATATCGTCGACCTCTGGACGAAATTATCACGCGCCTTTGCAACCACGTTGCCAAGGTTCGTTTATACGGCACTGCCGGCAATTCCGAGCCGGGCAATTAGCACTGTCATCCCGAGCGCAACGAGGGATCTCAACGTCTCAACATCGGACCAGAGATTCCTCGCCATAGACAAATCGACCACACTGGCTCGGAATGACGTAAGTCGTTTCTTCTTCGCCAACTCCTCTCTTGATACTTTAAAGATCGTTAAAGACGCGATGGCGGCCGCCGGCGGGCGGCAGGTTTTGATCTTGGTTCCGACAGTCGACGAGACGGCGGCCTGGGCAAAGGCGCTCGGCAACGCGTCTGTTTACCACTCGTCGCTCGCGACCGGCGCAAAATATAATATGGCCTGCGCCGCGGCGGCGAAGACGGCCAAGGTCTTCATCGGCACCAAGATCGCGGCGTTTTTGCCGTTCGGCGGCTTGGGCGCGATCGTTATCGTGAACGCGGGTTCCTCCAGTCATCTTCAAGAAGACCAAGATCCGCGTTTTGACGCCCGCGTCATCGCCGAGGAGTTGGCGGCCGCGACCGGCTCCGCGCTCACGGCGATCGATCCCATGCCGCCCTTAGGGATGACGCCGGACGGTTCGGAAGGCCGCTGGCAATTTGCCAACGCGCCGGCGTCTTATGCGGCGACCGTTCACGACCTGCATGACGCGGCCAGGGCGGCCAAGGCCCGCGTCCTCATCTGCGATGAATTGGAAAAAGCGATTGACGAGGCGGTCAGCGCCGGGGAGCGCGTCATGGTCGTATTGAATCGACGCGGCGTTTCCACGGCCTACGTTTGCCGCGATTGCGGCGCAATGGTGAACTGCGGCGCCTGCGGCACGGCGCTCACTGTGCATCAGGATCGCATGTCGTGCCCTTCATGCGACCGGCTCTATCCCCTGCCGGACAATTGCCCCAAGTGCAACAGCCTCGATCTTAAAGCGATCGGTTCGGGGAGCAAAACGCTTTTTGAGGCGCTCAAGAAACGGCACCCGATGAGCGCGATCGCGCACGTTGACCGCGATTCGTGGCAAACAAATTTGGATGCGGCGCAGATCGTCGTCGGCACGACCGCGGTTTTCGCCTCCCTGCCGCCGACGCATTTGCAGTTCGATCTCGCGGCCGACGCACTCATGGGCGCCGGACAAATGAAATCAGGAATCTGGTCGACCGAAAGCGCGGCGCGCGTCGTTCGCACGCTGGCTTCGTTTCTTAAGCCCGGCGGCCGGTTGCACATTCAAACTTTCGATCGCGCCGCGCCCGCGCTCGCCGCGCTTTCCGATCCCGCCGGATTTATCACGAAAGAACTTGATGAGCGCGCCGCTTTCGGCTATCCGCCATCCGGCAATCTAATCATTATCTATGGCGCCGGCGATGACGAGGATTCGACATGGAAACAAGCAGCCGATCTCACCGAGACCGTAAAAACCCATTTGCCATTAGCCAAATGCCAAACGCCAACCTGGTCGCAACCGAAGAAATTTCGCGGAAAATTCAGGCTGACGATCATGATCAAGGTCCCCCATAGCCAAAATCCCCACGATCTAGTACAATATTTGCCAACGGGTTTTTTCGCGGAAGCCAGACGAATATAACATGAACCACATACCACGGACCATTCATTATGATTTATAAAATCGTAAAGGAACCGGAAAAAGTATTGCGCGGGAAGGCTAAGCCGCTGAAGACGGATGACTTGAATACGCCGGCGCTTTTGAAGCTCGTGAAAGACATGATCCACACGATGTATGACGCCAAGGGCGTTGGTTTGGCCGCGCCGCAAATCGGCTTGGACCAGCAGATCATCATTGTCGCGCCGCCCAACGAAGAACCGATGGCGATCATTAATCCCGTGATCGTGAAACGTTCGCTTGCCACCAATCCTTCGGAAGAAGGCTGTTTGTCCGTGCCCGGCACCTGGGGTTTTGTCCGCCGCGCCAATTCGCTCACCGTGAAAGGCCTCACCCCCGAAGGCAAACCGTTCAAAATGAACGCCAAAGGCTTTACCGCCACCATTTTCCAGCATGAGTGCGACCACCTAAACGGCGTGCTCTTCATCGACAAGGCGAAGAACGTAACGAAGTTGGGGTTGGTGCGGTAACGTTGGTCGGACGCGTCACAGGACTCGCCAGATAACTCACCCTACCCTCTCTTATAATAAGAGAGGGGGTAGATACAACGTCGCAGTTTAGTTACCAGATCATAAACAAGATAGCGCTTATCATTCCTTCCCTTATTATAAGGGAAGGATATGGATGAGTTATTTGCGACCAGGAAACACGATGACTAACCCGATCCGGACAATCTTCTTCGGCACGCCGGAGTTTGCCGTGCCGGCGCTTGAGGCGTTGCGCGGCAACGCTCGTTTTGAAATTGTCGGCATCGTCACCCAGCCCGACCGGCCGACCGGACGGAAAAAGATCATCACGCCGTCGCCCGTAAAAATGGCGGCGGAAAAATTCGGTCTGCCGATCCTTCAACCGGAGAAATTAAAGGATGAAGCGATCGCGCAAATTGTCGCCCTCGCTCCCGAACTGGCGGTCGTGGTCGCGTACGGCAATTTGATCCCGAAGCGGCTGCTTGAAGCTTTGCCAAAAGGTTTCGTCAACATTCACCCGTCGCTTTTGCCGAAACACCGCGGCGCTTCGCCGCTAACGGCGACCATTTTGGAAGGTGACAAAGAAACCGGCGTTTGCCTTATGGTGTTGGACGAAGGCATGGATCACGGACCGGTCATCGCCTGCCGCCACGTGGCGCTCAATGGCGATGAAACAACGGCTTCGCTTCGCGCGATACTCACCCCGATCGGCGCCGACATGATCGGCAAGGAACTCATCGAATATCTTGATGGTAAAATTGCCGCTGCGCCGCAAGACCATGACCAAGCCACTTTTTGTAAACAGATCGAGTCCGATGGCGCGCGCATCGATTGGAAAAAATCCACGGTCGAGATCGACCGTCTCGTCCGCGCCATGCATGGCGTGACCCCGGCTTGGACGACGCTAGACGGGAAAGCTCTTCTCGTCCATAAATCGTCATTGCAGGCTTCGCGAAGCAATCCCATGCCAGCAGCAGGGACCATCGCTATTTTAGATAAGCGCCCCGCCGTCTCTTGCGCGGACGGTTATTTGCTGTTGAACGAAATCCATCTCGCCGGCGGCAAAGCCATGTCCGGCCAAGCGTTTTTAAACGGCCACAAAGATTTCGCAGGAAAAATCTTGCAATAACTTATCGCAGATATAAAACACATTGGCTGTACGAAGAATTTCCGACCTGCAGCAATCCCGGCCCGCAGGGCGCCGCTCCCTCCAACTTGTATATTAAAACAGTTCCCGGCGGCAGTCCGTTGCCGCCAACCCAAGCACTGTTATACAGATACCCGCCCGAATTACGGAGCGAATCCTGCGGGTCGGCAGGCACGTTTCCCATATAGGCAGGGAATAACAAGGTGTTTACGGGGTTGTAAGCGACATACAGGTTCCACGCGCCATAACAGGTTGTACTGATACATGCGGTTCCGGCATTTGCCGCCCCGCTGTATGGATAACCGCCAGCGTTGTCGTAGGCCAGATTAAAGGCTTTTTGAATTTGAATGACATCGGCGATGCGGCGAGCGTTCCTTGATTGCGTCCGCGATGAATTCAATGAAACGAGCGCGATCGTCGACAGCAGACCGATGATAGAGATCACGACGAGGAGTTCAACGAGGGTGAAGGCTTGGCGCTGCCTTGATTTTTTCAGTCGTATCATAACTACAAACTAAGATTGACAACGCATTCGGTTTCGGCCGGTCCTTGCCACCAAATTTTTCCGAATGGACAAATGGTCACTCCTTCAAGAGAAAAACTGATGATCGGTCCGGCTGGAAAATAATTTCCGCTTGATGAGCCGCCCGTCCAGTTGCCGGTAAAAATATATCCGCCCCTGCCGCGCGATCCGCCGACCGGGTCAGTTGGTTTAGGATTTATATAAGGCGAAAAAAACGCATCAACGCCGGCATCAGCGGCAACGCTCGACCATGCTCCGGTACAAGCCGACGCTATGCACGCATCGCCGCTGGCCGGGAAACTTCCGGAAAGAGAATAGGCAACGCCAAAAGCAGTCATGACCTGTTTTAGATCAGCAGTTCGTTTCGCATTCCGCGATTTGACTCGCGCCGAATCAACCGAGACGATCGCGATCGTCGAAAGAAGGCCGATAATGGCGATCACGACGATGAGTTCGACAAGCGTAAAGGCGCGGCGTGGCATTGATTAACGATTATTGATTTAGCGGCAAGATGCATTCGGTCCGAACGGCGCTCTGAAGCCAGATCCTGCCCGGTCCGCAGTTTGTCGCGCCCTCAAGGTCATAAGCGATATGCGCGTCGGGCGGAAAATAACCGTCAAAACCCGTTCCGCCACCCCAGCTTCCATTGTAGCCATAACCGCCGTACGGTCGATTGGAATCCGGCGGATCGGTCAATTTGGCAGGTATATAAGGAGAAATGAATGAATCAACCGCGCCATTGTCCGGAAAACCGGACCAAGCCCCGGTGCATACCGTCGACAAACAAACCGCCGACGCGGTGGCCGGATAACTGCCGTTCGCGTCATAACCCAAATAAAAAGCTTGAGCCAATTGTCGCGCGTCGGCTATTCGCCTCACATTTCTTGATTTTGATCGCGCGGAATTCATCGCCACTATCCCGATCGTCGACAAAAGGCCGATGATGGCGATCACGACCAAGAGTTCGACAAGCGTAAAAGCGCGGCGAGAAATATTCATTGGTTAAGGATTAAGAAACATTGCGTCTGTGTTGCGGTGGTCGACCAGACGCGTCCCGCGCCGCAGATAGTTGTAATATTGGACGGTGTTTCCATGAACCACGACACAACAGGCACGCTAGAATAAATATACCCGTCATAGGGGGCGGTGCCGCTAAAAGCGCCATTATAAACGTAGCCCGTGACCGTGCGTTTGGCGTCAGGCGGATCAGTCGGCTTATTGGGAAAATATGGAGAAAAAAAATTGTCAACGCCGGCATTGGCAACCACGCCAGACCACGCCCCGCCGCAAGTAACAGACACGCACGATTGCACCAACGGATAAACCCCGCCATTGGCATCGTTAGCCAAAGAAAAAGCCTTTAAGTATTGGGCGATATCGGCGTTCCGGCGGACATTTCGTGAAGCCATTCGCGCATTCGCAGTTGAGATGATCGCGATCGTCGAAAGAAGGCCGATGATGGCGATCACGACAAGGAGTTCGACTAATGTGAAAGCGCGGCGTCGCATCTTAGGTATTTTTTATAAGAAAAATACATTCGGTATAGCTTGCGCTTTGGGACCAGATCACGCCGAAACCGCAGTTTGTCGATCCTTCCATTGCCCAATCAAGGATCGGTTGCGCCGGATAAGTGATGCCGCTATAACCAGAGGTCCCCCCGCCCCAGCTGCCGGAATATATATATCCGCCGAGCGTTATGGGCGGCGATGCCGACGGGTAGGCGGGTTTTGGCGAAAGAAAGGGAGAAAAAAATGCATCAACCGTACCGTTCGCGGCTATTCCGCTCCATCCATACATGCAAGTCGCACTAATGCAGCCTTGGCCGGCGGGATAACTGCCGTTCGCATCGAAGCCAAGTTGAAAAGCGGTTAAAAGCTGTTTCATGTCGGCAAGCCTTCTTGTGTTACGCGACTGCATTCTTGCCGAGGTCATTGCCACAATACCGATCGTCGACAAAAGGCCGATGATTGCGATCACGACCAGGAGTTCGACAAGCGTAAAAGCGCGACGCGACATATGCTGTTATTATAACACCTCCGACGGAACTCTCCTTACCCCTGATGTTTTAATCGCATCAATAATTTGGAGATCGGGGTCTGATCGAACATCGGACGCCCCTTCTCCAAAGGGAGTGGTCGTATACAAACCTCCTCTTTGGAAAAGAGGAGGTAGGAGGAGTTCCGCCTCGTTATTCCTCACTCATCATGGCGAGTCCCGGGGCGGCGGCGAGAGCGGGGGCTGGAGAGCGGATGGGCTCGGTTGCCATGGCCGGCGCCGGTTCACCGCGCTTGCGTTCGGCGAGCGCCAACAATAGTGCGAGATAGCCGATGCCTAACGGGTGGTTCAAAAACGGACTGACGGCGTTCAAAACAATGAGCGCGAAGAATGACGGAACAAGCCAGCGGCGTTCGCGTTCATCGGCGCGCCAGAGGACCAGGAGAATTGCGTATAGCAAATAGGCGTATGCGAGCAAGCCCAAGAGGCCCATTTTTGCCAAGATGTCATGATAGTTCCACTCAAAGGCGCTGGTCGTATAGGTTCCGCCGGTTGTGCTTATGATGCGCGGGTCGGAACTCATGTACGTGACGGTCGCGCCAAAACCGCTGCCCAAAAGCGGCGCTTCCATGATTTTCGCGTTCAAGACTTTGATCAAGCTCCAGCGCGAAGCGACGGCGGCGTCGCGCTGCGAAATGTTTTTAGAGATAAGCATTTCCTGAAATGATTTCTGGCTGCGCGGCGCGGGGAAAGGAAGTTTTAGCGCGATGAGGAAGATGATTGCGCCAGCAATGCCAAAGATCGCGATTTTTCCTATCGTCATTCCGAGCCCGTATGGTCGTTTTGTCCCTCTCGACATGCTCGAGACTTCGCAGGGCGAGGAATCTCGGAGCTGGTTTTGAGATGTTGAGATCCCTCGTCGCTCGGCTCCTCGGGATGACGAAAAAAGAAAAATAAAAAATATGATAGCGGCTGCAACGATTCCTAACGCAAAACTGCGCGACGAGGAAATTATTAACGCGCTTGCCGGCAAAATTCCCCATGCCCAGCGTTTAACGGCGCCGTAAACGGGGACAGACCCCTTTTCCGTTTGATAAGGGGTCTGTCCCCTTAGGGCGATCATGGTGAATGCCAGAAGACAAAACAATTGCGACTGGATGAAGACGCGGTAGGTTCCGTTGTCGAGCGCGGTTATTTCGGCGATCCGGCTGTCGCGCAGCCACTTATAGGCATAGACACCGGCGGCATTCATGAATTTATGGCTGAAGAAATACAAAGCGGCGATCGTGACAATGGAGAGCGCGATCACGCCGTGCTTTAAGATCTTTTTAAGCCAAGCCTGGTCGCGTTCGTTCTTAATGGCCGAAGCGAAGAACCAGATGAGCGGCAAGGCAAAATATGCGTTGGCATCGGAAAAAACCTTGTTGAAAGCGGTTCCGTGCAATAAGCCGTTTGCTATCCCCCACCCGACAACGGCCAGCATAATGATTACGCCAACGATAGTATTCTTCGGCGGCAGGCGCAAACGGCCCTGCAACGTGCGAACGAGCCAAACGGCGCCGACAGCGACAAAGAGCGCGATCCGAAGCGACAACGCATGGCCGTCGAACGAAAGCGCCAATGTTCGCCCGGCAAGCGAACCAAAAATGAGCTCGGCAAGGATCGCACCGACGCCATAGACTAAGTCGTTGAGCGACGCGGCAATCGTCAAAGCGAGGAAAACAAGCGAGACGATCGTTCCCAGCCATGGATGACCAAAGGCGGCAGCAGAGAGCGCGAAGATCACCAAAAAAACGATCCAGAGTTTTCCGCCATCGTTAATAGCCGGCGCCAGATTGAGTCCGTGTTTTTTGGCGATGATCTTTGCCGCTTCATCGTATCGCGTGACCGATTTAAAACGGATGCCGATCGCTTTGAAGAACGGCGAATATAGTCCTTTGGGCAGCCACCAGCTCATTCCGCTCTTGCGCGGTTTGGCCGAAAACAGGATCTTGTTGACGGCGACACCCACGTTTCCCTTCTCCAGCATCGAAAGCCACATGTCCCAATCCTGGAATTTTTTGATCGACTCGTCGAAGCCGACAAACGCCTGGCGGCGGATGAGCGCCGACGTGTGAATGTAATTCAATTTGCGCAAACGCGCTTCATCCCAAATCAAACCCTTGAAGCGTCCAAAGCCGAAACGGAAGCCGCCGTAAGCGTAGGCGGCTTTCGGGTTGATTGTAAGGGCATCATAAAGCGCCTGAAGCATTTCCGGTTTTAAAATAAGGTCGGCGTCGCAGAAGATGACAAAATGACCTTTAGACAATTCAAAACCCGCATTCCGCGCTTTTGGCGCGCCGGCGTTCACGATCTTTTTATAAATTATTTTATTGAGATAAGGTTTGATTGCTTCGTCGGTATCATCGGTCGAACCGTCGTTAACGACAACGACTTCGATATCTTTGAACGACTGACCAAAGATCGAATCCAAACAAGCGGCGATCGTATCGCCGTGCTGGTAAGTCGGGATAATGACGGATATTTCGGGCATATGTCTTTCTTAGGTTCTCGACTTCCCCGATGGCCATAGGGGTCGCTCGAACAATATACACATACTATTCGAGCGAAGGCTTTATGAATTTGCCGTAGTCGAGAATTACGATATTAACTTCCAAAACCTCTTTCCGATCACATCGATCGAATATTCTTTGCTAACATATTCGCGGCCGGCGGCGCCCAATTTGGCGGCTTCGTGCTTGTCTTTGAGGAGGCGGACGATGATTTCGGAAAGCGTTGCCGGATCATCGGCCGTGGCAATGATGCCGGTAACCTTATCGACGACCGGCTCGGCCGAGCCGCCGGAACTCGTCACGACAACCGGCAACCCGGCGGCGGAAGCTTCGAGCGTGACAATGCCAAAACCTTCGATATCGTCGCCGACTTTTCTGGCGGCCAGCGCAAACAGCGCGGACGAAGCCAAGTACGCGGTCTTTTTCTCGTCGTTGACGTCGGTAAGAATATCGACGAATTTTTCCACGTGAAATTCATGAGCAAGGCGGACCAATTCATCGTAGTACGATCCGCGCCCGATGATCCGCAAATGCGCGTCCGGAACTTCCTTAAGGATCATTGGCATGGCCTCGATCAAAGTATCAAACCCCTTGCGCGGAATAAGCCGCCCGATGGAAATAATGATAGGGAGTAGGGAGTAGGGAGTAGGGAGTAGCGCGGTTTCAATGCTTGGCGGAATTATTTCGATCTTCGTTATCCCCTCTTCGTGCAACAGTTCGGCGGTATAACGGCTATTAGCGATGACATACTTCGCGCGGGACAGGATAAAGCGCATCCAACAGCGCTTCCACGAGCTTTGGCGCGCGTTTAAGATATCCGTGCCGTGCGTAAAGACCAGGTATGGAGTTTTATACCAGAAGAACATGTTGTAAGCGACATAGCCTGCCGGCAAAACATGGCTGACGGCGACTAGATCGGGTTTTCCACCGTGCGGTTTCATGCACAGTCGCCAAATCGTTTCCAGCCAATGCTCGCCCGGCTTGGGAACATCAACGACAACTTCAACGCCGGCCGGCGCGGCGTTCATCAAATTCGAAAGATAGGCGGCGACCCCGCCTTTAAACGGCGGGTATTCGTAAGTGAGCAAGAGGAGCTTCATACGGTTATTTCCGATTCCGTCGGGGTAATTTCCGGCGACGGCGGACGCAGGATGTTTCGCAAATGCGCGATGTCTTTGCGGCCGAGTTCACGGGTTAAGAAAAGGCCAAGCGCGTAAACCGCGACGCCGAGTGCCACCGAGAAATATAATTTTATATGCCCCTCGGTTATTTCAACGATAGCCGCCATGGCAAGCGCCGACGCGCCGATCCGCGCCGCCGAGGCGGCCAGTTTTTTCCAAGGAATATCGGCAAGTTTGGCGGCGTAGCACAGGCCGCCGACAAACAGGGTCGAATTGCCGACGAGTGCCGCGCAAGCCGAAGCGATCGCGCCAAAGCGCGGGATCAGGAGCAGGTTCAAAATTATGCTCATGCACATGATCAGCCCCATGAACGCGGTTTGGATGTTCTGCTTGTGCGAAGCGTTCAAGAGCGCGCCGACCGGATAGTCGAGAAATGACGGGATCAGGCACCAGGCCAGGATCATCATGATCGGCACGGAGGGCAAGTATTGCGTTTTGTAAAAAGTGACAATGAGCGGATGCGCGAGCGAAACAATGCCGGCAACCAGCGGCAACGCGACGAGCATGAGGTAGCGCTCGGCATTCCAAAACAATTCGCCCAGGCGCGCCTTCCCCTGCCCGGCTTCGCGCGAGTAGGTGGGAAAAAGCGCAGCCGCGAGCGCAATGGGCACGAATTGAAAAGCGAAAACGAATTTGTACGGCACGCCATAGAACGCGGCGGCGGCGTTTCCGGCCAAGCGGTTCAATAAGACCGAGTCGGCGGAAGCATAAATGCGGACAAAGATGGCGGCGGCGGCAAAGGGCAGCGCCATGCGCAATATTTCCGACCAAACGGCGCGGTTCAACGACAGCGTAAAGCGTTCGCCAGTCACGCGCTTGGCCATGCGCCACGAGTAGATCGCGTTCCACATCGAACCGCACACATAGGCGAACATGAGAAACGGCAGCGGCTGTTTAAAATACAGCAACACGCCGCCGGCGGCTACCGTGATCGATTGTCCGACCAAGACGCCAACCGCTTCGTAGTTGAGTTTTTCATAGCCGCGTAAAACAGCGTAGAAGGTCAATTGCACCGAATCAAGAACCAGCGTGATGCAGGCAACCGAAATAAGCGCGATCTTCACCGGGTCGCTTTCGGAAACGCGGGCCGCGAAGAACATGGCGGCGGCGGTGAGCACGGCAAAAACGGTCTTAATGCCGATTGCATTCGAGATGATCGTCCGCGCCCGCGAGCGGTCCTTGGCAATGGCGCGTATCAAGACCGGCTGAACGCCAAAATCAACAATAACGGAAAAGAGCGCCGCATAAGAAAGCGCGTACAAATAACGTCCGACGTCGTCGGGCGGCAGGAAGTGCCGGGCGAGGATGGTAAAATAAACAAAAGCCAAAAGCTTTTGCACGACCGATCCCACCGTCAAAAAAAGCGTATTTTTAGCGACTGTCTGCTCACGAGCCATGAAAGAATAATATCAAAAAAGCCGGGTTTTGGCCACCCGGCTTTTTATATTGACTTGGTTATGGCTTAACAACGTACCAGAAACCGCCGAAGCCTTGTCCGGTTGTTTCAAGGGGGGTGCTGTCACCCGAATACCGATACAGCGGCACGCCGTTATAAGTCAGCTGTTTGCTGCCGTCGGCGCGGGTAATTGTTCCAACTTTGCCGGTCGCCTTGGTGTCGCCAACGGGCGTAATCCCGAGGCTGACCGTGTAGGGCGGCCAGGCCGTGGCACAAGCACCGGTGCAGTTGCTTTGGTTGGCTTGGTCTTTGGTGTAGTAATAAAGCGTCATGCCGTCAAAGGCCGCCAAGCGCGTTCCCAGCTTGGCATCGTTCACGGTATTAAGATAGACCGTTTTCCCAGCCGTAACGGGGGCGGGCGGCGGTAGGACCGGTCCGTTGATCGGAGGCGGCGGCACGATGGTCGTGTTGGTGGCCGGCGGCGGCGCGATAGGGATGGGCACATTGCCGTTTAGCGGTGGCGGGGCGGACGGAACCATGGGCGCGTTTTCCACCACGTTGGCGTTGGCGGGCGGGTTATACGCAGCCGGGCTCGGTGTTCGATAACTCATCCAGACGAACAATCCGATAATGACCGCCGCTATCACAACGATGATCGCAATTAAATATGATCGTTTCATATGGTCGCTTTTAATAATGATAAGATTAATACATTATACACCTACATACATAAAAGAAAACCGCCTCGCCACAGAGACTCGTTTGTCTCGGTGGCGGGCGGTTTGACCTATTGTTTAGGTCGCGAGGTAGTCGGCGACAGAAAGCCCGTCGAGGGCGGCAGCAACTCTAACCGCTCCCGGATCGATCGGCTCTTCCCATCGTTCGGTTGACGAGTACCCGACCCACTGCATGGGGTGTTTTCCTCTTCCGCAAAAGCGTTCGGGTTCAGACGCGCAAACTCGAACCAAGCCGTCTCGAAAGGTATCGAATTTTGCACTAGCATGGGACCGATGGTCAAAGGAGAACAGCATCACGTTCTCATCAACAAGGCTGGGAAAAGCAAACGTGATGCGCTTCGTCGAACGAATGGCTTGGTCGCCGATCGAAATTCGTTTTCCAATGAAGACCATCCCGACGCAGGTGTTGAAGTCGATCTCGTCGAAGGCAACCGGCTCGCCGGTAAACACTTCGATCGCTCGACGCAGCGATTCGAGCATCATGCAAATTGTCTCGGTCAGGACGGGGCACCTCTTGTCTCTCGTACTCATGGTTTTCCTCCAGTTCAGGGGGTTTACCTCGCGGAATGCGAGGCTTCTGCAGTTCAGCAGAATTTGGTTGATGGTTAAGTTATGTTTAGGCTATCGGCTCCAGACGGCCATCATGACGGTCGTGAGGATGAGCATAATGCCGTTTTCAAGCGAGGTGGCTGACGTTTCAAGCAACTTCAGTCGCGAAGCGGTTTTCGCTCGCCAATTTGCGATGAACTTGTCGACATGGACCAGTTGAATGGCCGCGGCGACGATCCAACAGATCCAACCGGCATACATCCATGGCGTGGCCGGTTCGTGCGGTTGGAAATATTGCTTAAGCTGCGGGTAGAAGGAGGCGACATCGGTAAGAATGACGCCGTAGAACAAAATTCTTGAATTGAATTTTTTGGTAACGGCGGCCACGGCGCCCCAGACGGCGAAGGTGGAAATGATCCCGTAAAAAGCGATCGTTCCGCCGGCGTCGAGGTTGTACGTGTAACCGCCAACGAGAAGCGAAAAGACGACGAGCGAAGCGTTCCCTGTTGCCCAAACCATGACCATGTAATAACTCGGCAGCTTCTGCTTCTTCGACGGGTATGCCATCATGGCGGAAAGGATCAGCCAGATGCTGTAAGACGTGATGTTCAGCTCGCTTCGGTGATAGTATCCGCCGATCGCGATCGAAACATACGCCAGCGCGGCAAGAACCATAACAACGCGGTACCAAAACTTGTTTGTTGTGGGCATTGCGCCCTCCTATAGATAGGTTGTCAGCGAACAATAACCGCTAACTATAGCACAAAAACACGTTTTTGTCAATGTTTGCGTCATTCCAGCCCGTGAGCTGGAATCCAGAACCGTATAAACAAGTCGTTTTTCTGGATCCCAGCCCCGTATCGCGGTACGGGGCATGCTTTTCCCGTATAGATCGCTAGGATGACAAAGAGTAATATTTGTAAAAATTTAATATTAAAAAAAGACCGCCGGGCGTACCGGTCGGTCTTGGTTTCGTCTTGTTGCGATCAGATCCAGTACAGAACAACGGGCGTGCTGCCGTCGAGCGCTTTGCATGTCTCGATTATATCTTTGTTCGTTTCTTCCGTGCCTGCCAAGACGCGCAAGCGAAGGAACTCGCGAGCGCGAATGAAGGTGAGCGGTTTTCCGCGCCGATCGGTTGCACGCGGCATTATCTTGCCGTCTTCCAGCAAATTGAAAATGATTCCATCCGGAATGAGCGTCGCCGTGATGACCGGCTTTTCCTCGGTCACTTCACCGCCGCGCAGCGTCTGCCCGCGCAGATCGATAAGCTGGCTGAAGATCCGGTGATCAGGAACCATTTCCAATCGCATGAAAGCTTTATTGCCAGGATCGGAAACGTCGGCTTTTTCGAGCAAGAACAACACCAATCCATTAACCATG